>JAEEGH010002356.1_pt1 | contig 51305 bp, 54 predicted proteins | sample 9134181 | NCBI WGS metagenome assembly JAEEGH01 (sample SAMN16246544, study PRJNA631951) | gut metagenome | biome: gut microbiome; feature: rumen; material: DP-attached | host: Bos | place: Iran: Karaj | collected 2018-10
GTTCTTGTTCTTTTGCTCGATATCCTTATTGAGAAGCGTTCTCCAGTTGGTGATTAGCAATCCATGAGGATTGTTGTCTGTCCTGGGAACACGTTTCAGATGACCTGCTGTGACAAGCTCACGAGTCAGGATGCTCGTCCTACGCTCGATTCTCTGCCTGCCGTAATAGGTGAACTCCATCTTCTCTTTATCGAATTTGATGCTGTCACAGAAGATGCTGAAAACGGCACTCGTTCCCATGATATTGGAATAGAAGCCTTTCTCCTTCAAAGTGTTGTACTGGGCAAGACCAGTCTCATCGATGAGATACATGGCCTTCTCCATTGTGTATTTGATATATTTGTCGTCTGGAGCCAATGTGAAGAAGAAATGATGGAACATTTCTATATGGCTCTTGGCTTCCACATCGAGGGTTTCCTCCATCGTACTGCGCTGTACCAGGATAGGCACATTACCGTCGAGGACGTAAACCTTTTGCTGTGCATCTGTAACCATGACACGGGCTGTCCAGATGCTGGAGATACTGATAATGATGCAGCCTACAAGGAACAGGCTACAGATAATCATCACCAGCTTGATCTTATTTTCGAGATTCTTTATTACCATATTACCGTATTACTTTATTACCGTATTATCTTTTTTCTTTTCCTTTACCACTTCAAGGAATTCGGGATAATCCCCTTCCAATATCTGGTGAATCTGTTGTTCCACTTCCAGAATCAATTGCTCAGACTCTTTCTGGAAATGACAAATCAACAAAGGTTCATCTAACTTCAGATAATACCAAATACTCCAAATGTACTTTTCACGTAGTTTCTTGTCCTCTTCCAACATGGCAATATGCAAGTAGGTGGTCATAAATGGAATGAGAACATTGATATAACGGTCATCATTCTCCAGGTTCTTTTCAATGAAATCCCATGTCTCTTTGAAAAAGGGAAGCGTGTCAGCTCCGTTCTTAGTCATCTTGATGAACTCATACTCCTTACTGAATTTCAAATAATTGCTAAATGGTACAGTCAGACAATCTGTTGTCTGATTCTTTTTTGTTTTTTTCTTCATAATTCTTTATATGTTTTGTTTATAATACTTTTGATACCATTCCCTGAGTTGACATCTTGGCCTGTTGTGCCACACCTTCACCAAAGTTTCGGGTTGAGAAGGCTGTGTCACCTTCAGGAATCATCCATGCAGCAAGGTCTGGAACCAAGTTCAGACATTTCAATGCAACAATACTTGCGGCCATCAGATAGCCTGCCGAGAAGAAGGAGTTTTGCAGATATGCCGCCATAGTCTGTTCGCTCTGTGTGATTGCTGACAGGTTATCGGCCTGAATGCAAAGCACAATGTCGAAGAGTAATAAGACATAAAAGCCCACGAAGTAGAGCATGGCTCCGTAGAAATGAACGGTCAAATAACGGATAAGCCATTTCGCCCATGCTCCTTCCCACTTAGGTAATAAGCTGAATGCCCATTGTATAGGCCCGAAGATGGTAAGCATACCCAACAGGATCTGTTGGCAGTAGATAGTTGCCCACCAGCCAATACGGAAAACAATCAATGCGATGAGCATCACTATCTTGTCTATACCAACAACAGCTCCCGCTGTCAATGACGTGAACCAGAGCTTGGAAGCGTCCTTTTCCATGTTGGTGACTTCATCCACGCCAGCCTGTTCCATGGTGGACTCAATAAGATTGGGGTCAGAAGTGCCAGTACGTGCCACATCTGCCTGAGCTTGTAGAGCCGTGTACATCGTATCTCGTACATAAATCAGCTCCTGGATCTCTTCAAACTTGTCTTCAATTTGGGTGGCTTCTGCCTCATACAGGTCATGGGTGTATGAACCGATACTATTGGGAATATAGGATAGATAGTCCAGGAAACACCATGAACTGCCACTGTTGGTCATCCCCGTATCTGCCGGTGGGTACCACCAGCATAGTATGATACTTACGACAAGAGGTTTGAAGAGTTTCATCACGTCCAGCGGCTCATGCTTGACCATCATCTTATAGGCCATGCTTGCGGCTACCACAATGGAGAAGAGTGCCGCGAGAGCCATACACATCTGGAGAATCCACCAGTTTCCACCAATTACTTGAAAACGGGAAAACAAAGAGAATCATCCGCCAATAAAGTGACGAAAAGGCACTGATTAACAATACTTTAACACTATTTTTATCCTTTTCTTTCTTTAGGTTAAAGTTGCTTATTCTGGCATATATTTTTATCCGTTTTGTCTCGTTTTTGTCCCGTTTCCATTACCTTTGCACAAAAATTAAAGCCTCTGAAAATCAGCAGGTTAGCAAATATAAACAAAAGAAAACAAAATAAGAAAATGGCATCTAAAAAAGAAGAAATCAATCTCAAAGAACCTGTTAGGATTCGCGAGAAAGTCCTGAAGGACGGCAACAAGAGTTTGTATCTTGACATCTACATGCGTGGCTCACGAAAGAAGGAGGGCTTAAAGCTCTACCTGATACCAGAAGTGTCAGCCGCTGCGAAGTTACAGAACAAGAACACCATGAAGTTGGCAGAACAAATCAAGGCCCAACGAATCTTGGACATCCAAAAGGTTGGTCTTGTGGACTGGGAAAAGGTGAAGCAGATAAACACAACTCTGCTGGATTATGTGAACAAACAGATTGCGGCAGGAGCAGATCTTTCTCCGGCAAGTACACGCCAGAAGAAGAACCTGCGAGTACGTATTGAGGAGTACCTTAATAATATAAATAATGTAGAGCTACCACTCAACAAAGTAGATAAGGAATTCTGCAAGAACTTCATCGCATTCCTCAGAACCTGTATCTCACATCAGAAGGGAGGCAAAAAGGCCATCGGCGAAACCACCCAACGCACCTTTATCAATCGTTTCGCCAGCATCATGGAACAGGCTGTTCGGGATGGACTCATTACACAGAATCCTTTCAGCCTTCTCGAAAAGAAGGAAAAGCCCCAAAAGAAGTGTGCTGAAAAGGAGTTCCTGACGATTGATGAAATCAAGACACTTATCAAGAAGGAATGTCGCTACCCAATAGTGAAGAAGGCTTTCCTGTTCTGCTGCTTCACAGGCTTGCGATACAGTGATATGTCAACACTTGAATGGAAGCACATCCATGAGAGTGCAGACGGGAAATCGCTCTACATTGAGAAGAAGCAGATAAAGACAAAGAATGATGTCGTGGTTCCTCTCTCCAAGGAAGCACTACGATGGATGCCCGAAAGAAAAGAGGGCGAAACGCTTGTTTTTCATGAGCTGACGATAAACCAGAGAACTGTCGAGGTGGTATTGCAAGAGTGGGTAAAGGAGGCTGGCATCACCAAACACGTTACCTATCACACCAGTCGCCATACGGCAGCTACAATGTTACTGACACTTGGAGCAAACCTCTACGTAGTCAGCAAGATCCTGGGACACCGTAGCATCAAGGTTACAGAGGTTTATGCTAAGATCGTTGACCAAAGCAAGATTGATACGATGAACCTCGTCAACAACATGTTTAAGGAGGCTATATAATATAGGTATATAATGTATACATATAATATAATGTATAAGGTGTACACATTGAAGACAATGTATAAAATGTAATCAGCTATGCAAGTTACTATCAAAGAAAGACCCCAGACTTCAGGTAACAAGACCCTGTATCTGGAATATTACGAGACAGGATTTCGTAAACGCGAGAACCTGCACATCACCATCTATCCTGAAAGTTTCCGTGGTGCAAAGAAGCTCAATAAGGAAGCCTATGCCAAAGCACAGGCTATCCGTTCTGAGCGAATACTAAATCCACCATCCTTCTTGAATATGAAGGATGATCCCAATAAGGAGGTGGATGAACGTGCTAAGACTATGACTTGGCAACAATGGGCCAGGGATAACGTGGAATATGCCATCAGAGAGGGTAATGTCAAGAAACAGATAGACCATAAAAAGGTGGTCAGCAAGCGTATTGACGAGTATCTGCAGAAGAATAACTACGAAAAGTTACTCCTTAAAGATGTCAAGACGGAACACATCAGCGGACTGTATGACTACATGCGCAACAGTTATCGTAACTCCGGCCAGATAAAGCAGAATGACGGGAAACTCTCGCCATTCACGCTGATGTTGTTCGGCCAGACCGTCAATTCCATGTTCAATAGAGCTTATCGCGAGGGATTGATACCATGCAATCCCGTTGGTGGGCTATCAAGTCTGGAGAAATTTCCCGTACCTGACACCCATCGGGAATACCTTACTGCTGAAGAGCTGGAGAGATTCCTACGTGTCGAAATAGAAGAAGGCTCAGAGCGGATTGCACAAAAGGCTTTCGGCTTTGCGTGCTTCACGGCACTGAGACTATCGGACATGAGAAGACTCAGGTGGAGCGACATCAAACCTCTTGGGGATGGCCTGTGTGTACAGATCTGTCAGCAGAAGACCAAGAACTGGGTGACTGTGCCATTGAACGAAATGGCTCTATCGCTTCTACCTGAGCGTGGTGATGCTGGGGAGGATGGTATCATCTTCCCATTGTCGAAGAAGCCTGATTGGGTTGCAACATTAATCCGTCGGGTCTGCGAAAAGGCTGGCATAGAAGACAAGGACATTACTTTTCATTGTAGCAGGCATACGGCTGCAAGTTTGGCAATCTCCACTGGTGCCGACATCTCTACTGTCAGTAAGATACTCGGCCACAAGAGCACGACCTGTACCCAGGTCTATGCTAAAGTCAGTCTTGAAAGCAGAATTGAGGTCATGAACCTGACTGATGGTGTGTTCGATTAAGTCTTTGATTATGGTGAATAAGAAATGAACGTGTCCAGAAAAGGCTTTACAGACTTTTTTGAACACAAACATTATTTGAATACAAATGGAGAAGAAAACAGCGGTAATCTACGCTCGTGTAAGTAGCGTAGGTGACAGACAGAGCACAGACCGACAGGTAAAAGACTTGTCGGGCTATGCTCTGTATAAAAAGATGGAAGTCCGAAAGGTGTTTGAAGAGCATATCTCAGGCGCTAAGAAGAATGAAGAGCGTCCTGTGTTATGTCAAACCCTTGAGTATTGCAAGGAGAATCGCATTTCAACTCTGCTTGTCAGTGAATTGTCAAGGATGGGTCGTAATGCGTTTGAGGTTCTGGCCTCTGTCAAGCAACTGCTTGACTGTGGCATCAATCTCTATATCCAGAAGGAACAGTTCAACTTGTTGAGTGACGATGGCAAACCATCGTTGTTCGCGCCAATCATGTTGGCTACGCTATCGACCTGTGCGCAACTGGAACGTGAGAACATCACATTCCGCTTACAGTCAGGTCGGAAGCAATATGTAGCCAAAGGAGGACGATTGGGGCGAAAACCTGGTTCAGTCAAAACTGTGGAACAGAAGAAGGAGGAATACAAGGAAGTAATCAGTCTGTTGAAAAAAGGCTATACCATTCGTGACGTTGCCAAACTGACAAGGAAGGGAGTCAGCACCGTTCAACGTGTGAAGAAAGAATTCGTATAAAACATAATTTAAGATTTTTTTCTTCATCTTATGCCCTGAATAGGCACATAATGAATATATCTTTGCATCATTCCAAATGTTTCCTATTAATATCAGTATAGCATGGAAGAAATAAGAAATCTCTATGGGGTGTGGCGATGTTGTCAGCATCTCATTGGTCAGAGGATGGATGAAATCGAAAGATTGTCATCAGAAGAGTTTGCCAACCTTTACGAACAGGCTAATCAGTATATTCGTGAAGAAACATATCGATTGGCAAACGAGTTAGGCATTATCGGCATTAACGATGTGCAGATGCATGGCATTTACAAAAAGAACGTTTTGGGGAAATGCTACTATTCTGGCCGTATCGTTTTCAGTTTCTCAATTCTTTTCTATTTGGATTATATCGGAGTGCAAAGCGTTATCATACACGAGCTTTGTCACTTAGTACATCAAAATCACAAGAAAGACTTTTGGGTACTATATGAAAGTTGTATACGCAAAGTAGGCATCATAGATGATGAATATAATGGGTGGGATGATAATTCGAACAAGAAAGACAATCCTTTTATGTATCGCACCCCAAGGAAATGTGTGATTCATAGTAGCAAATATGGTATTATTAGGAAAAAACTGTTTTATGGTAGATTATATGTCATGTTAGACCGATTACCCATTCATCGTCCCGTAAGCTGTCACAACAACATATATTGCGGCAACTATCAAGGGAAACGAAAGCAAGAATACATACATGATCTGATCAATTACTTAATTCAGCCACAAGGTATAATCGCCCTTGATGTGTCTGATTTGCAGTTCCTAAAAGAAGATGAAAACATATTCTGTAAGCAATATCTACCTGATAATAAAGGGCAAAATCAGCCTATGACGGATATAGCTCAACAGATAACAGATGATAAAGATGTTGAATTTAATAATTCTACATCTTGCATAGTTTGTATCGAAACTAATTACGCTAATGAGATTATGATGTGTGAAGTGCACAAACTTTTGCAGATAATAATATGTTCTAATCCAAACCTTAAGATAATATGGGCATATAGGAATGGGATAAAAGCAATATCATGCAAAGTAACATTGATATTGAGCAGATAACTTGTAATTGCAATATTTGTACTGAATTTGCTAAAAAAAGATAAAAATAAGTACTGGCTACAAACTTGTGCCTCTATTTTACACATGTTTTTGCTATATTTGCAAATGAGAATATAATATAACAAGGCTATGGATTTAATCAATAAATATGTTTGGCTGGTAGACACAATCTACAAGGCTGGTCGCATTACATATGAGGAAATCAATCAGAAATGGATTGAGCAAGAAATAGATGACAAACCAATTCCTCTTCGCACTTTCCATAAATGGAGGATTGCCATAGAGGAAATGTTTCATCTGAATATCGAATGTGAGCGAAAGGGAGGCTACCATTATTATATAGGTAATGTGGATGAGATAAAACGTGGAGGACTTCGCAATTGGCTATTAAAAAACATATCCATTAGTAACCTACTATTGGACTGTCAGTCACTTAAAGATAGAATTTTGCTTGAAGATATCCCTTCTGGTCAAAAATACTTGGCTACCATTCTGGATGCCATGAAAACTAATAACCAACTCAGTATCACTTATCATGGATACTGGCGCAAAGAGGCAACTACATTTATCGTTTATCCTTATTGTGTTAAACTATTCAAGCAGCGATGGTATCTGGTAGCACTTAGTCCATATGACAAGAAAGTAAGGGTATATGGCATTGACCGCATTAAGGATATGGAAGTAGAAGATGAATTTTTTATTTATCCTGATGATTTTGATCCTGAAACCTTTTTTGAGGGTTGCATTGGGGTAATAGTTGATGAAGAGTATGGTATTGAGACAGTACGTTTGAAGGTATCTGCAAATCAGTCTAATTATATTCGGTCTTTGCCAATGCATTCATCCCAGATGGAAACAGAACGGAATGACGATTATAGCATCTTCACTCTCGAAGTTCGTCCCACATACGATTTCCAACAAGAGATTCTGAAGAATGGTGCAGATATGGAAGTCCTTTCTCCAGAATGGCTCCGCAATGAAATAGCAATAATAATAGATAACATGTCTAACAATTATAAAAAGTAAAGATATGAGGTCAAGTATTCACAAATGCAAGGATGAACAGATTCTTAAGGAATTGTGTTCAGTTTTTAGAACACCATTGGTTCAAAGTGAGATCAATCATTCGATAGAAAATGCAACTTCTATTGATGCTGCATTGGACATATTAAGTAGGAAGTTTGGAATCTGTAAGAAAACAGCAGAATTTATCATGGATATGACAATTAGCCATTTCTATAGTCTAAACTATGAAAAGGTAAAGTCAGCATATGAATCACTAAAACCAGATTCTTTAAATAAAAAAACATACGATAACAAGATAAACATAGATTATTATCTGCCATTGCTTCAGGAGTATTGTCAAAAGACACTATCAATTTATGACAATCACTATCATCAAGGGCCATTTATCCCATACACTATGTCGAAATACGGATGTGCGCCTTTAAAAATCATGTATGTTGGGAGAGACACACTATCTTGGGAACCTGCAGAAACACTTAAGGAAGCTTATCAGGAAAATAGACTTGAAGATTATATGATAGCCAATACGAAATGTGTTGACGTGGAAAAAATGTTGGAATGGAAGAATAATACAGGGTCTTTTTGGAACTTCGTTAATAAACTCCATTTGTTAATCAGGACTGGGCAACTGGTTTCAGATATAACTTCAATAGATGAAAATCAAAGAGATATCCTAGAAGAAATCGGATATGGCAATTTGCATTCTATCGAGTTAATTGAAACCCTAAGGCATCTTTTTGAAGAACCTGAGATGCCTGTTACACAAGAATATCTTGCTATTTGCAAGGCTGCAAAGCCATTCGAAACTTTGAAATCAATGATTGAGGCATATCAACCAGACTATGTGTTTGTTCTATCATGGATAGAAAAGAATGAGTTTTTTGATGGAACAGACTTCGAATGGCAGAAGAATTTTTATCATGACACAGATAAGAAATATCGGGCAGTCTATTTAAGCAAACAGTATAAGACTAAGGTTATTTGGACGCTACACCCCAATGCGATGTGGAGGAAAGGTCTAAACAAGAATGACACACAGAATCTAATGATATTCTTAGCTAACACTTTGAACCAGTTAGAGTCTACTAAAAAATAACAATGTTTACTTAAAATAATGTGGAGTTGTGCCTCGATATGGCATAGCTCCACATTATTTTTGCATCATGAATCAATATAAAGAGAATATTATGGCACTTTGGAAGATTTCAGTAAAGAACAGCGGCAACGTCGCATGTAAGAACAAGCGTCAAAGGCTTGAAAAAGGAATGTTCATCGAGACGAGCACAGTATCAACAATCATCCCATTGGGACAATCAAGTGAGGCTCCCATGCTGGCACAACTATTCATGAGTAAGTATGGCATAGAGGTTGATCCCAAGCAGATGAATCGTTCAAACTTTGACTGTACGAAGATCGGATAAAGTATATGGCTGCATACGACGAGGGTAACATCCAGACTCTTTCAGGATTAGACCACATCCGTTTGCGACCTGGTATGTATATCGGTCATTTGGGTAATGGTTCTTCCCCTGAGGATGGTATCTATATATTGCTGAAAGAGGTAATTGACAACTCCATCGATGAGTTCAAGATGAAAGTAGGCAACCGCATAGAGGTTAAGATTGATGATGGCTTGCGTGTATCAGTACGTGACTATGGTCGTGGAATACCACAGGGAAGGATGATAGAAGCAGTAAGCATTCTCAATACAAGCGGTAAGTTTGACTCCAAGGCTTTTAAGAAGTCCATTGGGCTGAACGGCGTTGGCGTAAAAGCAGTCAACGCTTTGAGTCAACGCTTTGAGGTGTGTAGCTTTAGAGATGGGGTGGCCAAGAACGTCGTTTTTGAACGTGGGGTATTGACGAGTGATTCAACAGAACCTACCCAACAAGCGAATGGAACATACGTTTTCTTTGAACCAGACAGCACAATTTTCTCAGATTTTCATTTCCAATATGAGATAGTTGAAAGCATGCTACGCAACTATACCTATCTGAACATCGGGCTGACAATCATCTTTAATGATCAACAAATACAATCTCGTCATGGGCTTGAAGATTTGCTGAATGACCATATGACGCATGAAGCGCTCTATCCCATCGTCCATTTAAAGGGAGATGATATTGAGATAGCCTTCACACACACGAATCAGTATGGTGAAGAATACTACTCGTTTGTCAATGGCCAACATACTTCACTTGGTGGTACTCATCAGTCAGCATTCAAGGAACATATCGCTCATACTATTAAGGCTTTTTTCGGAAAATACGAATATACTGACATCCGCGCTGGTATTGTGGCAGCAATCGCTGTAAATGTAGAAGAGCCCATCTTCGAAAGTTCCACAAAGGTTAGGCTTGGTTCTTCAACGATGTCCCCCAATGGCTTAAACATCAACAAATTTGTGGGTGAATTTATCAAAAAAGAGGTGGATAACTATCTGCACATACATAAAGATGTGGCAGAGATCATAGATAGAAAGGCCAAAGAGAGTGAGCGAGAACGGAAAGCAATGGCCGGAATCACAAAGGTTGCTCGTGAGAGGGGTAAGAAAATTAGTTTGCACAATCGTAATCTGCGTGACTGCCGTATTCATCTTTGTGATATGAAAAATGAACGTAGAGAGGAAACGAGTATTTTTATCACAGAGGGTAAATCTGCCAGCGGAAGTATTACCAAGAGTCGTGATGTAAACACTCAGGCAGTATTCTCACTACGAGGGAAACCACTTAATTCCTTCGGACGGTCAAAGAAGGTGGTATATGAGAATGAGGAGTTTAATCTGCTTCAGGCAGCTCTCGATATTGAAGACGGTCTTGACACCTTAAGATATAATAAGGTGATTGTTGCAACGGATGCTGATGTCGACGGTATGCATATCCGCTTACTAATAATTACATTCTTCCTCCAGTTCTTTCCAGAACTCATAAAGAAAGGTCACGTCTATGTGTTACAGACACCGCTCTTTCGCGTACGAAACCGCAGATCAAAGATAAAGAATAAAGAGATAATTGCCGAAAAAGATGCTAAAGGCGATTATATCACACGTTATTGCTATAGTGAGGAGGAACGCATAAAAGCGATTAATGAGTTGGGACCTGATCCGGAAATTACAAGATTCAAGGGACTCGGCGAAATATCACCAGAAGAATTTGCTTTTTTTATTGGCCCAAACATTCGTATGGAGCAAGTAACACTCCAAAAGACAGATCAGGTACAGAAACTTTTGGAATACTACATGGGCAAGAACACTATAGAACGCCAAAACTTTATTATTGACAACCTGATAATTGAAGAAGATCGTTCAGAATAATAACCACTGACTTTGTTGGAGTGGCTTCGTAAGCGAAACTATAAGGGTGTTCAGTACGACCACAACTACAATTTAATGTAACATGAGAATCCAAAAGTAGGTTTATACAAATAAAGGGCGGGAAGAGCCTGATGTTCCACCGTATGGGCATTTGGAGGACTCTTGTGTCATGAACTGGAAATCTACAGCAGAAGGTTCGGAGCTTGTCGGAGATACCCTGCCGTAGATTTTCACGTCGTGATACATGTGTCCTCGCCCATACTCCCACCATTGTTTCCGGCTGTCCCTTCGGCTCTGCTGATGAGACAGCAAGGAGTCAATGGTGGGATGGAACATGGCTCTGGGTGGGGAGATTAAAGTCGAAGCTGTTCAAGTTAGCCTTTGGCGTTGTCGAGCGTCACTTTCGGACTGGATGAAAGAACGTTTCCCTGAATGCATCAGTTCCACTCTCGGTATGGAGGGCATGTGGAGAAGCAAGTAGTGTTGCACCGTCGGCTCATAAACATTGCCCGTCGGTGTTTTCAATGCCTGCACTGGAAACACAATGGGATGTGTGCATGCACTCTTCCTATTGAGACGAGCAGCGTTTATGAATAAAACGACAGTACAACTCTACTGCCTCCATGTGCAACTCCGCCGATAGCGGAACGCATCCAGAGAGACATTCTTTCATCCATAAAGGTCGGAAGTGGTGCGACAATAGGCAAAGCGGGATTTAATACACGCAGAAAGATAGTTTTCCAGTATTTTCTCTTTAAAATCATTAAATTATAGTGGATTGTTTTTGCTTTCTCGAAGAAATTCACTAAATTTGCGTTCAAATCATATAAAAAAGAAAAGATGAAAGATTTAAATAGACTGAAAGTAGTTCTCGCTGAGAAGAAGAGAACCAACAAGTGGTTAGCAGAACAACTTGGTAAGAACGTAACAACAGTCAGTAAGTGGTGTACTAACTCTTCACAGCCTGACCTCCAGACTCTCGACAAGATTGCCGAGTTGCTGGAGTGTGATACAAGAGTTTTAATAACAAGTAAATACGCAACAGAACTATGATCAATATAAGAAAGCTCGAAGCAGAACTATGGGAATCGGCAGACTTGCTGCGCCAAGGCAGCAAGCTTACCAGCAGCCAGTATTGTATGCCTGTGCTGGCTCTGCTATTCCTCCGATATGCTTATAGCCGTTACAAGATGGTAGAAGCAGAGATATTACAGAGCCGCCCAATGCGTGGCGGGCGTGTAATGCCTGTGGAGCCAAGTGACTTTGCAGCCAAGAGTGCGCTATACCTGCCTCGCGAAGCACAGTTCGACTATCTGGTGAACCTGCCCGATAACATTGTAGCTGCGGAATTAAAGAATAAGGATGGTCACGACATCAATTCTCTGGGTGAAGCTGTTAACAATGCCATGCAGTTGGTTGAAGACCAGAGTGAGCAACTGACAGGTGTACTTCCCAAGACTTATACCAGTTTTACGGATGACTTGCTGCGTGAACTGCTTCGCATCTTCAACAATAAGACCATTGACGAAGTTGGTGGTGATGTCATTGGTCGCATCTACGAATATTTCCTTTCCAAGTTTGCCAAGGCTGTTGCCAGTGATGACGGCGTGTTCTTCACTCCCAAGTCATTGGTGAAAATGCTGGTGAATGTTCTGGAGCCAAAGCAGGGCGTAATGCTCGATCCTGCTTGTGGTTCAGGTGGTATGTTTGTGCAGACTGGCGATTTTGTGAATGCTGCTGGCATGAATGCCAATACAAGTATGACCTTCTTCGGACAAGAAAAGGTGGAATATAATGCCCAGCTCTGTTTGATGAATATGGCCGTACATGGTTTGAACGGGCGCATTATCTCAGGTGACGAAGCCAATTCGTTCTATCATGATGCGCATAACCTTGAAGGTAAATGTGACTATGTGATGGCCAATCCTCCTTTCAACGTCGACAAGGTAAAGGCAGATTCTGCTTCAGCAGCTGGCCGTCTGCCTTTTGGACTGCCTGGAGTTAATGCCAAGACGAAGGAGATAGGCAATGCCAACTATCTTTGGATAAGCTATTTCTATGCTTACCTGAATGACCACGGACGGGCCGGATTCGTCATGGCCAGTTCTGCTACCGACAGTTCTAACAAAGACCGGGATATTCGTGAGAAGTTGGTACGTACAGGCGATGTTGATGTTATGATAAGCGTAGGCAACAACTTCTTCTATACCCTCTCACTGCCATGCTCTTTGTGGTTCTTTGATCGTAATAAGAACGCAGAAATCCGCGATAAGGTGCTATTTATCGATGCTCGTAACTACTATACGGTGGTTGATCGTACGCTCAATGAGTGGACGGAGTGGCAACTTCGCAACCTCCAAGCCATTGTACATCTGTATCGAGGTGAGACTGAGAAGTACAAACAACTCCTGTCGGACTACAATAAGGCGATTGATGAAGCCGTTGCAGCACTTGAAGAACAAGGCCAACCTTTCAGCGAACTTGTTGACGAAGGCACACGTGGTCACTTTTGGGGATTGATGGGATGGATTCACAATGCTGGTTACGACTATGCAGAACTGAAGCAAAGGGTTGAAAACCAAATTGACCAAACGAAAGCGTGTGTGAAGTCTGCTGAAGGAATGATAGAGAAACGTAAAGTCAAGGCTATGCGGCTTGCCGGAGAATCTTTCTGCAACGTACTTACAGACATCCTTACCATTATCAATGAACATGACTGGCTCGTGTCGAAGTTTGGTAAAGAGGGTAAGTATCAAGACGTTTTGGGGCTTTGTAAGATAGCTACTATTCAGGACATTGAGGAAAAGAACTACTCACTAACTCCTGGTGCCTACGTCGGAGTAGCTGAACAAGAAGATGACGGTGTGGATTTCCATGAGCGTATGAATGAGATTCATGCAGAGTTGGCAAAGCTGAATCAGGAAGCCAACGTATTGATGGACGAAATACAAAAAGCATGGGAGGAACTGAAATGAACAAACCTACATTTATATATCGAGACGGAATGCTGGCAGACAAGGAATATGTAGAATGGCTTTCAGAAGTGAAAGCACGTTTCCGTCAAAGTCAGATAAAAGCATCCATTCGGGTAAACACCTCAATGCTTGAATTCTACTGGAGCATTGGTAGGGATTTGGTTGCATTACGTGCTGAAGAACGTTGGGGCGCAGGAGTTGTGAAGCAATTTTCTCTTGATATGCGTCAGGCATTCCCAGATGCCACAGGCTTTTCACACTCCAACGTGAAATATATGAAGCAATGGTACTCTTTCTATTTCAAGCACGTTATAAAAAGCCAACGAGTCGTTGGCCAAAATGACAACGAGCTTGGAGAAGAACTGAGTACGAGCGAAAAAAGCCAACGACTCGTTGGCCAATTAGATATGCCTGAAAGTTTTGGTCGTGTACCTTGGGGACAGCATATTGACATAGTCTCGCGATGTATGTCATTAGACGAAGCTCTTTTCTACGTCAACCAAGTTATAGACGGTGGTTGGTCTCGTCCAGAACTGAATGCCCACATAGATAAAGGACTATTTAAGGCTCAAGGTTCGGCTATCACTAATTTCGGACAGACCTTGCCAATGCCACAAGGCGAGTTGGCAAAAGAGATATTTAAAGATCCCTATCACTTTGGGTTCCTTTCTATGCAGGAGAAATACGATGAGCACGACTTAGAGGAAGCACTTGTTGCTAATGTCACCCAGTTCTTGCTTGAATTAGGAAAGGGCTTCTCTTACGTTGGCCGTCAGATGGAATTGCAGATGCCTGGTGGTCAGACATTCTATCCAGATTTGGTGTTCTATTTCATACCTCAGCATAGATACATAATTATTGAGTTGAAAGCGGTGAAGTACGTTCCTGAGTTTGCAGGTAAGCTTAATTTTTATGTCACCGCTGCCGATGAACTTCTACGTGGTGAGGGTGACAATCCATCTGTTGGATTGATCATCTGTAAGTCTACAGACAGGACTGTTGTTGAATGGTCACTTAAAGACATCAACAAGCCTTTGGGTGTTGCTACATACCAACTAGAAGAAGTAGTTAATCGTACTGTTGCTGAACTAGAATTGAGAAAGAAGCAAAAAGAGGAGAAAGCAAATTCATCAGTTGCAACTGACGAATTTACAGAATTTAACAACCATTCGGAGGGAAAGAAGGAGGACGAGGAATGAGCGAGTGGAAGAAAGTGAAGCTGGGTGAACTTTGCGATTTCATCAATGGAGGAGCATGGAGTGATAAAGAGTATGCCTCAGAAGGTATACCTGTACTTAAAGTTACCAATTGTAAAAACTCCGGCTTTGCTCTCGATGATCTTAGTTATCTCCCTTATTCATTAAAGCAGAAATATTCCCAAAATGAATTGAAGTTACATGATGTGATAATTGCAACGGTTGGATCTCATCCCAATTTGGTCAACTCTTCAGCAGGACGATCTGTTATAGTCAATTCTCTTGTGACTGGTTTTTATCTAAATCAGAACGCTGTTTGTATCAGAACTAAAGATGCCAATATATTGGACCAACGCTATTTTGGGTATTACTCAAAATATTACTTGTTCCAGAATTATATTCAAATGAGAGGTAAAGGAGCTGCAAATCAAATGCGAATAGCAATTGGTTCTATTAAAGAGTATCCAATGCCATTACCACCTGTTGCCTTACAAGCAAAAATAGGAGGAATTCTCTCAAACTATGATTCTTTGATAGAGAACTACCAGAAGCAGATAAAGTTATTGGAGGAAGCTGCACAGCGTCTATATAAAGAATGGTTCGTTGACCTCCATTTCCCAGGACATGAAACAACAAAGATTGTCGATGGTGTGCCAGAGGGATGGGAGAAGAAGAAATTATCCGATATTGCTAATATTGTCATGGGACAAAGTCCAAAGTCGGAGTTTTATAATTTAGAAGGAAACGGTCTACCATTCCATCAGGGAGTAGGAAGCTATGGTTTCCGTTTTGTTGTTGACAATGTGTATAGTACATCATTTACAAGAATTGCCGAGCCTAATAGCATATTATTTAGTGTAAGAGCTCCCGTTGGAAGATTGAACATAACGAAAAACAAGATTGTAATAGGCAGAGGTTTAGCAGCAATGAATCATAAAAAGGGGTGTCAAAGCTATCTTTATTATCTTCTTAAAGAAAAGTTCTTTAGAGATAACATAATTGGTAATGGTGCTATATTTGCATCAATATCCAAAGAAGAACTTTATAATCAAGTCTTTGTTGTTCCTAACGATAAAATTGTAATGGGATTTGACGCAATAGCAGGAAAAATAGACAAAGAAATCCAATCTATTGACACTCAAATTCGTCTTCTTACTGAGGCTCGCGACCGTTTGCTTCCAAAGCTAATGAGTGGTGAGATAAGCGTTGATTCTATTTGTAATATACATGCTCAGTCCGTAGGCAGCGAACTGGAAGTTCGTAATGGACGGACTGGTAGTCCGCAAGCTACGGACTCATAGACATAAGGCTAACGAAAACCAATAACGATATGGCAAAGGACTATAGCGAAGACCAACTGATACAGAAGAGTACAGCCGAGTTCATGGAACAGGAACTTGGTTGGAAGAGCATCTTTGCTTTTGACCAGGAGAAATTGGGCAAGGATGGAACGCTGGGACGTATCAGTTATCATGAGACGCTGCTAACTCGTCATCTGCAAGCGGCTTTGAAGAAGCTCAACCCCTGGCTGACAGAAAAGCAATTACAGGAATGCCTGGAGCGTATGACAGAGCACATGAGCAGTCAGACGCTGATGCAGATTAATGAGCAGAAGTATAAGTATATTCGCGACGGCATACCCTTCAAACGCACTAAGTCGAATGGCGAGACAGAAGAGATTAAGGCCAAGGTCATCGACTTTGCCTCACCTGAGAAGAATGAGTTCCTTTGCGTCAGGGAAATGTGGGTGTATGGTTCTCTATATCGTCGTAGGGCTGACATCGTGGGATTTGTCAATGGCATCCCCCTGCTTTTCATGGAACTGAAGAACCACGACGTAGAAGTAAAGGATGCTTTCGACTTGAACTACCGCGACTATCTCGATACTATTCCTCAATTGTTCTTCCATAATGCCTTTATCATGTTCAGCAACGGACTGGAGGCTCGCGTGGGAACTATCGATTCCAAGTGGGAGTTCTTCCATGAATGGAAACGACTGACAGAGGAAGAAACAGGAAATATCGAGCTGCCTACCATGCTGCGAGGCATCTGCAAGAAGGAGAACTTCCTCAATCTATTAGAAAATTTCATCCTCTACGATCATTCCGATGGCTTCACAGCAAAGATTATGGCACAGAACCACCAGTTCTTAGGTGTGAATCAGGCTGCGGAGATGTATCGCAACCGCCAATATCTGAATGGTAAATTGGGGGTGTTCTGGCATACACAAGGTAGCGGCAAAAGCTATTCCATGCTGTTCCTCTCACAAAAAATCCGTCGCCAGTTCGAAGGTTCACCCACCATCGTAGTGCTGACAGATCGTGAAGAGTTAAATACCCAAATCAGCAAACGGTTTGCCAACTGTGGTATGCTGGGCAATATAGAAGCTAAACAGTTCATTGCAAGCAGTGGTGCCGACTTGATAACGAAACTGAAAGGTAATCCGTCGTTTATCTTTTCGCTCATACAGAAGTTCAATGACCCCAAGGCGGAACCTATCCATCCTGACCACGACATCATAGTGATGAGTGACGAAGCACACCGTACACAGAATGGCATCTTTGCCGATAATTTGGTACACCTGCTGCCAACAGCTCATCGTATAGGTTTCACAGGTACGCCTCTGCTTTCCAATGACAACATTACGGAGCGAACCTTTGGCGGCTACGTCAGTATCTATGACTTCAAGCGAGCCGTCGAGGATAAGGCAACAGTGCCTCTCTACTACGAGAATCGTGGTGAGAAGTTGAAAGACCTAAAGAATCCAGAAATCAACGAGGAAATAGCATCGGTCTTGGAACAGGCTGGTGATTTGGATGCCTCACAACTGGCTAAGCTGGAACGTGAGTTCAGCAAAGAGGTACATCTACTGACCGCCAAGAAACGACTGCGCATTGTGGCTCAGGACTTCGTGCGCCACTATAGTGACCTATGGACATCGGGCAAGGCTATGTTTGTCAGCTATAATAAGGTGACGTGTGTGCGCATGTACAACTATGTGCAAGAATACTGGCAGAGGGAAATCAAACTGTTGGAGGAACAGATAGAAAAATGTGACTCACAGCAGGAATCTCAGGAAATGAAAAGTAAGCTGGAGTGGATGAAGGGGACGGAAATGGCCGTTGTCGTCTCTCAGGAGCAAAACGAGATACAGACCTTTGAGAAATGGGGTCTTGACATCAAGACGCATCGTGAGAAGATGGAAAAGCAGAAGTTAGATGAAGAGTTCCAGAAAGCAGATACTCCACTGAGAATTGTCTTTGTCTGCGCTATGTGGCTCACTGGTTTCGACGTTAAGACGCTATCATGTCTCTATTTAGACAAACCAATGAAAGCACATACCCTGATGCAGACAATAGCCCGTGCCAATCGTGTAGCTGAGGGCAAGACCAACGGACTTGTCATTGACTATATCGGTATCGTCAAGGCACTGCGCCAGGCGTTGGCTGACTATACCGCCAATCCTGAAGGCCATGAGGGAGGTAACGACCCGACTGTCAACAAGGAAGAACTAATCAAACACGTTCTTGAAGCCATTGCTGCAGCAACAGCATTCCTAGAGGAACATGGCTTTGAACTTGACAGGTTGATTCGGGCAGAGAACTTCATGAAGCTGTTCCTCCTGAAAGAAGCGGCTAATGCGATGTGTGAGACGGCAGAGATACGCAAGACATACTGCACTTTTGCCACCACCCTACTGAAACTCTGGAAGTATCTCGACCGTGAGGATATTACGGCAGAGATGAAACACCAGAAGGATGCCATCGAGGCTATCTACAAGGAATTACAGAAAAAGCGCAAGCATGCCGATATCACCGATTTGAGCGTAGCCATCAATGAGATAGTGAACGACCATCTGGAGATTGAGGCAACAATGGCGGCTGATGACGGTCCTAACCGTCGTTTTGACATCAGCGGCATCAATTTTGAAGTGCTGCGTCGTGAGTTTGCCAAGAGTCGCGAAAAGAACTTGATAATGAAGGATCTGCAGGAACTGCTTCAGGAACGTATTGCCCAGATGCTGACCCAGAATCCATCACGTATCAACTTCTATGAAAAGTACCAGCAGATAATTCACGACTATAACCAGGAACAGAACCGGGCTACCATCGAAAAGACCTTTGAAGAACTGATGGCATTGTCAAACAGTCTGTCAGAAGAAGAACGACGCTATGTTCGAGAAGGGTTTGAGAATGACGAACAACTTTCAATGTTCGACATACTGATGAAAGATGACCTGAGCAAAGAGGATATCAAGAAGATAAAGAAGGTGGCCGTGGAGTTGTTAGACAAAATCAAACAGGAACTTGCAGGTATGGATCATCCATTTGATAAGCCTAACACCAAGGCTACCATCATCATCACCATTCGCGATTTGCTATACCAAGAACTGCCGGAGAGCTATCCCGATGAAAGTATCACCTATTACCGCGATGCTGTATATAACTATGTTAGTCAGCATTATGGGACTGTCGCATAGCACTACCATTAAATAAATTTTCATGCCTCTGTTGATATCCTAAAGATGTCATCACCCTCTTCGGAACCAGCTCGAAAGAATAGCTTATTTGTCTTAATATTATATACCCAGCAGTCTTTCTTCTGCTCGATACAGAGCTGTATATCATGACGAGTACCATGACTTTCCCCATCCCAAAAAGCAACGCACACAGTACATGCCTTAATAATTTCCACATTTCTCAGGAATCCTGCTTTTTTCCCTTCGCGATTCCAATCTGGTCTTAGCACCCTAATCGGTATGTTCCTCAGTCGGGCAAATTGTTCGCCATAGGTGTCTGCTCCTACAGCACCTCCGGAAATCACTTGCTTTACATCATAGTCATTCTCGCGACAAATCTTATTCATCACGAAGTTAAACGTTGCGTAGTCGTTAAATGTCCGACTGCCCACTATTGCTAATTTCACTTCCATTTTTATTTGCTATTTATGTTACTTTTTTATTTTTTTTTCCAAATAGTGCTCGTACACCTTTCTTAACCGAATTTCTGTGCGAACAGGGATTTTATAGTGTGGTTTGAAAAGATATTCAAAATCCACATGCCTACAGCTTTTCAATCTTGTGTCTGTCATTACAGTACATCCACCTTCTATAATCTCAGACACAACGCCGAGAACAATTTCGTCATTGTTGAATATTTCCACGAAATCACCAGCTTTATATCGTATGTTACAAGCTTCATTGCCTTCATTGTCAAAGACTCTTGGCTTGACATCTGTGCTGTCTAACATATTTATAGTGTATTCATATACCATAAAACATATTAAGTCTCTAAAGACCTTCTTTTCTACAGCGGTTTTTATATATGCTTCTATTTCTTCTAATGTGTAATATAGTATCTGATAGGATGCTGTAGTATCATATCTTGGATACCTGCGTACAGTGAACCAGTTCCTTTCTGTCTGTACAATTTTCAACTCATATATAGATTTATTCATAGCCAATATTATTAAAATGGTGCATTATATCCAATGTCTTTTCGATATTCCTCGAGATCCTTCAGATAACCTTCCCAGATCTTTAAGTATTTCTGTTGGATACTCTTCGGAATATTATAATGAGGAGTAAAGAGTGAGAGCGCATCTACATGACTGTGATACTGATAGCCAGGGCCATCAATGACAACATAGGAATCATCAGAGTCATCACCGAAGTAAGGTTTTCCTTGTTCTTTACTGATTCTTATATAATGCGCCTTTCCTGGAGGGGATGCTAGGACATATACAAGTTCAACCGAAGTTCCCCATAGACATTCCACTAGATCACCCCACTTAAACCGCACTTCTTCTTCAGAACGTCCATCGAATTTTCCTTCAGACCAGAATGTTGGGAACAATCGTTTATCCAATAGATGGCCATCATTAGAATACACCCATGATGACATATATTCTGACCAGCCGAACTCAAAATCAATGGGTCGTTCATATATATAGAAGCAGAAGATATCTTCGGTCTTCCATTTCTTCGATTCTAAAGCATCCTGTATGAGATTTTCTGCTTCCTTTTGTGTATCAGCAAAAGCTATTGTTTGAGGGGATACTTTGAAATTAGGATAGTGCCGTGGATGGTTCACTACCACAATCTCCAACTCATATACGGTTTCTTTGACAACAGACAAATCAACCTGTTCAACTGATTTGCCGTCTGAAGTAATGCAACCTATTTTCATCGTTTCTTTCTATTTTATGACTTTTCTTCCATGTATTCTTTGTCTTCTTCTTGAATCTGCATATAGTAGGAGAGAGGAAATAGCCGATGCTTCCTCAATGCCTTTCTTCTCTCCTTCTTTTTCATCGGTGTGTAGAAGTATGTTCCACCGCCTTTTACATATTTGAGCCATTTGTCCCTGTGTCTTATATAATTGGAGTATATCCTTTCTGCTTCATTCCTTAATTCTAAAAAGTATTGAATGTCATCAATCTGTTTCATTCCCCTATAGTAATAAGGAGAAGCTCCTTGTGACATTTTTCTCATTTCTCGTATTATTTCCTTTGATTTTCGCTCTTCGAGATATAGTTTTTTACAGCTACGTTCTATCTGCTTACTTCGCTGTGCCTTTTTCGACATTACACGATACCACCCCCCTGACATTTTTAACATATCTCTACAATAAGAAAAGAAGAAGGATTCCTCCGATAACGATTGTCCATCCAATAATGGAACCATTATCACCCATGCAGTCAAATAGTCCATTGATAATTGAAAAGATACAATATATCATGTACACCAGGAACAGACCAAGACCGACACCTAACAGCAGCCAAAAGAATAACGATATCATATTCTATATTATTATATGATGCCTACTCCCTTTTTTAAAGCGTTTCGGCTTTCTCTTTTTGCAAAGTTATAACTTTTTTCCCCATCTGGAATAGTAATACAGGAACTTGGTATGAAACGTGTGATAAGAGGTATAGATTCTCCGCTTTTAGAATACCATCTTTAGCCTTTCATTAGCAAATCACGAGTAATATTCATCTTACATTCATAGACATAATCGTAATCTGGCCCAAGACTCCTGAAGAAACGGGTACGTTCATCTATATTTCTCATAATAACCACTTCCTTCATTTTTAAGTCGATGGCTACATAGTAATAATAGATACTCTTTTTCTCTGTATCTTCATATACTCCAACTCTTATGGTATAGTATTCTTTGAAGTACTTGTTCTGAAGTATTTCCTTAAACTTTGTGCAGGCATCTTCAAGCTCCTTATCTCGGCCTTTTATGTTGAATAAGTCGAAAAGTCCTTGAAGTCCATTCAATAAATCGGCTTTTAAGAAGTCTGACTCGCAGAACTCGAAACATGCAATCTCTTCGTTAGGGAAAAGGTTCCCCATAGCTTCTTTTGCACAATTAATACACTTCTCTTCAAGTGTATCTCCTTGAACTCTGGTATGCAAATGATAGACATTGGGAGCGGTAAACTCGATCATTTCTTCACAAGCCTGCTCTTTTTGCGTAAGTTCATTTTCATTGACTAAATGCAGTATGTCTGCATTGTCAACAATACAACGAAACCCTTCCAAGGGACGAACTGTCATGACCAGGTACGTCTTGTCATCAATTATAGACAATATGAACCCGATGTGTTCTGTTTTCTCAAAATCAGCATCTGTCAGATTATTGTAACCAAACATTACATTTAAGTGCACTTCTGGCTGTTTCGTCATAAATGCGATATAATTTCCTTTCTTATACATCTTTTTGTCCTCCTGTTTATACTTGAATTCTATAATTTTTTAATGGGAATACATAACGCATGGGAACTTTTACGCTACTAGCAATATATGCCTCTTTGCTTAAGCCTTCCCATGTTTTCTTGCCATCGAGGATAAGAACACAAGGATCCCTCTTACTTGGCAATTTAGCTATACAACCCCATTTTAAGGATGTTACATCATTGTCGTGATAAATAAATTCAACCCAATCCCCGACATTGAAATGATGGTTCCGTTTGAATCCTGATGGCATATATACGAATTCTTTAAATTCATCATCCTCTATATACGGTTCGTCTGGCCAATGGCAGAAAGCAGAGGCAGGTTCATCTCGGAAGGCTTTTTCTCTAGGAATCTCCTTGACGATGTAGCATAGCAGATGTTCACGATTTTGTTCAGTCCATTTCTGAATTTCCCTTTCTGCATCATCGAGGTAATAAAAGATGGCACGCTCTGTCATGTCCAAGGATTTGTCTTTTTCAATAATAACCTTGCATAACTGATAATAGTTGTGTATTTGCATATCCTGATACTCATACTCCATACCCCAGCATAAGGCTGCTGCTGTATCGCTATCAAATGAAGTTGCACTATAGATAGCCATTTCACGCTCCTCTTCAATAGTTGAGCAACCAATATCGTAGCGATCATATACATCCTTATCGTAATCTGCACAGATAGCAGGCATTACATCAACAAAACAAGTATGGTCATTCCATTCTGTCTGTTCTGGATTGTCTTCGATATATTTTTTCAGCCATCCGCTGCCAGCATCGTATGCCAACGTTCTTTCTCCTAGGCTAATACCACAGTTTTCCATATAGAGTTTTGTCAATAGTTTCATAGCCTGTATCGGGTCCATCTTTCTTCCTTTATCCACAAGCTTATAATAGGCTTTCATTGCCTTTTTTTCTTTAAAAAGACTTTCTACCTCATGATACGCCTTCTTCGAGAAACTTTTATATACCATCTCCTCATAGTCAAGTACAAATGAGTATACAGCCTTTCGTAGACCATCCTTCATTGTCTTCATCGGATTGTACACACCGTGATACTTGTCGGCAATGTCAAAAAAGTCAGGATAGCAGGCCCTCCATAGATTCTCAAAAGCTTGATGCCCTCGCTTTCCTCCTTCGCTGATAATACCCAGTAGCTCATACATCTTTTCAGAATTGATATTCTCCATATCAGGATCTTCTTCCAACAACTGTATAGCACAAGGCAAGACATAAGCCTTCACCCACTTTTGCAGAAGACTATGCCCGCCAGGGTACTGGGTTGCATTGCCGTAGTATTTCAGGTATTCCTCATATCCATTGACAAGCGTGTCTTCCGTTCCGAAGAAGGCATAAGTATGTGCCTTATCGTAAGCTGTGATACCATGGAACTGATACTTTTCCATGATTTCATAGTCATCACAAAGACATCCTGTAATCTTGAATTCTGTTTCACCATCCTTCCTTGGATTGGTGAATTTATTAATGCCCAGATTCTTTCGCATAATCTGGCTGACATGGAATGCCGGGTTTACCAGAATCTTACGGAAACCATGCATCTGCTGAGCATACATGGCCCCCATTGAAGTGCCTATGATGACATCAGGATTGACATCGTGACACAATTTGTTCAGCTCTCTAAGTGCTATTTTGGGTTCTAGGGGAATATCAGGAGAGATAACCTCTATTCCTGGTAGCTTCATTCTCAAATAATCTGCGGTCATAGTCGAACCAGAAGATCCAAAACCGTGTAAAAAAACTATTGTTTTCATATTATTCTTTGTTTTCTTTAATGTTGATACCCTTTTCATTCAGCCAAGAAATAAATTCTTGATCCAGACTGTCGTTTACATTTACTGCGCATGGTGTCATCACGCCAGCAATCACTTTTATACTATACTTACGGACAAACTCTTTATAAAAATATGGAGCCCACTTATCGTAATTGGTCCAATTCTCAAACAGAGTTTTGTACAATTCTGCGTTTTCTTTCCTTGAAATTCTCATAATATATGCATTAAAAATCATCATCAAACTTTAATCGGTAGTTCCTTGAATCTTCCAGCAACTCCCTAAGTTCCGATTCATGTATAATGAGTTTGACACCATCATCAAACACATCATATTCCATCCGAGTTAGACTTGCCGGAATTTCAATACTGCTAATGGCAGTACCTTTAAATGCTTCAGTCTCAATGGTGCGTAATGACCTTGGCAACTTGACTTCCTTCAGAGAGATGCAGTTCATAAAGGAACGCAATTCTATCTTTTCCACTTTTGGTGGCAGGACAATCTCTTCCAAAAGCTTGCACTCGCTGAAGACGTGATGTCCCATATATTTCACGGAATCTGGAATAGTGACACTCTTAAGATCCATACCATAGAAGGCACCATTCATGATCGTTTTGACACCATAAGGAATCGTATAGTCCTCCACGTCACGAAACAGTGCATAATCCGCCTTGACGATAACGCGACCGTATTCAGCATAGGTCACACCATACTTATCCGTCCATTCTGATTCGCTAATAGTCTTGATAAGCGAAGTGCATTCGTCTAATGCATCGAGGATGGACGAAACCATTCTGGGAACGTTGATGATGTTTGGAAAGTGCACCATATAAAATTCTCTCTTATCTGCTTCTTCCCCAAATACACCCCAGCAATGCGTATTCTTTACGCGGTCATATTCCCGTTCAAAAGCCAATTGTGTCTTTTCTTTGTTCGTGTACATCTCCACTAAGGATTGCTCACATCTGTACGAAGGATGTAAGTCTGCATTCACACAGATACGATTACACCCTGCATACCGATGTATGAAGAATGCGCCAAGACCTTCTGCAATGAGAATGTCGGGATGGAATAGGTGCATACTTTTACCTAAACTTTTTTCTGTTTCTGCAAGGGAATTGATATCAATTTCTACACAGATAACTTTCCACCCAGGGAAAGCCTTCCGGAGTGCTTTGGTCACCTCCGGGGCTTGCTGACTCATAAAGTCAGGGATATACATGATAGTATTTCTGTTCATTTTTTCGAGTAGCTCATTAATTCTATTTGTTCATACTTAGGACGTGCTTCCATAATCGCATTGACAATGCAATCGTAGTCCAGGGAAGGAACCTCCAATTCCGAAATAAAGTCGACATAAGGCCCCACATGATAGGTCTTGACGGCATAGGAGAATTTGACGTTCTTGATAATCATACGAATCCAATCTTACGTTGTACCTTCTTGTCGAACTTCTCACCATCGCTGTAGGCAAACAGACGCTCCAGACGATTCTCCGTTTCACCATGCAGCACATTGTCAATGGCGTAGTGACGAGCGATATTCTCTATCTGACCTCCGCTAAAATCATACTTTTCAGCAAGAGTCAGGCTATCTGAGTCTGACAAGGCAGGGATCATGCTTCTCCATATATTGGCCCGAGCACTGGCAGAAGGTCTATTAAACTTGACCTTGTAAAGGAACCTTCGTTCGAAAGCCTTGTCCATATTCTGCTCGAGATTGGTGGTAGCAATCATTATACCGTCGAGCGTTTCCATTTCCTGAAGGATGATGTTCTGGATAGAATTCTCCATCTTGTCCACAGCCCGTTCAGCCCCTTCCTTACGCTTGCTGATGATGGCATCAGCCTCGTTGAACAGTAGAATCGGAGCTAGTTTCGCGTTTTTTGCTGTTTCACGATAGCGGTCGAAGATGGCCTTGACGTTCTTCTCACTCTCTCCCACCCAGCAGCTTTTAATCTCTGAAATGTTCACCTGCATGATGTTTCGTCCAGTCATACGAGCCAGTTGCAGCGCAGTTTCCGTCTTTCCCGTACCTGGTGCACCATAGAAGATGCAGGCAAAGCCGCACCTCATCTTCTGTGCTTTCATCCGGGACTTAATATTCTTGAAGTTCTCTTCACTGAGAAGGCCTTTCAGTTCACCTATCTGGCTGACAGTCTCTCCCTCATAGAAGAGTTTTTTCTCCTCGATGCTCTTGCTCAGGATAAAGTCACGATGGCATTGTTTCGACAGTTTGATGTTGAAACCCTTTAGAATTGTCTTTCTTGCTCTGTTAGTCAGTCGATAACATTCCTTGTCCTCAAAGCCATCATCGAAATTGTATTCGATTAGCTTTCTCTTCATAAGAATGTGATTTCCTCTCTTTAATTCTCGAGATAATCTTTCACGTTCAAAATCGAGTTCGAGGAGGAATGTCAGATTATGCAAGGGTAATGCATCATCTTCATTAAGGACAAGATGCCGACAGAAATGAGTCAGTATCATTTCTTCTTCAAAATCCAAATTTAAGGATTTAATCTTACTGACAAAGTCCAGCTCTGCATTGTCAGAGAACAACAGCTTGATTTCCTCATAAAGAAGATCATACGAAAGATCATCTTCATAATTGAGATGGGTAAAGCTGTAGAATTTCTGGAAAAACGCTGTTGCATCTTCGCATTTATATGATTCACGATCGTATTTCACATCTTCGGTAATGGCTTTCATAACATTACCTGGTACATAATACGAAGTATCGTCGTGTCTGCATCTCCTTCTCAGGAAATGGGCTTTCACTAACCCTTCTATATCATCCTTATATCTCATCAGATGGATACTACGGCAGTCCAGAAATCTGGAGATATCACAAATACAGGCTCTGCGATCAGAAGAGTCAAATTCAACAAAGATAGAAAGGAATATGGCTTGAATGGGATTGATGCTTTGCTTTTCTGCAATAAGTTTCGCGTATGGTTCAACCTGTTGCAAGAACTTCTCATTAAATTTAGAGTCCTCAGCTATATCCACAATCTTCTCGATGGCACCTAACATGCTCATGCAATCTAAGGTTTGTTTCATTACAGCCGTTTGCAGCCTCTTTTGCTTGAGGTCGGCGTTCTTCCTCTTGTTTGATTTCTTGCTCATATTTACATCATTTATTATTTATGATGCAAATTTAAGCAAGTTTTCGGATGGTTACAAGAAAAAAACAAGGGCGAGGAATGAAACCCCGCCCTCGTAGTATGAAATAATCATGCTAGGTTAAATTTCTTACCGTATAAGGTTCTTTTCCCATCTTTGTCCTGATACAGCCCGTTGATTACTTGCATGACAATAGGGATCAACTGCGTATCACTCCATCTGGCCAGTGAGAGCGGAGGCATCAGTTCTGCACTACTGCAATAATAGAATTGCGGATCATTCCCACTTGGAAATTCTTCCAAAAGCCAGCATCTATCGCTGATGTCTTTGTGGGTGAGCTCTTCTTCCTTGTTCCTGTATTCGTCGATTAGTCTTAGGAATGAAGCCTTATCATCCTCGGTTATATATTCATCCTCCAGATAGGCATCCATCCCCTCTGACATTTTCCAACTCGGTTCAATCAAGAACTTGTAACGTCCTTCGATTTGTTGTCCCCAGAAGCAGGCTTCTTTGTTGGCAACAACCACGTCAGGATTATATTTTTCAAGCACTATATTTAAGCGCTCCTTAGCTTTATCTATTTCAAGAGGCAGGTTAAGTCTCTTGATTTCCCATCCGTCGAACGTTGAAATGAGATCTAACTTAATTAAGTCATCATCATCTGCGAAATAGTTCTCGAGGATGAGCATACGCTTCGGATTGCCCTCTTGCTTTGTAAGACAATCTTTCGAAATAACGGGGCGAATAGACAGGCCAATATAAGCGTCTTCTTTGATGACACCGCTGATTAGCTCCAGTTCTTCTCCCTCATATTCGTGTATCATCAATTTCATAGGCTTATTATCCGGCCCGTTCGTTGAAGACCAGTAGTTACAGTACTCTTTATACTTCTGTATTCGTTCGCCTTGCATATAGCCATTGGCAGGGAGGAAGATATGCTTACCATTAGGGCCTGTCACAAGACAGCCATGTGTTCTGTCTTCTGTGATGCACCAATTAAGAACGCACTGGCTCAGCAACTCTTCGAATTCTGCCTGAGTAGGTATTCTCCATCCACCTCTACGGAAGTGATGTGCTGCATCGTAGTTTAAAGAAAGAACACCTGTATTGGGATCAACAATACTGCTATGATTATCCTTGTGAATATATTCCCTTTCAGAGTATATTTCACTCTCATAGAGATCACCCCAAGCGTGGTAGGCTCTCTTATTAAGATCGTAAGCAGCCCAAAGGGTGCCACTGGTGAGACCAAGATCCACGTATTCATAGCCTGCCTCCATATGATGCTCGCCATTGAGTTCTTCCACGGGAACAGTCAACACTTGCCTGGAAGCGTACTTTTCAATTACCTTGAAACGCTTTTCATCTTTCAGCAAGTTGGTCAATGTCTTCATCGGATTTTCTCCGATTTCCACCTCATAATATTTCATAGGAACCTCCACAGGAGCGTTCTCCTGCTTATTGTCAGATTCTGATTTTTTTTGCAGACCTTTTATGGCGTTGAGATGCTTCAGGACTTCCTGCGGAAGTTCCTTTTTAGGTTTATTAGATTCAGACTGAGACATCGTAAAGGGATCTCGCTTAAGTATAACCATATTCCTATCTGGGTCTACTCTGTCGAAGTAGTCCAGGTTGATAATATGCTTTCTGCTTATCTTTCTCAGATGGTGGTTATAACCTATACCGGCTTTTTCTATTTTATTCCACAACTCCGTAAGCGTTATTCTAGACTCAGGAGTAGAATTCCTTAAATAGAAAGAACTGATTTTTAGATTCACTTGAATGAATATAATATCATCCAGCGGAATGAAATGCTTATTCCCGTCTAACATCTCGACGTCTATTCCTATTTTTCTCATATAGAATTGGTTTTTATTTGTTGCAAAGATACAAAAATATTTTTAAAACCAGCTTTGGTTTTCTGTTTTTTTAGTATATAACCTTGTTTTCAAGGCATGAAATCCGTATTTGTTTATAATTCCTCCCAATAATTCAGCATTAAGCTATAGAGCGTTCCTAAGCATTTACGCAGTTGAACGGCACCTCTTGTTATCTCAAGCGTTTGTTCGTTCAGATAGACACGCTTGTTTACCTCTATCATCAGAGAGTTATAAGTAAAGCCTGTTTCTGGAGCAATTGCATTAGCGTATGGTGCATTGCAGGCAAACTGATAGCCATGATTTTCGAAAGCGGTCTTCACCAGTTCGATGACAAAGTCAGAAGGTTTGCTCCAATCCTCATTATAACCGATGCAGATATCTACAGCACTTATATCGGAAGGGAATGAGTGACAGTCAATCAATAGTGAATGCTCGTCTAGCATCATCCTCAACGATCGCATATATTGGGCATGATAACGGAACATCTCTATTTCCTCTTTACCCTCAAATGTCCGATGAAGGCCGTTGAATTTCTTATAGACGATACCTTGGCCTTTTGCTTCAAGAGGGTCATTGACAAGACGCTCTACATCGACAGCAAAGCGTGAATAATCAGATGTCATAATCTGAATTCCCTCTCTCTTATCTGGTATGAATAGTAGATCGGTATACCAATCCGTCCATCGTCTTACTTCAGACTGCAGGCCTTCTATGTCATCCCATCTGGAAATGCCAAGTCCTCCCACACTGGCATGTGGAATATTAAGCACAATATTGTTATACCATCTCTCTTTCGCCGGATTTCCGAGTCTGTCTCGTAAATCCGGCTTGCTCTGTGTTCTTCTTTTACAGGGTCCGCACATAGTCTTGTTCCTTTCTGTTTTTTATTTGCTGTTGTATAATCTCACTCACTTTCTCAAAGGATACTGGGTGATAGTTATTATTGTCTACACCCACATCATATTGAGTAGGGAAGAGGTAATCGAGCCTGGAACTGTCCAAACCAGTACGATAAGGACTGGTGTGGACATGACCGAAGAGTTGCCATGTGGTTCTATATGCTCCGCCATAGCACAGGAATGGATAGTGGTTCAAGTATATCCTTTGTTTACCAATGGATATGAGCATCTGCATGCTGACACGTTGGAATCTGTGCATAAAGGCTTGATCCACATTGTTCATGTCGTGATTCCCAAGTAACAGGAATATTTTTCCATTCAATTTGTTGAGCAGGGATGTCCATTCCGCAGCTCCCCCTACGGAGAAATCACCCAAGTGGAACACAAGATCATCAGGACTAACCATGCTATTCCAGTTTTCAATTAACACTCGACTCATCTCCTCAGCGTCAACAAATGGACGCTGGCAGTATCTGATGATATTCTTATGCCCGAAATGTGTATCGGCCGTAAACCAGACTTTCTCGTCTCTATTAAGTCTTAGTATACCTCTTTTTATCTCCATCTTGCCTTGATGATATTTAACTTTTCGACATTTTGCTTTTCGCGATACAAAGTTAAATATAATCCTTCATATAAAAAGACAAAAAAATGAGGCATGGAATGAAACCATGCCTCAGAGGTATGAACTAGCTGTTGTGCGTCAGGTTCTAGTCGTTATGAAGAAAACTTTTCGAAAAAGCCTTCGTATATAGAAACATAACGCGATTCTGTATCCAGACTCTTAATAAGTCTTTGTATGCCATCTGCTAGTTCTTTTCTCGTCTCACCTTGCGCAGAACCCTGCAACGTTTCAAGTATTGTTACGAACATGTCAAGATATCCCTTTTCTTGAAATATTTCAAAATCAAGAGCATTAAAGCTATCTGCTAACATTGACTTTGATACATGCGTTCTTAATAAGTCAATATTGCTTTCCAAACCTAGAATATCTTTTCTATCTATATTAAAATAGAGCTCTTTTAATCCTTCTACCACATATTTCTTGTAAAATTTATATCTAGTGTCAGCCTTGTCAAATAAATCTTTTGCAATGTCATTGTTACACTTTATGAAATAGAACATGCCAATAGCCCTACACAATTTGTTAGTAATGTTATCTTGCATAAAGAATGTACCTTCGTCCATCATTCTACTCCAAAACTGTGCAGAATTTATAGAATTTGCACACCCTTCTTTGACTATGTCATACAAGTCCCCAAACCAGTAGTACAATTCATTGAGTTTTTGTATACGAGTCTCATCATCGATATTAGCATCAATGCTATGTTGCCCATTGAACTGATTACATATTTCAGCCACACAATTTCTAACCTGTGAATCGTCATCCCAGTTATATGACTGAATCAATTCTTGTGTTTTCTTTGTTTCCAAAATATCCATAATACTCCTTATCTTTACGTTATGTTGATGCTGTTAATATATTATCCTTGGATCATACCCATTCTTCAAATTTCCACCACATCTTGGGCAACTTTTGGGAGCACATTGCATGTGAAATATTTGCTTGGCACCACATGAATCACATGTGTAAACATTATACTGCTGTGCTCCATCTTGAATTACACGATTACATTTTTCACATTTTGTGTATTCAGGAAGTTTAATAAGCATAGTTTTTAATTTAAATGTTACCTACTCCCTTTCAAGCGTTTCGGTATCCTCTTTTTACCACAAAGGTAATATTTATAAAGCAAAAATATTCATTTTTTATATCCTGGATGGTATGAAAACCATCTAATTTGGTATGAAACGATTGCTATTGGGTTACACTTTACGCAATAAAGTATATGGTTACCTATTTTTCTTACAGTTTTACCCAATCAGACTTTACTTTTACACTTTTTTTATCTAGACGCCAAACAAGTAAGCCCTCCTTTCTAGATTCATTAAGATCTAAATGATATAGACCATGGAAAAATAGAAGACAATATTCCTCGTCTTTCCACACAGAATTCTTCTTGAATCGATGATCATTGATTACTGGAATATCAATATCCGCCCAATTTATACTTTCAAAAATAAATCTTCGTTCATTACGAAAATCGGAGTATCCTGGAGGTACAATTTCTCGTATAACATTACCATTTTTACCTACGGCTGTTGATTCCAAACTACGTTTGTGAGAATACACACAGAAAACAGGAAAATTCTCATCATTATCATCAACATATCTGCTATTATACACACCGTAGAATTCATGTTCATTATCATCATATACGTCCATTTCTTTATAATTGAGTAAATCCATGGCTATATTTCGATTCAAAATCACATCACCCCTTTGGATGAAACCTTTTTCTAAATAAGCTTTAGAATTAATACAATCATTCAATAAATGAAAAGAATCCAGTTTTCTATTATTTATATAATTATTGAACTCTACTAAAGATACATTATCAAGTTCAGCAATAGATGCTATTTGTTTTTCGAATTCTATTCTTTTATCAGTTGAAGCAAAAAGCAGGTCTTCGAAGTCTTTTCTTTCAAAGGAGTTGTTTAATTGATCTGTTTTATCATATTTTGAAATGAGTCCTGGTGAATTAATATCAATAACGAGTTTTCTATTTTGAAGCAAAATCATTTCATATTTTTCTCCCTTATCAAAAATAACAACTTCGTCTACAGGCACATTCAACCTCAAAAAAGCATTAAACATCAATTCAACATTTTTACGCTGGCCTGCAGGCAACATATTGTAGATTCTCCTGTAATCTTTAACAGAAATATTCTTTTTTAATTTAATCATACTCATTTTAAGTTACTCCTTTGTTATGTATGGCAAATTTAGGCATTTTTTCCCACTTAGCCAAACATGTGTAGGTATATATCTTATTTATTTAATAATAATTAAGACTGAACTATATGTTTCATACCACCCAAAGGTGTTTTCGTACTTTATGTTATGAATGCCTTTGGGGGTATCGAAGAATTTACTAACTTTGCAGCAGAAACTAAAATCGAAGGAAAATGAAGAGATTATCCAAGTCGCGTTATACGCAGTTCTGCAAGTGTCAGAAGAACCTATGGCTCAATGCCTACAAGCCTGAGGTTGCTGTGATTGATGCATCTACCGAGGCTCGCTTTGAGAGCGGTAATGTAGTCGGAGATTTGGCAATGGGATTGTTTGGTCCCTTTGTAGACGTTACCACGATGCAAACCAATGGCAGTCTCAATCTCACTGCTATGGTGGAAAAAACTACGCTGGAGATGAATAAGGGTACAGAAAACATCTGCGAGGCATCGTTCGTATATGACAACAACTACTGTGCAGTGGATATCCTTCGTAAGTCAGAAAAGGGTTGGGTCATCTGTGAAGTGAAAAGCACCAGCTTTCCGGAATTTGAAGGGCAGCAGGCTAAACTCGATAAATACGCCCCAGATATCGCCTATCAGAAATGGGTGCTTACGCAGTGTGGCATCAATGTGACAGACACCTATTTAGTCTGTCTGAATAGCGACTATGTACGTCAGGGGGAACTTGATCTTCAGAGGCTCTTTACCATAGTCGACATGGAGAGCTTAATAGCCAATGAATACCAGAAAGTGCCTGCACAAGCAAAAATGGCCATCAATGTGCTGAACACTGACAAAGAACCTGAAGATGATTTGTCTGAGCACTGCATGAAGCCCTATACATGCCCATTCCTAGACTACTGCAAACGTCAGCAAGGAATACCAGAAGATGAGCCTACGGTGTTCGAGTTATATCGCATGAACTTCTCGAAAAAACTGGAGCACTACCACGCTGGGCATATTATATTTAAAGATGTGCGTGAGGAATGTCTCAATGACAAACAGCAGATGCAGGTGGAGTGTACGCTCAACAACACGGAGCATATCGATAAGGATGGTATTCGTGAGTTCCTATCAGGTCTCAACTATCCGCTCTACTTCCTCGACTTTGAGACACTGCAGCAGCCCATCCCTCAGTATGATGGGCAGAGGCCATACCAGCAGATTACATTCCAGTATTCTCTGCATATCAAGAAGGACGAAGAAGCTCCCTATGAGCATAAGGAGTTCCTGGCACCCAGCGATGGAAAGGATCCGCGTCGTGCCTTAGCAGAACAACTATGCAATGATATTCCCATGAATGTCTGCACGCTCGCCTATAACAAGGCCTTTGAGTGTGGGCGTATTAAGGAATTGGCAGAACTGTTCCCTGATCTCTCTGGGCATTTGCTAAATATCCGGGAACATATATTAGACCTGCTCACTCCATTCCAGAGTGGTTTCTACTACGTGCCTGCCATGCATGGATCATTCTCCATCAAGAGTGTACTCCCAGCCCTCTTCCCTGATGAGGATTCACTCAATTACCACAATCTAGATGATCGTTGTCAGAATGGTGGCAATGCTATGACCCTCTTCCCTCGCATCCAGTTCATGGAGCCCGTAGAAGCTGCAGCCAGTCGTGAAGCCCTACTCCGTTATTGCGAGCTCGACACCTGGGCTATGGTAAAGGTCTGGGAGAAGTTGATAGAGGTTTGCTCTGATTCATACCTTTTTTAAAAGGTTTCATTCCTGAAACCTAGAATAATATTGTAGCATCGAACAATTTTTCATATCTTTGCAACAACATTTCAATAACAATTATAAGTATCGAATATGAAACGTACAATCATCTATGTCTTCGGACCTAAACGTTTAGCAAGTGAGTATCAGAATGGTAGTGAATCACCAAGTTCACAAGAATCTACGGATGTGACCAATTGGCTTAAAATTGGCCTTACTACTACGGAAGATGACTCCCTTGACAAATGGGATGCGGCAAAGAATCGTATTTGCCAGGAAGCAAGAACTGGCATTCCTGAGACTTGTCAAATTCTAGATGTCTTCGAGTATCCCTACTTAGAAGGGAAGGCTGATGACGAGGTAAGACGTCTGATGACAGAAGACGTATACAAATTTGCAAATTCAAAGGCCAATAATGGTTTAATCGAAAACAAATACGAAATAAAGGCTGGCCAAGAATTCGTATATGGTGCATCCAGAAGCCATGTCCTCGCAGCTATAGCAAAGTTCGAGAGGAACCTGATTATCAAAACATACAAACGCTCAAAGGATAAACTTGAAAGCTTAATCCAAATGATTCAAAGTAACATGGATGATGTCGCTGACGAGCCAGAAGTAGAAGGAGCTTCAAATAGAGTCTCACAACAAGACACTAAAGTTTTTGATTCTTTCTACGATAAACTTATGGCGGCAATGCCTGAGCATATCAGTGAAAGATGTAACCATACTCCTGGTAAGAATTACATGACTATACGCACTAATCGTACAGACTGTAAATGGTATTATCTCGCTTTTTCTGTAAAACGGGGTACAACAGCCGTTCAACTTGAGACTTATGATGGTCAGGAAGGTAAAGAGAGTGTTGAGCAATTCATACTTGACAACGATATTGCAAGTAAACTCCCGCAATTGGAACCTGCTCGTCAAGGAAAGAGTGATAGCAAATTCTCATGGGATATCCATGGAGATTACAAAGGTGATGAGAATATGGTGATTAACTGGTTTGTTAAGACGACACAAGCTATGTTTGACGCTTTTGAGCCAAGCACTCAAAATAGTATAAATAATTAGAGTCTTCTGTTCATACTATTAAGGCGGGGATTCATACCTCGCCTTTCTTTTTTCTTGGAAGGTATTATTTATTATTGTACTTTTGCGCTTAGAATAGAATTATTTAATGTATATAGTATAAATATGATGACAACAAAAGAATGTAAATCAAACAAAGAATAGAAAATGAATACATGTCAAAATCGGAACAAATTATCGCCCCAACAAGTACTTCGCTCCTTACTTTTATTGTTCCTACTGATCTTCTCGTCGGATTCATGGTCTATTAAGCCCATCCTTGTAAAGTTTACCTGCAATCTGAGAACAATTAATAAGCAGGAAGGTGATAATCGGAATCAGTGGACATTGAACGATAAAGATTGTGGGTGGTGCTTTATATACAAGTCAAAGCATCCCAATGAACTTGTTGGTCATAACGGGCTACTTATTTATTTTAAACCATATACGTATGAATATAGGGTATATGATTTGAAGTGTCCCGTCTGTGACAAAAAGAAGATTAATAGTTCGATAGAGATGGAAAATTCTGTTGAAACAATATGCCCAAAGTGTAAGACACGATATGATATTTTTAATATCGGTTCACCACTTAATAATATGGAGGCTGCATGTGAAGGGCTCTGGCTGGAATCATATACTTACAATTTGGAGGGTGATATTATGAATATTGACAGTTCTCCAGGGCTGGAACAAAGGCTAATGCTTTGGGGCGATGAATAAAAACACAAAAAAATAGAAATAATTTGTTTCATGCCATTTTGGTAGGGGTTCATACCATGCCTCCCTTTTTTTCTTGGAAGGGTCCCGATATTGTCGTAAATTTGCATCACAGAGGAAGCTGAAACGCTGATGCAAAGGGAGTAGGCTAAAAAAGATCTATAGTATGATTTCATTAGCATTATGGTTTATCGCAGGATGTAGTATCGCATATCTTGTATTCCTATTGTTTACATTTGTAATTGATCTAATCAGTTTCATAGGTGAATGCTTTTGTGACAATGGCGGTATCATCTTATGGTCTATCATAATCATTGGAGCTATTGTTATGTTCTTAATGTAAATATGAGGTCAAAGCTTTATAAAGTAATGGATCGAAATAAGAAAATATGCCGATCCTATCATCGATTTAGGGAAATAATGAAAAAGATACGTATAAAATATCATATAGATCCATACAAGAAAAATAATAATTGAATAAAATACTATAAAGGAGTATGAAAGAAATAGTAATCAATGGAACAAAAGTAAAGATTTGGGCTCGAAGCCTAGATGTTTTAGGATGGAAAGAGGTAATGAATATGACTAAGTTGCCGTTCCTTTCAGATATGGGTATTTCGTTGATGCCTGATGCTCATGCTGGCTCAGGAGTGCCTATTGGAACTGTGCTCCCTTGTAAAAAGGCTGTTATTCCTACAGCTGTAGGCAATGATGCAGGATGTGGTATGAGAGCCATGAAAACTAATATCCGAGTAGAAGAAATTTCTCATGAAGTCTTAAAGAAGGTTATCATGAGGGGCATCAGGAAGAGAATCATGATTGGTGATATGGTCTGGAAAGAACCCCAGCCTGAAAATCTACTTCCTCATGGGTGGGATTTTGATTCTCTCCCAGCTCTTTCCGCTAACAAAGGTTGGAAGTTGGCAACACGTTCTATGGCATCACAGGGTGGTGGCAATCATTTCGAAGAACTTCAGAAGGATGAAGATGGTTTCCTTTGGGTAATGATTCATTCTGGAAGTCGTGGACTGGGTGGCAGGGTGTATATGCATTACAATCAGCTAGCCAAGAATCTCAATGCCAAATATCACTCGAAAGTAACGGAAGATATGTACCTTCCGTTCTTGCCTAAGGGAACGCCAGAGTTTGATTCTTATCTCAGGGAGATGCAATATTGTCTAGAATGGGCTCGCTGTAACAGACAGGAAATGATGATTCGGACTAAGGAGGTATTATTAGAGGTTTTTCCTGATGCGAAGTTCTGTGAAGAAACCGACATTCATCATAACTATGTGGAGCTCGAGCGACATTTTGGAGAGGAATTGTATGTACATCGCAAAGGTGCTGTGTGTACAGGGCAATCAGGTTTTGACGGAAGTGATATTTTTTGGGGGAACACTGTTATTATTCCAGGAAGTATGGGGACTGCCTCATACATATGTGAAGGTTTACCTAACGCAGGTGCTTATAATAGTTGCTCCCATGGTGCTGGGCGTGCTTTGCCACGTACAGAGGCAAGACAACTGGACATCAAAGCAGAGGTAGAGAAGCTTGACAACTTAGGTGTCGTTCATGGCATTCGCAGTAAGCAAGATTTGGAAGAGTGTCCTTCTGCCTACAAGGATATCTATCAGGTGCTTCAAGATGAGTCTGACTTGGTAAAACCTATTGTTAAGCTAACGCCAATTGCAGTGTTAAAAGGGTAAAAGCATGAAATACCCGATATACTCAGCAGTCTCATTTGTGAGTAATCAGCCAGTTCTTCATTTACATTGGTCGTTCGGAAACAATGACTTGACAGATGAAGATTTCGAGGAATTGGAGTATGTTGGTATCATTAAAGGTGTTTCAGAAGACTTATATTTTGTTATGACCATGCGACCCTATGAAGGCTTTCTGTGCAGTGTTCAAGAGCAAAAGATTATTCGCATACTTGACCCAAACGAATTGTCAGATATTGAAGTTGAATATGTTAAATCTGTGAAATACAATTTATAAACGCGATAATATGAGATATGACAGTAAGAGTATTATAAATCGCTATGATGGAGGGGAACCATTAGAATTTGTGTTCTTCTGGGGGCATCATGGGAAACTTGATAAGATGACCAAAGCGTGTTTCAGTCAATGGTATCCGGCAACGTTTGAAGTTGATCACGTTATTTATAATTGTGCCGAGCAGTACATGATGGCAGAGAAAGCGCGGATTTTTGACGATATGGAAATACACGAAAAGATTATGTCAACATCTTCGCCAAGGGTGATTAAGGCTCTTGGTCGTGAAGTAAGAAACTTTAATGCAGCTAAATGGGCAACTATATCAAAAGAAATAGTAGTGAAGGGAAACTTGCACAAATTCTCACAAAATGCAGAAATGTTGAGGTTCCTTAAAGCAACTGAAAATAAAATTATTGTTGAAGCAAGTCCATGTGATACAATTTGGGGGATAGGGATGAGTGAACGAGATGATGGCGTTACGAATCCACACAATTGGAAGGGCTCCAATCACCTTGGTTTTGCACTCATGGAAGTCCGAGATGAAATATGAAGAGATTATTAATTATCATTTGCTTTTTGTCTGCTGTTGTTGCGATGAAAGCTCAGAGTATTAGCTATATAGAAACGACTAAGGCGTGGTATAATATATATGATCAGGACGGGAATATGATAAAGTCCCTTAGTACTGGTCTGGGTGAACTTGTTGGTTATAGTAGTTCGTTCTATATTATCAAACAAAGAACAGGTTTCTACATTACGTATGATGTGAGTGGGAAACAACTTCACACATTTAGCACGGGTATTGTAGGTGAGATACTATCTGTGAGTGGTGACACTTTCATAAGTCGTAACGCATCCTGGATCTATACTTGGACAAAAGATGGAAGAAAGATCAGTACAAGAGCATCTTCTCCTTGAAATTGTGGTGACATAGTATTATTACTATCATGGACCGAGCTAGATGCAGCAATCTCTTGGAGATTTTTGATATAATATTAAAATTAAAAAGGCAATGATAAAATATATAGAAAACGGGGACATTTTCTCGTTAGAAGGAGTTAATAGTTTCGCGCATGGTTGCAACTGTGCAGGATCTATGGGACGTGGCATCGCAGTACAGTTTAGGAAGAAGTTCCCAGATATGTTTAAGAACTACAGACAAATGTGCTTAAATGGCAACTTTCTTCCTGGCAATGTCTATGATTATGACTATGGAATTGGTCATGTGTATAATTTGGCAACCCAGCAACATTATTGTATTCCAGGACAACTTGCTAAGTTGGAATATATAGAGTCATCCTTGGAAAAAATGATGTTGCTAGCCGAAATAGACAAAGTCCAAAGTATTGCTTTACCAAAGATCGGTGCTGGACATGGAGGCTTGAGATGGCAAGATGTCAAATCTGTAATTGAAAAAGTGGCTGCAAATCATCAAAAAGTTGACTTATATGTTGTTGAGAACTTTGTCGAACATAGAGAACTCAGACGATAAAAACAAAAAATGAAAAATGGATGTTGAAATGGATTATGGACACAACAAAGAGTATATCTGGGACGAGTAGCATCATCAGCTTTGCAGCCGATTACGAGATTGCGTTTATCTCTGCAAACTGTGGGAATCTCAGTGGGGAAGAAATCAAGGAAAGGAATTATGAATTGTCTGCATCTCTTCTCCATCGTGGTTACGGTATTACCCAAATCAACAACAACTGCATTGAGGACTTCGGTAGAATTGTCTCTTTGGAATTGAAAGAGAAAACATATTTTGTGGTCAATCTTAAACACGCCACAGATTTCTATCAGACACTGTTCAAAATCTCTGAATACTACAACCAGGATTCTTTCCTATACATGCCGGAAGAAAGTAGCACAGCATATGTTATTGGGACAAGCTATACTGGATGGCCCGGTTATGGGGTTAAACTACCTGTCGGCAAACTGCAAATCTGTGTTGATAAGAAGTGCCTATTGAAGAAGCAGAGTACAAAGGATCTTGTCGATGCGCTGAATTTGGACACATTCAAAAGTCATACGCTATATGGGAAACTGGCAATAGCCGTTATTTGCAAGCCACTTGATGATGCACTGAGAAAATAAGTTCCTCACTGTGGGGACTTTTGAAGGATATATATTGGGGAGAGCGACATAGCTTCATGTTATTGACCTGTCGAGTGGGAGGTTAACTCCGTTGCTCGATAAACAGAATGAAGTGTCGCTCTCTTTATTACAAATCTCCTTTGAACTTTTTGACGGGATTACCACGTTCAAGAGTATTGTGGTTCATCCAGACATCATGTGTCTGCTGCAGTTGCTTTTCTTCTTCAATGGCAGAGAGCTTCATGATAAGACGCTCGCGAGCAAGTTTCTTGTTCTGCGTTTGAGAACGCTCATCTGATGCCAACACAGTGGTGCCAGAAGGTACATGGATGGCTCTGACTGCAGTTTCCACCTTGTTGACATTCTGTCCTCCTGGACCTGAAGAACGCAAGGTCTCGTATGAGATATCACGTTCATTTACTTTATCTGATTGGAGAGGCTTGAAGAAATGAACACCAACAAACCAGTTCTTGCGACGGTGCCAGGGACGGAAGGGGTTCTTCTGTGCCACCCAAAGCACAGAGCCTTCCCATTCGCCTTTTAACGAAGATATGTTTTCACCCTCTATAGCCAATGTCGCAGAAAACATGCAGCCATCATTGGGACCATCTTCATGCTCTACGATTTCTACTGCAAAGTTCAGACACTTTGCCTGTTCTACAATCTTGTTCATGATAAGTACCACTACTCGGCAGCACTCCACAGGGCCTCGTCCTGATGTGATTTGAATATATTCCTTTTCCATATTACTCTTCACTCATTCTTACAATACGTGGGATAATATTCCCTTCAATGTTAATTAAATCATGTTGTGAATCCATCACCTGATGGATGTCCTTATATGCCTGTGGTGCTTCCTCGGTTGTTCCACCAAGTAGCATCACGTTGTGCTCTGCAAGATACTTCTTCAGTGCATGATGGCTGATGCTGTTTCTTGCATCAAGACGCGACATGGTTCTGCCGGCTCCATGCGAAACGGAGAAGAGAGATCTAGTGCACCCTTTACCTGAGACGATAAATCCAGGTGTGGCCATGCTGCCTGGGATAATACCCAACTCTCCCTGATGAGCTGGTGTCGCACCCTTTCGATGAATGATGCTTAATCTACCGTCAGGAAGATGGTCACGCCATGCAAAGTTGTGATGGTTACTTACATTGGTCAGTGGCTTTAATCTTAATGCTTTTGCCACATAGTAGTGGATGGATTCGTGGTTAGCAGCTGAATATTCACCTGCAATCTGCATGCACTTCCAATATTCTTCACCAGCCTCACTATTCAGGCTAAGCCATGCGAATGGACCAGCCTGACGTGGAAGACGGCATGTTTCCTTGGCAACTCCTGTATAATAGTCGGCGATAGCAGCACCAAGGCCACGGCTGCCGGAATGGCTTAGGATACCAACATAACTGCCCATTGGAAGTCCGAAAACATTATTGTGAGGAAGTTCTATCTCGCAGATATCTACGAAATGATTCCCCTTACCGCTGGTTCCCAGCTGACGAACGGCTTTCTCTCGTAGAGTCTTCAAAATTGGAATCTCACGAAATTCGCTCTTGTCTAAGAGTGGATGATACTGCTTGAAGGGAAGGATACCATCAAGTCCAAAGGCTGTATTGTTTTGCAACGCCTCAATAGCCCTGTCGTGATGCTTTTCTATAAAGTCAACACCAGCATCGAGAATGGTCAGACTCATACGACAGGCGATATCTTTTCCTACAGCATAAGGAATCACCACATCATCCGTTGTTGCCAGAACACCACCAATAGGAAGGCCATAACCTGCACAGCCATCAGGCATCAATGCCCCGGATAATGTAATAGGCAGTCTCATCGCCATCTCCATCTGTGAGAGGGATAGTCGGTCGATATGGTCTTTGCCATAGATGGTGTATGGCAAAGGTGACTCACGCAGTTCATAAGTAGTTGTTTCTACTTTCGTTGGGGAGAGAACTTCTGCAAGTTTCCCCCATATTGTATCTTCTTTATATCTCTCGGGATACTGTGTGATGTCTTGTAACAGGTGGATGATTTCCTCCTGAGTATGATGTTTGCAGTGCTTGGCAACCAACTCTATCGCGAGACTTCTAGCGACATTGTTAGTATACCCTAATTTGCTTAATTCTTTTGGTTTAATATTGCCCATAAATGAATATAATTACTACGCAGGTCTACACATGTACCTGCAGGATTAATACTCTGCAACCAGAAGGTTGCAGTCACCTAAACTCTGTGGGGATTTGTACTTACTTTATACTCATTCGCGTGACCCTTTCTCTGATGATTAAAGGGTTCAACAATATTTTCGGATGCAAAGTTAATCATTTTGTTTGAATTACGCCAAAAGTTCTATACTTTTTTTGAATGGGCTTTAATATTTCCAATTCCACACGATAGTCTGTAATCTCACTTTCCTCTTTCTGAATGTCCTTAATAGCCTTAGCCCCATATTGATGGAGTAGTTCGAGACAACGCTCAATGGACTCGGCATTATAATGGAGTTCGTCCTTTGCGGAAGTGTTCTCACTGATAACGTCTAAGGCCGTCTTGTTATGGTTATGGACGTTAACGTCAGAGCCATTCTCCAGTAACCATCTTAGTTTATTAAGAAGGAATTCATCTGTTTCTACAGAATTTGCCTCGAAATAATTGAAGAGACTATCAACTGTACTCTTGACACAGTACTGATAGCTGTCATCATACTGTTTGAAGAAGCCAAGGACCTTCGTTGTTTCCTCCCAACTCCTACTTTCACAGTATCTCATATCGGAGATGATTCCAGTAAAATGATTCTGCCAGACCTCTTCTATATAATCGGAGAGTATATGCTCCTCGACAGTCTTCCGTTGAACTTTCATTTGTTGTTTGATCTCTGATAACGTATGCTCATTTACGTATTCATACCAGTCGAACTGGAAACTTGGAGGGAAACATTCCTCATTATAATGAGTCAGCATGAGCATCTTGGTTTCACCTGCCTTAAGGCTGGAATCATGTCCCAAGGCAAAGACAATGCTACCGAGACGATTTTTTTCTTCTATGAAATAGCGGAGGTCTCGCAGTTCTTCAGCTGTCGGCTCCTCACCTTCTGCTTTCCACACCTTAATGATATAGAACCAGGAGTTGCTATAGGCACACATCTTTCCCATCTTACCCAAGCAATCCTTAATGCCACTCTTAGCTTTGGACTTAGCAAGATAGCCATTGAACTCATAGGAAAACTGAGAATTGAAGTTTTCTAATTCCCTTTCATCTATAGGCGCTTCATCATCAGGGTTAATGAGCATCTGCATAATCTCGTCATGACTGAAACGGTCTAATCTGACCCAAGTATCCATTTTTACCACATTGGAATCATTCTTGACTTTATGTCCTACATATTCGGATATAGTCAAGACACTATTCTCAGATACACTAAAATTGAAAGGAATCTCCTCTTCATCCTCACCATCGAAATGGCGAATGTTTGTGAGGACTCTTTTGTTTTTCTCATTGACATAGAATTGTTTGCCGTCAAGGGTGACAACAAAGAGACTATCACCCCAACTATGAATATAATCATAGATAGCAGGGATTATGATCTGGTCACCTTTACGCCATCCGAATTTCTTGTTTTCCACGAAAAATGAGCCGTCTTCATAAAAATGACAAGCCCCCTCTGAACAGCTGTTGCCAAAGTATAATTCATAATCGTTGCCTTTGCGAACGTACAATACGTTTTCTCCTTTTTCGATTTGATCATACTCTGCCGGGATTAAAATCTCGCCCTTATCTGTCTTCCATCCGAGTTTGCCATTCTCTGTAAACTCTACCTCTGATGGATTGAACCTCATGAGTTTGTTACTGTCTAAAGATAATGTTCCCATATTGCTATCACATAATATTTTCACTGCAAAGATAACAATATTGTTACAGATGATAACTCTTTTTTATATGTATGGTATGAAAGGGATATTGTTGGGTACGAAAACTATATGGTAAAGTGTTTGTTTGGAATAAATGTCTTATGTTCATTGGCAAATACGTAGCCAAGTTGATTGCAGACACATGGAGTAGATCCGATGACTTTATCAATATTTCTATGAGAATGGCCATATATCCAGTAATCTATTCCACTATCATTAATGAAGTCATCGTGTTCTACGGTAAATGCTCCATTCAGCTCACTACCTTCAAACTCTGGAGCGCATAACTGGAACGAGGGAACGTGATGAGTGATAACAACCTTATGCTTCGCTGTACTTTCTTCTACCGCCTTCTTGATAAACTGAAAGCATCTGTCATGCTCCAGATTGAAATCAAAATATGTGAGTACTCTGTCGCCATACATAATACGACGGAAATCGGTCACACATTGTTGAGTGTACGGTGCATGCTCTTTTCTTATGATAGCCCATAAAGTTGACAGAATAAAATCAACATCATCTATTCTTACCACCTTATTATAATAAAAATGTATATTCTCCCGGATTTCGCCTTCATCTCCATCATTCATTGTTGACAAGTCGTAATACTTGTAAAACTCATGGTTGCCTGGAACGACAAGTACCTGCTGATAGTTATCAGAAGCCCAGTCCCAGAAAGGATGTTTCTGGTAATTTTGATCTCCTAAATAGCCGATATCACCAGCAAGAATAAGGATTTCACCAGATACCTTTAAAGGCTGTTCTCGCAAAAAGCGCCAATTATCGGCGAATTCCAGATGAAGATCTGAAGCATATTGTACTCTCATGTCCTTTTTTGATGCAAAGATAAATAAAAAAAAAAGAAAACTAAGAGAACAAATGAAAAATGGTATAAAATAAGGCATTACAGGTATGAAATTATGAGGAAGTATTGCAGATCATCATTAATTTAAACCCCAGCATATCACAAAAATATGCTGGGGCAAACCATTTATACACAAAAACTAAAAGTGTAGAACGCCTGAAATCAGGAATACAATCACAAGGATTGTTATTGTAAAACAGAACATGTAGATTCCGAAGAACCACCAGAAAACCCTTGGAGTACACCAGCAGCCCTTACGGGAAAGAGCATTATCCATATCACATCGGAAGGAAAGCAGCATTGTACGCTCATGTCTTTCCAATTCATCGAGATAGAGTTTGTGCTTGGATATGTAATTATTGTATGTTACATCGAGGCTCTTTTTAAACTCGTTGATGATGTTGTCACGAATGACATTGAACTGTTCATTCACCGCTTTCATGCTCTCAGGGTCAACTATTATTGGAATTCCCTCTGCATTCGCCTTGATAATGGCACACTTGAAGAGGGTATAAGTAAGATCTCCCTCTTTTCCTGCTTTCTCTAACTGCTGACCTGCTCGTTCTACAGAAACGCTCAGTTCACGTACTTTTGGAACAAGATGACGAACATCACCTATAACAAGTTTCAGTTCCTCTGTCAGTTCCTGAAGATTCACAGCTTCCTGCTGCACATCTTTCTCTTTCTCGGCCTTCTGGTCGAGAGCATTCATCTTGGCATTGAGTGCTTCAAAGTCAAGACCTGAAGTTTTCTTTTCTTTCTTTTCCATAACTGTGTTGAATTACATATGTAAACCTCGTGGGCGACGCTTGTGCATACCGAAGGCCTGTTGAGCACAACGGCGAGCCCATGCTATATCGTCCTCGTCTTCTTTTCTTCCCCAGCCGGATTCTGGCGCGCTGCCACCTCCACCACAGGACTCGGACATCTGAGTGGCTGCATCGAGATAGTTGGCGAACAGCAATAGTGCCGTGTTCTGGACATCAGCCACCTTTGACCATAAGACATCATCGGGAAGTGTTGCCTCGTTCATCAGAACGCTATTTGCCTTCTCAAGAATGTCAACAGGATAGTTCCTGCCATTCCAGTCAATGTCGTGGTGTACCATGACAGGCTGTTGCTTGACTGGTTTTGACGAAGTTGGATGCAACGGCATCTGCTTTGGCGATGACAGTTGCTTCGGCTGCGTAACTTTGGTTGTCGTAGATGCGGTAGGACGGATGACGGGTTGGGGTTTCTTGGGTACCATTGTTTGAGCGTGTATACTCTTGTCCCGATGCAGTTTTTCCCAAGTCGCTCTCAGTCTTGATGGAGTGAGGCAACGACTATGACCCAACAATGTGGCCTTGTATGTAGAATTACCCTTTTTGATGGAGTAACCACGAACCTTGCCAATACTGTCACGCATGACGTTGACCCCATAGCCCTTTGCTTTCAATTTCGCCTCATACGTGTTGAAGTCGAAGGAGTCCATTTCCTTTAGTGCCTCAATACAGGCATTGGTTATCTCGTCTATGTTCCATTCTCGCTTGTCCATCGATTGAACCCAACCACGCTGCTCATTGATTTTGTTCGCAGCCAACGTGGCCCTTTTACCGATCATGTATTCGTTATTGACATTGCCGTCCATGTCGATGCGATTAGCATTGATATGGAGATGGAGTATCTGGCTCTTACTGTCATGGTGAAGTGACACGACATATTGGCTATTGGCAAGATGAGTATGCGGATCATCATCACTCCTGTCCGGGCGTTTGAGATGAACGGCATCAAACTCGCGGATAAAGTCGTCTGCAAGTTTCTGCCAGTCGGCCATCGTCCACCCTTCAGTCTCTTCCTTGGCTGGGGACAATTCAATTCGTACCGACGTATTCTTGATGCGTCGATGTCCCTGCAGCTTCTCCTTAAACTGAGCCTGATGCAGCATCATCCTCGACCAAATAGAGGATGTGGTGAGTCCTTCAGGCAGGTGACCAACCTTCACAATATCAGCCAGTTCCTTGTCGGCTGAGTATCTGACGGCATTACTGCCGTGCGTGATATTATTCGCTTTAGCTATCATGGCTGTGTAAGTTCTATTCCTTCAACTGCTCAATTATTATGTCCCACTGCTGGATGATGTTGTTGATAGCTTTCACCCAGGCTGTCATGAACTCGTCATTGTCGAAGTAGTTCCTGATCTGTTGTTGCGTCTTACCCTTCAAGGCGCTGCGGATATGTACCAGATCTCCACGTGCATCAGAGAGACTCTTGTAAGCCTCTATCTCACGTTCGGTCAGGTGTAACTTCAGTTTCTGGCCAATGAAGCACTTACGACCATACTCACTTACAGACAAGCCACAGGCTTCTGCATTTTTCTGCCCGATGGCATATTCCTCATCGTTGACCCGGAAGTCAACGTGGCGGTCGCGGTTAGCGGCCTTCTCGGTTACCTTATTCTTACTCATTATACTAACATAAGAGTTTACTATAAAATTCATGGTCAGCCCAATGCGAGCTTGCGAGCGTTCAAGAATCCAAATGGAAGTACAAAAGGGTGCGCCTTTTTTGTACGACATTGGAACTTCTTGCAATACGGAACGTTTCGGTATGTACGACATTCCACAATGATTTCGACACTGTGCCTGCTGCGCATAGATCTGACGTTTTACACTTACTTGGGCATCTCGTTAAGTTCGTCAATCACCTTGTCACGGATGCTGTGGTAAGCTTTGTCAGAGCCTGAACCAACTGTTAAGCCGGAAACAGACTGACCATCATTAGGAGTATGCCCAACACCTAAAGGGACTCTCTCGCCAACATCAGAGCCAGACTTGCCATTAGCATCATCGCCAGACTGCACACCATCGCTGACAACCGACTTGGCTGTATCAGGACTGGAGGGCGCACTGTCAAATGATTCTTCTTTTCCCTTTCGTTGATACACTCCTGAAGCGGCTTCGCCAGAAGTGTAGCAACCACTATCCTCGGCATCCTCTACATTATTATATATTGTAGTGGAGCCGTGGGATATAGAATGGGGAGTATCTGGAACCTGTTCGCTGCGGACATCCGCTCCTGTTACCATTGCCATTATTTGTTCCGGCTTTGTAGTATCGGTTGCGGAATCTGCGGAACCATTAGCCATATTGACTTTGTTGTTAACAGATGTGGAAATCTCCTCTGTGAAACGATCCTTTATGGGAACATAGTAGGGATTGATAATCTTCTGTCCTTCGTCATACCAGGCAGAGATGCACAGCAGGGTATGAATGCTTGTGCGGTTATTCTGCTTAGTTGCGACAAGTCCCAGCTCGTTCATCGTATCAAGAACTTTGGAAACAGTCTTTCGGTCACACTTCCACAGACGGGATAGTTCCACCTCGGACATGACAACCTGACCGATATGAACAGTGGTTGTGAATCCTTTCTGTTCATACTCATGGTCAGCTGTCGCTGCACGTTCAACGAGCGACATCAGAGCCTTCATGCGGTCAATGCCGTACTTACTGGTTGCAAGGAATCTCGCCTGCCCAGTGGACAGGACGAGACAATAGAAATCCTCTTTGGAGTTCATCTTGATTAAAGATTAAATTGACTCATTCGAAATTCTTGGATTTACGCACCTCAGAAGCCAATACATCAACCTCCTGCGAGATTACATCAGTCAGGTCTAAGACTTGTTGAACTCCATCCTGAAATGCCTTTGTCCTGTCCTTCAAATAATTCTGAAGGGATGACTGCAGCATATCCACAGACTGGAAGAATGCCTGTTGGATCTCTTCGCTCTCGAACTTGATATGACCGATGCTGGCCAGCAAGTGGAGAGTGTTGCGGATTAGACTGGCACGGAAAAATGCTTCGTCAATGTTAAACACTTCCTTCGACACACCGCGAAGGGATTCAAGCGATTCGAATCGCTTCTGGACAGATTTCTCTATGAAGTCTGTCACGGGATTAGTTGTGGAATTTTTCTTCATATTGATACACATTATTAATAATACTAATTTTTTGCCATACGCTGCAAAAGCTCATGGGCTTTCTCGTTTGCCTCTTCCTCCGTCATCGAACGGTTCCTGCGCATCCATGCCAGAAGCTCGGTCTTCTCAAAGTAGATGAGCTTACCATTCGGACGATAGAACGGGATGGCACTGCTATGTGTCATCTTATAAAGAGTACTGCGGCTGATTCCCATGAACAGGGCAGCTTCTTCAAGGGTGAGTACTTCCTTGCTTACGCAAAGCAGATCTTCCAGCACACTGACGCGCTGAATGAGTTCGTTAACCTCCTTCTTGGTAGGTACGCTCTCGGGTGAATTTACGTTTTCTATCATAATATACAAATTTTAGTTTTCGTTTCCGATGGTGCAAAGTAATAGCATTTCTTAGACATAGTGTCTCTTGGAAAATTATCTTTCAAGAATTAACACTTCACTATTAACTGGCATTATGTTTCTTTTTATTGGAAATGGTCATTTTAATCACAGATTTTTTTGAATTTCTTTGTTATTATCGGAACAATTTCGTAACTTTGCACCTGCAAATGCGATGTTTGAAATGTTGGATGAGAGAGACAAATGATTAGATATGTTTTCTTTCAATTTTGTCCCGTTTTTGTCCCTTCGAGAACATTTGTCTCGCGTGACAAATCTCCAAGTAATTGATTTTCAGGGTGGTTTAAGCCTCCCAAATCTGGAATTTCTGATAACCACCAGAACGGGCCTTGTGACCCCGTGAAGGTGGCATCACAAAGGAACTCATTAGTCTGGAAAATCACATCATCAATCTCCTCTTCAAGGATATTGATGCCAAAGTCTGAGAGAATACTACTGTCTGCCATATGCTACTCATGTGTTACGATGGGAGTGCCATCACCTCCTGAAGCACCCCCGTTATTATTTGTGTTTCTTGCAGTACTCAGTCCTGCATCCCTCCATCTGTTATGCGCTGCCGTGGCAAATTCGCCCCTTCTGTCAGTGCGGACAGCCGTTGCAGATAGAAGTTCCGAAGTTCTCTTTTGATTGTTTAGCTGAACAAGATAGTTGACCAGCGTTTCATTCTGCTTACAGATGTCTGCATAGATCTGGAGATACTGCTTCTTTCGCTGTGCATTGGGCATGTATGCCTCCTGAGTGGCACGGATGGCGCATTGGAACATGTTGTAATAGCTCTCCCAACGCTCTTTATCAGAGAAATTACCTCCTGCACCAACAATCCTGTTGATATTATTCTGGTAGTCCTGAAGCTTGTTGGTAACCTTTGAACCTTCAGCAACCCATGCCAAGTCAAGAGCACCGCCGCTTCGGTCTGCAACATTCAGGGCTTCTACCTTTGCCCTTTTGGTCAATGCGCTGTCAACATCCTCGGCATCACCAATCTGCTGGTATGCAGCAACGCCTGCCAGTGTTCGGTATGACAGCTTGTTTTTCGATGCAGCACTCTGTTGATAACTGTTATGAAACAGGTCATAGTACCATGATGGAGTCAGGCCACCTGCTCCAATCTCCATAACGGTAATCTGGTTCATCTTGGCTTCGTCGTGGTTGTATGACACACTCACCTGTGC
>JAEEGH010002359.1_pt1 | contig 51277 bp, 40 predicted proteins | sample 9134181 | NCBI WGS metagenome assembly JAEEGH01 (sample SAMN16246544, study PRJNA631951) | gut metagenome | biome: gut microbiome; feature: rumen; material: DP-attached | host: Bos | place: Iran: Karaj | collected 2018-10
TTACGGTTCGGCTCGATGCTTTGCGATCTGGAGGCCTACTGCGACAACTCCCTGCTGCGGAACGGGAACGGCGAGATCGTGGGGCGCAACTCAGGAGTGAAGGGGTGGCTCGGGGAGAACTGCCCTGGGCTGCTTGCGCACTACAAGAACGCGATGCGTTACAAGGGTCTGGCGGAGAAGTTCCGGCAGGTGGCCGGGGCCGCAGACCCAATCCCCGCAGCGGCGCTGGCGGGAGAGGATCCCAACGACGCGCTGCGACCGCTGGGCGGCGGCCGGAGCCGCAAGGTCACGGTGCGGATAAGGAAGGCGAATGGGCATCGCGCCGGAATGACGGTGAGCGGGACATACGCGCTGGAGGCCGACACGCTGGAGGCGGCGTGGAAGCGCGCCCACGAGATTCTCGAGGAATGCGAGGGAGGAAACGATGTAAGATTACGGTGCGGAAAAGGAAATGAAAGGTGGGGTGAAGTAGCAAGATTAGAGCGGGTTGTCGAGGAGAGGCTGGGAGAAATGCCAGTGAGGGGATTTGCGTGGTCGAAGTGGCGGATTGGCGTGACTACGGCGAGTGACGGCGGCATTCGATTGGCAAGCGCGTAGCGTCAGCAGCGGATTGGAAACGGCACATTGGCGAGCGCATAGCATCAGCAACGGATTGGAAGACGCGAGGCGAGTGGATTTGATGTGATAGACTACGGTGCGGAAAAAAACAATTAGCGGCAGCAACAGATTGAAATGGCGGGAGGAGAATATAAGGGCGGAGAAGCGAATACAACGGCAGGGAGTAGAATACGCGAGGGTGCGTATTGCCTAGGCATTGTTATGCCGCCACTCGCCGGGAGTCTTGCCGAAGCGTTTCTTGAAGACACGCGAAAGATAGGGGCGCGAGGAGAAGCCACATTCTTCGGCAATCGCGCGAAGCGGCATGGACGTCGTCTTTAGGAGAAGGCAGACCTGTTCCATCCGCGTATCCTCGACGCACTGGCGTATCGACTTGCCCGTCGAGCGGAAAAGGCGCTCCGCCTGTCGTCGCCCCGTTCCCATGGCGGCGGCTATGTCGCGCACGCCAAGCAGCGGATTGTAGCTGTGCGCGGCAATGAAGTCCAGTCCCGCCGCCATGCGCGAATTTGTTCCTGGATCGCCGCTGCGCGTGCTGCCGCGCCGTGCCACGCCGAGCGTCCCGTAGCGCACGATCTCGACCCGCTTCGGCGGCGGCTTTCCCATCAATGCCGCGAGTCTCTCGGCCGCGAGGCGCCCCGCGCCCTCGAAATCGACGCGGATGCTCGAGAGCGTCGGCGTGGAGGAAAGACAGAGCGTCTCGTCGTCGTCCGCGCCCAGGATGGCGACATCCCTTGGAACCTCCAGCCCGGCGTCGCGGCATGCGTCAAGCGTGAACTTGGCCAAAAAGTCGTTTCCGGCGAAGGCCGCCAGCGGGCGCGGCAGCGTCGAGAGCCACTTCGCAAGAGCGTCGCGCTCCTTGGCCCAGCCCCATTCCGTCTGTGGCTCATAGCATCTAGCCTCATGCCCCGCCGCGCGGATTCTGGAGACAAAGGCTTCGCCGCGCTTGGCAGTCCAGCGACGCGCCCTCGGCATCGGGACGAATACATAACACCTGCGCCTTAGGGCCATCAACTCTTCGGCCGCGATTTCGGCGACCTTTCCAATGTCGCACGCCACTCGCGCATTTGCTCGCTCATGCCAGGTGTCGATTACCACTACAGACGTTTCGGGCCGCACCAGGCCGCACAGCCGGTCAAGGATGTCATTTTCGCGCGCAATGACGCCATCGGCCCTGTCAAGGAGCGGCGCAAACGGCGTCAGGTCCGGCCCGGTCTGCGCAGGGTCGATTGTCTCCAGCGTCCAGCCCATCCGCGATGCGGCCATCTCCACGCCGCGCAGTTCGGCCCGGCCGACAATCGCGTTCGTCGCGATCACGGCCACGACAAGTCGCTTCTGAAGTTGGGTGTTTTTCGTCGGGGAAATCATGGCAACTAACTTGAAATATTACCAGAGGCCTAGTAAAAAATCAACATCACGCCACCATAAACATTCGCGTCTTGTGTCGCAAAAGTGAACATGTTGAAGGTCGCAACTTTCAGCCTATTCAAATATATTGTCGTCATGTAGAATTATTGGCATCGTTTTCTCGCTTGAAAACGGCACCATTCCCAGTGGCGGCGGGTGCCGCCACGGATTTTCACACCAACAACGGTAAAACAGGAGTACAAACATGAACACAGTATGCAAAACGAAACGCATCCTCGCGATTTCGGCCCTTGCCGCCGGATTCTTTGTGGCGGCAGGCGCGATTCCAGCCCACGCCGATCCCCGAGTGATGATAGGAACGAAAGGAAGCGACGGGGCTTTGAGCGTCGCCATCACATGGGCAGCGCAGGACGGTGGCACCATCGTCACGCCGTGGAGTTCCGGCAGCAACGAGTGCGTCTATGTCATCCAAGGCGCAGGGAAACTTGGCACCTCGGTCTTTCCGGATGTTCCGGCTGTTCTGGACAATACATCAGGTGACATCAGGGCCAATACGGCCACACTCACCTTCCCCCAGATGACCATAAACGCCGGGGCCAGGGGGTTCACCGTCAATGGTGACGGCAACGTGCCACTTACCATGAAAGGTTCCTACACCATCCCGTCCGGTGTAGCCTTTCCGCTGTCTGCGATGGGAGTTGGCAACCACGCGACCAAAAAGCGCAATGTTAAACTTGACGCGACGCTGACTGGGCAGTCCGATTCTTCAATCCCCTACTCGTTCACCATCGCAACAACGCCCCTAGTCAATCCGGTGACATCGACTTTGACCGTTTCCGGCGATCTGTCGGCATTCAAAGGCACGTATGTCATGGCCGATGCGCCGACAAAGAACGTTGCCGGCACCAACTATACCGGACGCGCGTATCTCGTCTTCGCCTCGGCAACGGCTTTCGGCGACCCGACATCGGCGAAAGCAGACGCCGTGACGCTCGGCGAGGAGGCTTATTTCTCGCTTGGCGCGGGCGTGGAGCAATACGCGACGCGCGGCGTGACCGTCGCCGCAGGAAAGAAGGGCGGCGTCGAGGCCGGGAGCGGCGACAGCTGGACGCTGACCGCGCCCGTCATCTGCGAATCCGGCGCGACGTTCGCAAAAGTCGGCGAGGGCGCCGTGACGCTCGATGGCGACTGCACGGACGTTTCCGCCATCGAGGTCACGGAAGGAACGCTCGTCCTCGGCGCCCTTGGTTCGTTCGCGAACGGACTCGCCGTCGCCGTGAAGCCCGGCGCGACGCTCGTCCAGAACAAGTATGTCGGCAACATCGCCGTCACCTGCGAAGAGGGCGGGACCTACGAGCAGGACATCCAGTATGTCGTCCCCTATTCCAATGCCACCAGTGCCTCGACGCCGCTCGACTTTACCGCAGCAATGCCGGAACTGCCGCTTTCGATCCGGCTCACGGAATCCGTGGAAATCGCCTCGTTTGCGGACAACGGCTACGCCGCCAAGCGCATCGACGTGGCGCGGCTCCCGTCGGACACCACCGCGACGGCGGCGGACTTCACCGACGCGACGGAGAAGTTCTGCGGCCTTCCGAAAACTTCTTTCGAGATCGAGAGCCGCGATGGGTTCAAGGCGCTTGTCCTTGTCGCCAAGCCCGTCGTTTGGTCGATTGGCACGGTTGGCGACACGGATAGCAATGGCCCCGGTATCAATGGCAATAATCGGGACGGCATTCCATGGTCCAATGGGGCCAACGCGCAACCGGGCTACGACTACCTGGTCACGAACTATGTCCGGGGAACCGGCTACTACGGCCCTGACGCCCCCGCCTTCAATGGCGACTCGTTGACCTTCTACGGTGATGCAAACACGCTGGCCATCGCCATGACATCCGGCAATGTCGATTTCAGCGACGCGACGTATTGCGGGAATGTCGAAATCTACTACAACCAATCGTATTTGGGAAGCTCAAACAACCGCAAGCCCTGGACTGGCATCACACGCGGCACGGCGACGATTGCGGAAGGCGCAACGCTGACAATCCAGACACGGCAACCAAAGGACGACTCTACAGACATCCGGACGAACCATCTTGACGTGGCGGTTTTCGGCGAAGGGAACTTGAAACTAACGAGCGGAAAATTGAAAAACAACGATCCGTATTACTTCATCCCCGGCGGCGCACCGGTCTATCTTGGCGGAGACAACTCCGGCTTCTCCGGCAAGATGATCGTCACCTGCTATGGTTCTCCCACCGAGAGCGACGGCACGACGCTCCACATCGAACAGGCCGCAAGCTTCGGCGGCGCGATGGACGCGGCGACGGCGGACGGCGTTTTGCTGGAGAAATACGGCTTCCTCTACCCCGAAACGTCGATGACGCTCTCCGCGGCGAACCGCGGCATCACCGTCACCGCCGGCGGCTTCGACGTGCCGGAGGGGGTCACGCTCACGGTCGCCGTCCCGCTCACGGTGGACGGCGCGGCCATCAAGCGCGGAGCGGGCGAACTGGCGTTTTCCGGCGCGGCGACGTTCGCGAGCGGCGGCTTTGCCGTCAAGGAAGGCACCGTCCGCGCGCTCTCCGACGCGGCGGTCGCGGGCGACTTCTCGTTCGCGGACGGCACGACCATCGTCCTCGACCCCGGCGCGGGCCTTGTGAACGGCTTCACCGGCAACTTCGCCGTCACTGGCGAGGGAACGCCGAAGGTGACGGTTGTCGTCGATACGGCAAGTGAGGCGTTCAACGCCGACGGTGCGGCGACGCTGCCGATCTGCACCGTCCCGGCGACCGCCGCCGACCTGACGGGTTCGTTCACGCTCGCGAAGGTCCGCGGGTGCAGCGCCGAACTTGTCAAGGAAAACGTCACCGTCAATGGCGCCCAGTGCGTCCGCTACTCGGAACACTTCTCCAAGTCGGGGACGGTCATCTACATGAGGTAATGGAGTGCCCGTCCGTCCCTACGACATCGTTGTCGCGGCGAGCGACACGCCGGAGGCCCTGAAGCGCCATGCGGGCCATGTCTGTCCGGATGGCGACGCAAGGCCGGCGCTCCAGCGCGCCATCGACGAGGCCGGGGAGCTGGACGCGAAGTGCGTCCTGCTGCCCGGCACCTACCGCATCGATTCACGTGGCGAACGGAGTCCGCGTGGCGCCCTCTGCTTCTGGAATGACCAGACCGAGGAGAGGTGGTATTCACACGAAAGGCCGCGCTTCCGAACGCTGGAAGGGGCCGTGGAGCCGATGGCCTGGCATTCCGGGGCGATCATCGAGATGGGGCGCGCCCTCTACGATTCGCTCGGCGCCGACGAGGAGTTCTCGCTCCTCTACTGCGACGGCGGCGGCATCTTCGGGCGCGCCTGGATCCTGCGCAACCTCGTGATCCGTCTCCCGGATGTCGGGAAGAGGGTGGTCGCCGTCGATGGCCGCTTCTGCGGCGCGCTCAAATACAATGACCTCTGGGTGGCGGCGCGCGACCCGCGCCTCTTCAACCCGGCGTCGTGCGAGGGCCTCGCCTCGCCGCATCTGCTCTCCGTCGGCATCCGTGGGACGGCGGGGTCGAACCACGGCGTCCTCAACGAATGGAAGCGCTGTTCCGCGCTCGGCTTCGGGACCGGCTTCGACATCGGCGGCGAACATGTCTATTGCGAGAGCCTGGAGGCGAAATACAACGTCACCGGCTTCGCGTTCGATTGCTACAAGGGCAAGCGCTCCATCGACGCGCCGGACGACGAGCCGCCGCGCGGAGGGTGCTTCTACCCAATCTTCTGCGTCAACCTCCTCGACGAGCACAATGTCCACATGCCACGCTTCGGCTCCGCGAGCCATCGCGGCGTGGCGCGCGAAAACAGGGCGCAGTCCGTGACGATCCACGCCATGAACGTCCAGTGGCCAAACACCGCCCCCGGCTTCACCGACCGCTCCGCGTCCGACTTCACCGCCGGCCGGCGCCGCGCGACCGAAGACACCCCCGGCGCCTGGCGCGGTTCGGTCGAATATGTCATCGACCACACGACGTCCGAAGGCCGCGTGAACCTCGTGGATGAACCGTTCTTCGAACCCGGACACGGCGGCGGGATCCGGTCTCGTAACCTCACCTTTTCATGAAACCCCTTCGCGTTCTTTGCGTTTCCCTTTGCACTCTCTGCGTTGAAAACATGGCCTTCTCCGTGCAGGAACCCTTGCGGATAGAAAACGCAAATCCTTCAGAAATGAACTTGACAACCATACGAATCGATCCAGATGTCATCGTCGGTCCCGTCAAGCCAGTGAACGGCGTCGGGCAGCCGCCCATGTTCGGCGCCCTCGGCGACTGGCCGATGTTCCATTACCTCGCCGAGGCGGGAATCCCCTTTTCGCGTCTCCACGATGTGGGGGGCTGGCTGGGAGGCGGACTGTTCGTTGACATCCCGAATCTCTTCCCCGACTTCGGCGCCGACGAAACGGATCCGGCGAACTACCGCTTCGCCTACACCGATTCCCTTGTGTCGGCGCTTCTCGCGAACGGCGTGGAGCCATTCTTCCGGCTTGGTGTCACGATTGAGAACTTCGTCGAGAACGGCTATCCGCGCGTGAACACGGCGCCGCCGCCGGACTTCGCCAAATGGGCGCGCATCTGCGAGCATGTCATCGCCCACTACAATGAAGGCTGGGCGGGAGGAATGCGCGCCGGAATCCGCTATTGGGAAATCTGGAACGAGCCGGAGAACCACCCGGACGATACGCTCAACCTGATGTTCGGGGCGCCGTTCTCCGAATACATGCGTCTCTACGGGGTTGCGGCGACCCACCTCAAGGCCCGGTTCCCGGACCTCAAAATCGGCGGCTACGGCAACTGCGGCTTCTACGCGGGCGTAGGCTCCGACCAGTTGCCGGGAGCCAACACGACGCCGCGCAAGGAATACTTTCTGGAATGCTCGCACCGCTTCCTCGCCGCCGCGCGCGACAATGGCTGGCCGCTCGACTTCCTCTCGTTCCACTCCTACTCCAAACCGGGGGAGATCATGCGCCAGGTGCGCTTCGCCGACGAACACCTCAACGAGTATGGATTCACGCGCGACCGCTGCGAACGCATCCTCGACGAATGGCTCACCTACCTCAACCAGAAGAACACGGGTTCGGCGCTCCAGGCAGCCGCCATCGCCGCCGTGCTGATTTCCCTCCAGAACGGCCCGTGCGACCTGGCGTGCATCTACGACGCGCGCTGCGACGTCGGCAGGTACTCCCCGCTCTTCGACCCGTCCACGCTCACGCCGCGCAAGGCATACTACGCTTTCACCGCCTTCAACGAGCTGCGCCGGCGCGGCACGGCGGTGAAATGCGAGTGCCTTGCGCCTGCAGGAGTTTTTTGCGACGGGCCCCGTCCCGTCGCGCTCTACGCCGCAGCGGCGCGGGGCGAAGACGGCAGCATCGCCGTCATGCTCGCCAACGATTCGGATGAAGCGGTCCCGTTTGAATTGTCGCTAGAGGGCACTTCAATTCTACATTCTACATTCTCCATTCTGCATTCGCCGGAGGCGGCCCCGTCCGCCTCCGTGCGTTGCCGCATCACCGACGAAGACCGCACCGACGAATCCGTGCCGATGCCATCGGCGATGCCGCCGCATTCCTTCCTCGTGGCCATTCTGACATTGCAATGAAACACACACAGAAAACACTTCGCGCTCTTTGCCTTTCCCATTGCGTTCTTTGCGCTGGAACGGCATGGGCAGGGACGGCAACATCCGCGCCCGTCGATATCGAGGACGCCCCGGCGGCGGAGTTCGCCGCCGAAGAAAACGAGACAAAGGCTGTCCGGTCAGGGCCGCTCGTCATCGAGCGCGGCGAACGCTGGGCGCCGCTGGAAATCCGGCGCGAGCCAGTCCCCGGCTCGGCGCTGGACTTTTCCGGCATGGGTCTCCAGGACGCCCCGGCGGGCAAGCACGGGTGGCTCAAGAACGTCGGCGGCCATTTCGAGTTCGAGGGGCTTCCCGGTGTGGAGCAGCGCTTCTACGGCGCGAACCTCTGCTCCACGGCGAACTTCCCCGACCACGCCACCGCCGACCGCCTCGTCGCCGCACTCGTCCGCCGCGGCTACAACTCGATCCGCATCCACCACATCGACAGGGCGTGGGCCACGGCCCACGCCAGTCGAAAAGTTGAAATGTTGAAAAGTCGAAAAGTTCCACAGCAATCGGCTTCCGATCTTCAACCTTTCAACCTTTCAACTTCGCCGGTGTCGTCGCCGCAAGACGGCGACGACATCGAGCGCCTCGACTACCTTCTCGCGAAGTTCTACGAGGCTGGTCTCTACGTGACGACCGACCTCTACACCTCGCGCATCGTGATGTGGCGCGACATCGGCATCGACCGCGACGGCAGGGTGAGCAACAAGGCGCTCTACAAGACCTACGTCGCCCTCCACGACGGCGCCTTCGCCGACTGGTGCTTCTGGGCACGGGACTTCCTGGAGCACGTGAACCCCTACACGGGCCGCGCCAACAAGGACGAGCCAGGAATGCCCTTCCTCTCCCTCGTGAACGAGAGCCGCCTCCACAACGGCTGGGATCCCTTCAAGAAGGACGACCCCGTCGTCCTCGCCGCGTGGCGCGAATTCTCCGGCTCCGACGCCCCGCCGCCGCCCTGCGACGTGGGTTCGGTCGATCCCGACGACCCCTTCAACCAGTTCGACGACTGGATCAACCGCCGAATGTGGGAGCGCTGCTCCTCGTTCGTGCGCTCGCTCGGCTGCCGTGCGCTGCTCACCAACGACAACAACGGCCGCCGCCATGGCGAGGGCCAGGACTGCACCCCGCTCTACGACTACGTGGACAGCCATTCCTACGTCTATGTCCCGCATTGGGACGGGAAGACGGGCGCGTCAACCCTTCGGTGCCGCCAGATCAACCCCATCTGCCACAATCTGCCGAACATCCTCTTCACCAGCGGCTGGGCGAAGGGTGCCTCGAAGCCGCACGCGATTTCGGAGTGGAACCTCTGCGCGCCGGGACGCTGCCGCTCCGCGACCGGCCTCATCTACGGCGCTCTCGCCGCCGCAGGCGAGTTCGACGCCCTCTGGCGCTTCGCCTACGCCCACAAGGACGACATCCTCGTCGATCCGCCGGACGGCCGCGGGACGGTCCAGTCGCACCGCTACGACGTGGCCGTGAATCCCGACATGATAGCGGAGGACTACGCCGCCGTCTGCCTCTTCCTGCGCGGCGACGCCAAGGGCAACCCTGACATCCGCATCGACCACGAACGCGGCGCCATGTCGGTCGCCACCACGCTCACCTGCGGCGGCTTCGCCGAAGGCGGCCGCATCGACGCCGGGATATTGAGCTTTGAAATTCTGGGCGCAACGCCCACCACGCTCTGGGTCTCCTCGCTCGACGGCGAGCCTCTCCCCCAATCCTCGCGCATGCTTCTCGTCCACCTCACCGACGTCCAGCGCGAGGGCGCTGTCTTCTCCAACGAAACCTTCGGCGTGATGCTCACGCCCGGCACCGCGCCGCTCGTCGAGGCCGGCGCCGCCGAGGTGGAGTTGCGCCTCAATCGGCGTCTTGTGTCGCCGGCCCTGTCCGGCGACGTGGAAGACGATGGGCGCGCGCCCATCGTCTTCTCCCTCGACGCCGCCGGCAACCGCACCGGCAGTGTGCCGTGCGAGTGGGTGCCTTTTCAACCGTTCAACCGTTCAACTTTTCAACCGGAGAGTGCCGACGGCACTCTCCGCTTCACCGTTTCCACCATGGCGCCCAATGGCACAGGGCGCATCTATTACGAGATCGTCCGAGACAACACCGTGCCGGAGTTTCAACCATGACAGAAGAACAACACGAACCGACAACCGCCGGAGCGATGCCGCTTGGCGTCATCACCTATTCGTTCGCCTCGATGCCGCTTCGGCCCTTCGCCGTCGCGGAATACGTCCGCGAGGCGGGGCTGACGCGGGCCGAGCTCAAGATCGAGCATCTCCAGCTCGACGCCGGGGCGCCGGGGAACGGGAAGAAGCGGTGGACCTTCGACGAGGCCACGAAGGCGGCCTACGACGACTGGTTCAAGGGCGTGACGCTGGACACCTACAAGGACGTGCGCAGGCGTTACGACGCCCTCGGCGTCAATATCCACATTCTCAAACTCGGACTCGACGAGCCAGTCTGCAAGGAGGGCGGCACGGCGGACTTCTGGTGCGACGTTGCGCACGCGCTCGGCGCGGACGAGATCACGACGGAACTGCCGCCGCCGGAGACCTGGGCGGCGAAAGGCCCGTTTTACGCCCGGCTCTGCGAACGCCACGGCCTGCGCATCGGACTCCACAACCACACGCAGCTCAAGCCAGAATCCTTTTCCGGGCAGGACTCCATCTTCCAATACTCGGACAACATCGGGCTCTGCTTCGACATCGGCCACTTCGTCGCCGCGAACGGGAGCGCGGCGTCGATGGATTTCGTGAGGCGCCACCGAGACCGCATCTTCTCCCTCCACGTCAAGGACCGCAAGGAACTCGACCTGGACACGAAGGCCGTTTCCTTCGGCGAGGGCGACGTTCCGTTCGCCGAACTCTTCGCCTTCATCAAAAAGGACAAATGGACGATCCCTGGCGACATCGAGATCGAATACGCCATACCCGAAGGCTCGAACGCCGTCCTCGAAGTCGCGAAGTGCGCGAGGCGGTGCAGGAGGATGTTTGAAGATGCATGACGTCACAATCGACAAGCCGTATTTCCGCTGGCTCTTCGGCGGGTTCGGCTTCCAGCATTCCGAGGCCAACTTCACGGCGCTCATGCCGGACGACTTCCGCGACCAGCGCGTCCTGAAGACCTTTGCGGAACTCTCTCCGACGTTCGGGCGGGTCTATGCCGGCTTCGCGGACCAGTCGCGGGAGCAGGCGGACCGCTTCGCCGACTACTACGACAGGACCTTCCGCAAGGCCGGCACGACGCTCTACGCCGTCCCGTGCGCCATGCCGTCGCTCGCGGAGACGCTCGACGCGGAGGAATACGCCGAAAAGGTCGCGGGGAATCTCGAATACCTCGTCAAGGAGCGGGGCTGCCGCAAGATCCGCTACTACTGCCTGACGAACGAGCTCATGAATGGCGGCCGGAGCGGCTGGTTCGCCCGCAACCCCGAAGTCTTCAAGCGTTTCAACGCGGCGCTCTTCCAGGCCTTCCGCAAGCTTGGACTCGACATCCCGCTTCTCGCCTCCGACGAGCCCTGCACGTGGATGGACCGTGGCAAGGTGCTGACTCTCCTTGACTGGATCAAGGACAACATGGACGACTACGTCGGCGCCTACGGCACCCACTGGTATGTCTCCGGCCGCAATCCGTCCGATCCCGGTCTGTGGGAGGAATACAACGCCTACTTCGCCTGTCTCGTCCACCGGGCGCTTTCTTGCGGCGGCAAGCGCTACATCCTCGGCGAATACGGTTTCAAGCCGGCGAGGACGCCGCGCGACGTGATGATCCAGGACGTCAGCTTCCCGATCAGCCAGCCGGCGACGGAAGAGGAAAGCGTCCTCGCCAAATGCGAAATCGGCCTCGCCGCGATGAACCAGGGCGCCTACGCCTGCGTGGACTGGAGTTTCGTCGACTACCCCGATCCCTTCGTGGCGGAGGACGGCGACACGCCGGAGGAGCGCGCCGCATACGAGGCGGCGAAATGCGGCTTCCGCATGGACGCCAAATACAACAAGTTCGGCGTCTTCCGCTGGGGTTCGACCGACCGCGACTACCGGGCATACGCGGAACTTTACGCGATGGGATGGCTCGTGAAGCTCTTTCGCAAGAACGCGACCGTCCTCCAATGCTCCTTCGCCGACCCGCTGCTGCGCGGCGGCGCCGTGCTGAACCCGGACCTCTCCTTCTCGGCCGCGCTCGTCAACCGCGGCCCCGCGAAGACGGCGACGGTCGATTGCTCGTCGTGGAAAACGCGCGTGGACGGAGCGCCCTCGCTCGACAAGCCGCTGCGCAAATACGTGTATGAAGCCGGGAGCGTCCCCTACAGCCCGTTTGGCGACCTGCAGCCGCCGTCCGGGACGGTCGAGGCCAGGGACGGCGCGTTCGGCGTTGACCTCCCGGCAAATTCCATCATGTTCCTCACGACGGACTACGAAGACCGCCGGCCGGCGGCCGTGAAGGACGTGCGCCTCGACGGCGGAGCCCTGCGTTGGACGGCGAGCGAGGCGCCCGAGCACCGCTACTACCGCGTCTTCCGCGAGGGCCACCAGATCGCCTCCACGGTTGCAGAGCATCTGGACGTGGCATGCCAATGTGGCGACGACGCCCGCGTCGTCGCGCGACGGCGAGGCGCCGTCGCCACATCCGCTCCCGATTTCCGCGTCGTGAGCGTGGACAAGTGGGGCAACGAGGGGAAATAGTATGAAGAATCCTGAAATTCGGTTTGCCAAGCCGCCTCTGCGGTGGCTGTGGGGAGGCTTTGGCTTCCAGAACTCCGAGTCCCTGATGACGGGCCTCATGACGGACGAATTCCGCGACGAGCGCGCGCTCAAGAGCTTTCTTGAAATCTCGCCTTCGTATTCGCGCGTCTTCGCCGGCTTCGCCGACTGGACGAAGGAGGCGATGGACCGCTTCGCCGACTGGTACGACGCCTCGTTCCGCAAGTGCGGCACGACGCTCTACGCCGTCCCGGGCCGGATGCCCATGATCATGGAGGACTTCGACTGCGACGCCTACGCCGAGGCCACGGCCCGCAACCTCGAATACGTCGTGAAGGGGCGCGGCTGCTCGCGCATCGCCTACTTCGCCGTTACGAACGAGTGTTCGGTGGGGCCGGTTTACAACTGGTTCGGCAAGCCAGACCCCGACGGGCGCGACCGCTGGAAGATCTTCCGCGACCTCAACCGCGCGATGTTCCGCGCCTTCCGCCGCCACGGCCTCGACATCGGGCTGATGAACACCGACCAGTCCGGCGTCCCGCGCCTGAAGGACATCGAGGCGGCAATGACGACGTTGGACGAGGTCACGGACACTTGGTGCTGGCACTACTACGACAAGGATGCGACTGCGGGGGATCCCGGAAACTACGGACGCTGGATCGCGCTCTTCCGCGACGTCGTCGCGATGCTGGAAGGCAAAGTGCCGCAACGCATCGCCCTGGGGGAGTTCGGGCTCAAGGGGCGCGCGACGGCGCGCGCGGAGAGCGGCTGCGATGGCGTGATGAGAGACGACCGCAGCTACACGGCCCGCCACCCGGCGGAGGCGGCCGTTTCGGCCATCTCACGCGCGGAGATGGGGATCGCCGCAATGAATGCCGGTTTCATGACGGCCGTGAGCTGGACCTTCTGCGACTACCCCGATCCAAGCATCGGCTGGCCGGGCGGCGAGACGGCGCGCGAGCGCGCCGATCATGATTTGAGGAAACACGGCGGTGCGGGACGCGACTTGCGCTACAACAAGTGGGGGCTGTTCCGCTGGGACGACGATGGCCATGACTACTCCTCCTACTCCGACCTCTACACGATGGGCTGGCTCGCCAAGCTCTTCAGGCGCGACGGGCGCGTGCTGCCGTGGGCGACAGAGGACGAGACGCTCCGCGCCGGCGCGATCACCAACGCGGACGGCTCGCTCTCGGTCGCGCTCGTCAACTGGGGCGACGCCAAGGAGGCGACGCTCCGCATCCCGCACCCTGTCGCCAAGCCGATGCGGCTCTACGAATACGACAGCGCGGTCGTCCCCTACAGCCCTTTCAACGACCTGCAAGGGGTCAAGTGCCTAGTCGAAGCGGACAAGGGCGCAGACGGCGAAAGCGTCGTGCGCGTTCCGCTCGCGGCGAAGTCGATGCTCTTCCTCACGACCGACTACGAAGACCGCGTTCCGGCCCCTGTCCGCGACGTGCGCCTCGACGGCGCGACGCTCCGCTGGCGCGCTCCCGACGACCCCGACCACCGCTATTTCCGCGTCTTCCACAAGGGCCACCAGATCGCCTCCACCGTGGCAGACCACCTGGAGGTTGATGGGACTGGGACGGTATGCTTCCAGCGTGCCGAAAATGACACGCCAGATGCGTGTCGTACCAGCGCTCCCGATTTCCGCGTCGTTTCCGTTGACCGCTGGAACAACGACGACCGCAGAAATGAAGCGCTTTGAAAACAAGGTCGTCCTCGTGACCGGCGGAAGCCGGAACACGGGGCTGGAAATCGTGGATCTCTTCCTGCGTGAAGGGGCGCGGGTCTTCTTTTGCGGCACGTCGGAGGCGTCCGTCGCGAAGGGCGAGACGGAGCTCGCGCGGCGCGGCCGTCGCGGTTTCCGCGGCATTGTCTGCGACGTGGGGAAGTCCGCCGAAGTGTTGGCGATGATGGATGCCATCGCGCGTGAGGCGGAACGCCTCGACGCCGTGGTGTCGAACGCCGCGCACCTGGGGCAGGGCGAGAACCCGGCGCCGGACGTCCCGGAGGCCGACTTCCTTGAAATCCTGAACGTGAACCTCGGCGGGACACTCCGCGTCGTGCAGGAAGCCGCTCGCCGCTTCTTCCTGCGGCAGGAGCTGAATCCGGAGACGGGCCAGCGCGGCGCGGTCGTCTGCATCGGCTCCAACACGGCGCACCACGTCCAGCGCCGCCACGTCTCCTACTGCACCTCCAAGGGCGGGCTGGAGTCTCTCGTGCAGTGCCTCGCGCTTGATCTGGGGCCGTGCGGCGTCCGCGTGAACCTGCTGGAACCCGGCTACATCTGGACGGAGCGCTGGAACGACCTTCCGGAAGCGGTCCGCCGCAAGCGCCGCGCCAACACGCTCACCGGACGCGAGGCGACCGGCGGCGACGTGGCCGCGGCCGCCGCGTTCCTCCTTTCCGACGAAGCCCGCGCCTTCCAGGGCGCCATCCTCAAAATGGATTCCGGCGCCACCGTCGCGCTCTACCCACCCTACGCCGAAGACAACGTGCCCCTACCGGAAGGTTGGTGCTGTGGCGATGACGCCTCGTCATCGCTCTCTGAAGCGCGCGACGACGGGGGCGTCGTCGTCACATCGACAACAGGGAGAGAGCGTTAATGAAACTTGGACTTGGCATGCACCCCGAGCGGTGGAGCGACGCGCATCTCGCGATGGCGCGGCAACTGGGCTGCGAGACCGTGGTGCCGTGGGTGCCGTTCGACCCCGGCGACGGCGTGTGGCACGAGGAGCAGTTCGCCGCGCTGAAGGCGCAGGCAAAGCGCCACGGGCTGGAAATCGCGGCCGTCGAGAACTTCCACTGGGAGCACATCGACCACATCGTCCTCGGCGAGGAGGGGCGCGACGAACAACTCGCGAACCTCTGTCGCACCATCGAGAACGCCGGGAACTGCGGCATCCCGTGCTTCGGCTACAACTTCAGCGTCTGCGGCGTCCAGGGCTACTACGCCGAGGTCGGCAACGCCACCGGGCGGGGCCTCGCCTCGCTCAAGTGCTTCGACGAGTCGAAGGTCGATCACGCCCCGCAGCCCAACCGCAAGTTCTGGTTCAAGGACGAAATCGCGCGCCGCTCCCCGGAGGGCTTCATCCCGCCTGTCGGCGAGGACGAGTTCTGGGGACGCATCCGGTATTTCCTCGACGCCGTGCTGCCAACCGCCGAAAAGGCGGGCGTGAAGCTCTGCGCACATCCCGAAGATCCGCCGATCCCGTTCCTGAAGGGCACCTACCGCGCGCTTCACTCCATCGAGGGGCTGCGGCGGCTCCTGGCGCTCTCGCCAAGCCCCAGCAACTGCCTGGAGTTCTGCCAGGGCACGGTCTCCACCATGGCCGGCGTGGACATCTACGCCGCCATCGAGGAGTTCGCCTCGTCCGGGCGCATCGGCTACGTCCACTTCCGCAACACCTCCGGGACGCGGCCGCGCTACAACGAGGTTTTCATCGACGACGGCTACGTTGACATGAAGCGCGCGATGGCGATCTATGAACGGTGCGGTTTCGACGGCACGGTCATCCCCGACCACACGCCGCGCCTCACAGCGGCGGACTGGTGGGAGACCGGCATGGCCTTCGCCCTCGGCTACATGCGGGGAATCATGCGGAGCGGCAATGGAAATGACACCAACACGAAATGAGCATCAATGACACAAATGCAAATGAAAATCTCCGCGTCTCCGCGTCTCTGCGAGAAGAAATCTATCTTCCGCATTCTCTGCGCCATCCTTTGCGCCCTCTGCGTTGAGACGGCGTGCGCCGATGTGGCGGCGGCGGTCGCGACAAGCGCGACCCTCCCGAGGGAGGGGCAACGTCCTCGTTGCCCGTCATCCGTCGAAAGCCAACGCCCCGACACCGACGCCACGATTGCGAGTCGCGTCGTGGAATGGGAAGGCGTGTCGAACGCGCGCGATCTCGGCGGGCTTCCGGGCCTCGGTGGCAGAATGGTTCGAACCGGGCGCATCTACCGCTCCGCCGGTCTCAACAAGAACGCGCACTTCAAGGGCAAGGACGGGAAGCGTCTGCCAAGGAGCGAATGGAAAGGCCCCGGCGAGACGCTTGTGACTCCTGAGGCGGCGCGGCACATCGTCGGGACGCTTGGCGTCAAAATAGACCTCGATCTCCGAAACGATGCCGAGACTTTCGGCATGGAGGCATCCCCGCTTGGCGCGGACGTGCGCTGGATTCTTCTGCCGTCGAGCGACTACGGGAAGCTGGCGGGCGAAAGGGGCCGCAAGGCCTTCGCCAAGGGGTTCAGACTTTTCCTCAACGAGGGCAACTACCCGATCCTCTTCCATTGCAAGGGAGGGGCCGACCGCACGGGAACGCTCGCGTGCATTTTGAACGGGCTTCTCGGCGTCGAGGAGGATTTGCTTTACCGCGACTGGCGCTTTACCTGGACTGATAGCTTCAAGAAGCCCGTGCCGGAGGAAGCCTGGGGGAGGCTGATGGCCGTCTTCGCCGAATACGAGGGCGAAACGCTCAACGAGCGGATTGAGAAGTTCGTGCTCTCCTGCGGCATCGCCCAAGGCGAGATCGAAACGTTCAGGAGCATGATGCTGGAGGAAACGCCATGAACCTGAATCCCCTCGACATGCGCTGGACCTTCGGCGCGCACGAGCCATACACGATGTATCGCCGCGTCGGGAACCGCTGCACCGGCGGCATCGACGGCAACGCCAAGTGGCTCAAGCCCTGGATGGACTGGTTCGACGCCGAGTCGCCCGCGCTCATGGAGGAGCTGGGCTTCAACTGGCTGCACTGCCGCTTCTACAAGGGCATGGGCTGGGAGGAGGAGCGGAAGGACTTCCCGAACGTGAGGCGGTTCGTCGAGAACTGCCACAGCCACGGCGTCCGCGCCCTCGCATACGTGCAGTTTTCCACGCTCTACCCCGAAACGATGGGGCGCGAGATTCCCAATCTCGGCGACTGGGAGCAGATCGACGAGAATGGGAGGAAGCGCACCTACTTCGCAAGCTACTTCCGCTCACTTCCTTGCGTCACGTGCGATGAGTGGGTAGAATACCTGAAGAAGGTCTGCACCATCGCCCTCACGGATGGCGGCTTCGACGGGATCATGTTCGACAACGCTTGGGCGATGCCCTGCTATTGCGCCCGCTGCGAAAGGCACTTCCGCGAATACCTCTCGAAGATTCTTGACCCGGCGGAGCGCTTCGGCTTCGACGACCTCTCCCGCGTGGCGCAGCCGCGCGTCAATCTGGAAAGTCTTCCCGGCGAGATTCGCGATCCCGTCATGCAGGAATGGATCCGCTGGCGGCAGCAGACAATGGAAGACGTCTTCGCCCGACTTCGGGCGCACGTCAAGGCCGCGAGGCCGGACGCCATCGTCTGCGCGAACGCGCAGCCATTCCGCCGCGAAGACGCCCCGTCAGCCTGGTCGCTGAACATGGAGCGCTTCTCCCGCAACCTCGACCTCCTTCTCATGCAGAGCGCAAACTTCCCCGAAGTCCTGCCCGACGGCGGGATCGTGAGCCGCGTTCGCGATCTCAAGATCTGCCGCGAACTCGGCAAACCAGCCGTGGCGCTCTGCGACTCCGACGCTAAGCTCACGGAAGAGCGCGAGCGCCACTATCTGCTGCCGCTGCTAGAAGACCTGATCTGGGGCGGCGTCCCCACCGACCGCACGATTCTCTCGCCAAAGCCCGTTCCGGGTTTCGTGGACAAGGGGATGGTCGCGCGGCGGCGTCCGCAGCTTGCGGCCTTCAACGCCTTCGCGCGCTCGCATCGCGCCGCGCTCGAGGCGCCGCCGTGGCAGCCGGTGCGTCTCCTCTGGACACCCGACGCTACGGGCCTTTCGCGCGAGGCTCACCTCGGTCTCGCGGCAGTCGAGGAAATCTGCCTGCGCAACCAGATGCCGTTCGGCTACGCGATTGCCTCCGGCGACGGTGCGTTCGCGATTCCTGACGACTGTGAAGTGCTGGTCGTCGCGAACCAGGTCTGCCTCTCCGACGCGCAGGTCGCATCCATCGTGGAATTCGCGGAGCGCGGCGGGCGGCTCGTCGTCACGGGCGACAGCGGCCGCTACGACGAATGGAACGCGCAGCGGCTTGAAAACCCGCTTCTGCCGCGAATCGCGGGACTGCCGAACGTCGTTTTGCGCGCCGTGCCGGACAGGCTTCCCGCTACGTCGTTCGGTTGGGGGTATCGTGCCGCGCCGCCGGCGGACGGCGGGGCGGCGCTGATGGCCGACATTGCCTCGACCGGCTGGAAGCCGCCGGTGCGCGTCATCGGCGCGCCGCCGCACGTCTTCGCGGAGTTCAGGCGCACTCCAGACGGCTTTGCGCTCTTCCTGCTCAACTACGACCCCGACAAGCCGGCAGAGGGCGTCTCAATAGTAGCGCCAGCTGGCCGGGAGATTCAATTTGAGGAGATGCCCGGAATCGGTACCCATGCGACGCCACTCGCGCCCGCCACAGATGGGGTCATTCGCCTCCCCGCGTTTAAACTCGGCGCATTCGTCGAACTGGAAATGAATTGAAAGTGATGACTATGTTTTCCGACGATTCCGATTTGATGGTATTTCCGGCGCGCGACGCCGCCTTCACTGTGCGGACGCGCCTAAAGTCCGGATCGGTCTCCGTCGCGTCGCGGCCCTTCGAGGCGAGGCCCGACGGCGCGCTGCGAGCGCGGATTCCCGCTTCCGAAATCAATTCCGATGCGGAGTGGGTCGAAATCGTCCACCCGCGTTTCCGCGCGCGGCGCGGCGACTCCGGCTACTGGCTGGGGCCGCGCGGGCAACTGGGGCATTTCACACGCCAGACCGGCTGCTCCTGGACGACGGACGTTTACAACAACTTCCTGCTCCTCCCGGCCTGCGGCTTCAAGACTGACGCTGGCTTCGTCCTCGCCTGGATCAAGGGCCTGCGCTTCGAGACGGAGATTCGCGTCGATGTCTCGGACGGCCTCCACGAAATGCCGATCCGCATCCGCGTCGCGAAGATTGGCTTCGCCCCATACGAGGATGCCATCGTCGATTTCTACGATCTCGGCCCCGACGCCGACTACTCGCGCGCCGGCAGGTTCTTCCGCAAGACCCGGATTGCGCGCGGTGAAATCGTCCCGCTCTCGGAGAAGATGAGGCGGCGCCCGGAGGTCGCCTACCTCGCCGATGCCCTTGTTGCGCGGCTGCCGCATTTCGCGGAGAAGGAGCGACGCCCCGGCGACCAGACTCCCGAAACGGAGCCTCCGATCAAAGTCAAATACACCTACGCCCAGGCGCTTGACCTCATGCGTCGTCTCAAGGCCGCCGGTGTGGAGAAGATGGAATTCTGCGCGAGCGGATGGTCGTGCGGAGGCTACGACGGGCGCTACCCGTCGTTCTTCCCGTCCGAGGAGAAGCTCGGCGGCGACGAGGCGCTGCGCGCCTTCGTCCGCGAGGCGCAGTTGCTGGGCTTTCGCATCGGCCTCCAGAGCGCCTACACGGCGGCGTTCAAGATCTCGCCTCGCTGGTCGGAGGACATCGTCTGCAAGAACCCCGACGGATCGCTCACGCGCGGCGAGACTTACTGGTGCGGCGGAGACTGCTACAGGGCGTGCGTCCAGCGCGTCGCCGATCTCTACCTCGACGAGGACATCGCCTCGTGGAAGTCGCTCGGCCTCGGCGGCGCGAACTACCTCGATGTCTTCACTGCGATTTCGCCCTGTCCGTGCAGCGACCCGAACCACCCGCTCAACCGGGCGCAGGTCGCGGAGACGCAGAGGGCGATCGCGCGGCGCTGCATCGACGAACTCGGCGGCTTCGCCTCGGAGTGCGGCGAAGACCATCTGATAAACGAACTCTCCTACATTAACTACGTCGCCCCCGACATCGCCCACTGGCAGGGCTACCAGAGGATGATGCGGATTCCCGATCAGGAGGCGGCCTTCCCGCTCGAAGTCCTCGACAAAGACCGCGACCCTGTCGATGAAATCGTCCCCTTCTGGGAAATCGTCTATCACGGCTTTGTCTTCCACCCGACGGACCGGCTCACGCAGAGCCACACCATCGCGCCAAGCAGGAAGCGCAGCCCCTCGACTTGGCTGCTCTCCGTGGAATTCGCGGGACGTCCCATCGCCTACATAGAGCCGGACACTCCCGTCGAGGAGATCAAGCGCCTGTGCGACGACTGGATGCCGCTCGCGCGCTTCGACACGCTCTTCCTCGACGAACACCGACGGCTCTCCGCCGCGGCGCGCCTAATCCGCTATTCGGATAGGACCGAGATTGTCGTCAACTACGGGAGTGAGCCGTTTGGGCACCGGGGCGAAAGCGTGCCACCGCGCTCCTACCGCGTCTTCCCGCCGGACGGAGCGGACTGAAATTGACATTGGTGGAATTGTGAATTTGTGAACAATGAGGATTTGTGAACAATGACATGTGGGGCATCTAAAAACGTCCTTGGACGCCCGCTCACGGCAGAGGAGCGCCGCGTGTCGCAGCGGGGCTACTGCCTCTACATGCTCGTGAACGGCGTGAGCTACATGTGCCTCGGCGAGAACATCCTCGTGCTCTTTGCGGCGCGGCTAGCCGCGCCAGATGTCGTCGTTGCGCTTCTCGGCACGATGTTCTACGTCGGCTACACTATGATTCCGCTAGGGGTGAAACGCACGGCGGCGCGCGGATGCGCAGCGTCATTCGCGGACTTCTGGGTCGCCCGCAACGCGGCGGCGCTGCTGACAGCCTCCGCGGCGCTCGTGGCCCTCGTGTCGCCCGCTGCGTCGTGGGTCGTCCTCCTTCTCGGTTCGTTCCTCTTCTACGGCTTCCGGGCGGCGGGCCACATGCTGACGACGCCGCTCGTAGGCGAAATCTCGACGGAGGAGGAGGCGCCTACAGTCCTGGCGCGCTCACAGGGGCTCTTCGACGGAAGCGCCGTCATCGTGCTGGTGGCCATCACGCTGGCGACGGCCCGCTGGAGCGGCATAGGCGCGCTCTCGGCGATCATCGTCATCGGGGCGCTGTGCGGCTTCTGGTCGTCCATATTCCTGCGCAGCGTCAAGGAGACCGGCGCTATTCGCGACGCGGCGCGAGTCCCATTCGGCCCAGGGGTGCGCAGGACCTTCCGCGAGCGCGACCTGCGGCGTTTCGCCTTCGGCTGGTCAGCGCTCAACGTCTTCCGCATGCTCGCGGTGCCGATGTCGCTACTGGCGCTGAAGCGCGGCTGCGGTCTCGATGACTCGTCGGCGCTCATCTGCGCCTGCGCGCAGTTCGCTGCCGCAAGCGCGGCTGCCTTCGCGGGTGGACCGCTGTGCCGACGCTTTGGACCGCGCCAGGTGATGCTTGGCGCTTCCGTTGGCTATTTAGCCATTCCTTTCGTCTGGCTCGCGATGCCGTCCGGCGGCGTCGCCGCAGTCGCCGCCGGGGCTGCGCTCTTCGCCCTCCTGGGGGCGCTCAACACCTTCGTGTTCAATGCGTCGGCGGCATACTTCCTCCTGGCCTGCCCCGTGAAGGAGCGGCAGATCGGCGCCTCCGTGGCCCTCAACCTCGCCTCCAGCGCCGGCGCGGGTCTCGTCGGCTCGGCGCTGGGTTCATGGTTCGTCATGGCCGCGTCGCGCCTCACACCTCATCTAGGAAACTGTTTCGGCGGTCTTTTCTCCGACGCTTCACTCGGCACATACCGGCTGTATTTCGTCCTTCTGCTCCTCCCGGCCATCGCCGGTGTCGTCGCCGCATGGCGCATGCGGCGCTTTATCTACAAAACCAAACTGAACGTCCAAGGAGACTGAACATGCACCAACCAATCAAAACTGGAATCATCGGGCAGGGCCGCAGCGGCTGGGGAATCCACGCCGAGTTTCTTCGCACCGTCCCTGACCTCTACGAAATCGCGGCCGTCGCCGACCTCATCCCGGAGCGCGTGACGGAGGCGGCTAAGGAACTAGGCTGCAAGGCGTATCCCGACGCCGAAAGCCTGATTGCCGACCCCGATGTCGATCTCGTCGTCGTGTCGTCATACAATCCGACGCACGCCAAATACGCCGAAATGGCGCTCCGCGCCGGAAAACACGTCGTCTGCGAAAAGCCCTTCGGGCTGACCGTCGCCGACGTCGACGCGATGGTTGCCGCCGCGAAGGAGGCGAACCGCGTCCTCGTCTCGTTCCAGCAGCGCCACTACGAGCCGGATTTCCTGAAGGTAAAGGAAATCTGCGAATCCGGCGTGCTGGGCGACATCGTGCGCGTCCGCATCTGCTGGCACGGCTTCTCGCGCCGCTGGGACTGGCAGACATCGCGCTCAATGGCAGGCGGCAACCTCAACAACAACGGCCCCCACCCGCTCGACCACGCGCTTTCGCTCTTCGGAGACGTGATGCCGGACGAAGTCTGGGCCGAGGCGGGCGGCTATCTTCGCAGCGGCGACGCGGAGGACGACCTTAAGTTCATCCTCAAGTGCAAGGGCCGCCCCACCGTCGAAGTCGAACTCACGAGCGTCTGCGCCTACGCGCAGGAGCGGTGGCTTGTCTGCGGAACAAGGGGCGGGCTGCACGGCACGACCAGGCGCCTCGACTGGAAATGGACGGACTTTTCAAAAATGCCACCCCGCCCGCTCGACCTCGCCTCCACGCCTGACCGCAGCTACAACCGCGAGCAGATCGAATGGGTAACCGGAAGCTGGGACGCCCCGACGGCCGAGACAAACGCGGGCGCCGGAGCGCCGCCGCCCGCCGGACCCACGGAAACATTCTACCGTAACTTGCGCGGAGTCCTCGACGGAACCGCCTCGCCGACGGTCACGCTCGAACAGTCGCGGCTCCGCGCCGCCGTGATGGAGCGCATCCGCGCCGCCGCCGGCATTCCGGCGAAGATTGACCTGGCATAGGTGAAGGAGCGATTGGCCATCAATGATAAACACTCTCCGCCTTCTCTGTGTTTTCCCTTGCGCTCTCTGCGTTGGAATGAACTCCCTCGCTTCCACCTCGTCCTCTCCTCCTGCGTCGCAGAACGACATCGCAAAGTGGGATCCGAACATGGCGGCGGAAAACGCCGTCGTTGACGAAAACGGAGTCAAGTGGATCGACGGGATGGACCTTCCCATCGAGGGGCGCGTCTTCGATGACGTGGAGCACTATTTCGACCGACTCCCGGCTAACGTCTCGACTAACGTCAACGCCGGTGTCCGGAACATGAAGCACCACACGGCGGGGATGCAGTTCCGGTTCTACACGAACTCGAAAAAGCTCCGCTTCAAGTGGACGCCCTACTCCTCGCGCCTCGCGATGGGCCACATGCCCTCGACCGGCGTGAGCGGCATCGACATCTACCGCTGGAACGCCGGCAAGGGACGCTGGGTCCACGTGAAGTGCTTCCGTCTGCCAGATGAGGCGAAGGAGGACTTTTCCTTCGACCTCGACTGGAAATACGGGGGGCCGTGCCTCGTCTATCTGCCGCTCTACAACGGGCTCCGCTCGTTCTCGCTCGGCATCGATGCTCCGGCCACTGTGGAGCCGTTGCCGCCGCGCGCGAGCGGCGTCGAAAAGCCAGTGGTCTTCTACGGCACGTCCATCACGCAGGGCGCCTGCGCGTCGCGTCCCGGAATGTCGTTCGTGAACATCGTCGGACGCGACCTCGACGTCCCCGTCGTGAACCTCGGCTTCGCCGGCAACGGATGGATGGAGCTTGAAATGAGCGAGCATCTGGCGCGCATCGACGCGAGCTGCTACGTCCTCGACTGCCTCTGGAACATGGGAAGCGCGAACGCCGACAACCGCCCAGGCCGGAACGTCGAGGAGAACTACGACCCCTTCATCCGCAACCTGCGCGCCAAGCGCCCCGGCGTCCCGATTGTCATGGCCGGACAGTGCAATGTCCGCAACGGCGCGCCAAACGCCAAGGAGCAGTTTGTCAGGGCGCTTTACGACCGCCTCGTCGCCGAGGGGTGGGACAATCTAATTTTCCTCCCCGGCCCAGGGATGTTCGCCGATGACTCCGAAGGCACCGTCGATGGGTGCCACCCGAACGACTACGGCATGGTCGCGCTCGCAAAGGCATACGGCGCCGCCGTGGCCGAAGCGCTGGCAGCAAAAGGGAATGACACAAACAACAATTGACCATCAATGACACAAATGAAAATCTCCGCGTCTCCGCGTCTCTGCGAGAAGAAAACTCTCTTCCGCGTTCTCTGCGCAACCCTCTGCGTACTCTGCGTTGAAATGCCATCCCTTGCCACCGCAGCCGAATTCCCCTCCTACCACCAGACGTTCGAGGCGACCTTCGCCACCGCCGAGGAGGCGGCGCGGGCGGAGTGCGCCATTGCGCCGCTTCCCGGAGGCGCGGAGCTGGCCTTTGGATGCCGCTGGGACGACAGTTCTCCAGAACACCTCGCAAAGGCGGCCATGATGGAGCGCGCCGGCGTCAAGGGCACCTTCTACGTCAGTGCCGGGCGGACAGAGTTCATGGAATCCGGCATCCTTGGAAAACTCATGGAGGGCAGACATGCCGTCGGGAACCACACGCTCCATCACCCGCACCTCCTCACTCTCAACCCCAATGCCGGATTCCGCGAGATAGCCGAAAACCGGATTGCCCTCGAAACCGCCATCCAGCACCCCGTCATCTCCTACGTTGGCCCCTTCGGGTGGGAATGGAACCCAATCGATCCTGGACACAGGGCGATCCTGGCTGCCTCCGTCGTCGCGACCGGCCATTTCGTGACGCAGGACAATCCCGGCTCTTGGGGCAAGGACCCGCCAACCGCCACCGAGTTCATGCCGTGCTGGCGCTTTTCCGCCAATGACTCAAAACCATCGCGCGAACTCTTCGAAACCGGACTTCGGGAAATGCTCGACAAGGCCGGCGCCTCGCCCGACATTCCGCGCCTTGGCCTGGGAACCCACTCGTGGTGCGACGAGAAGGGCAACGCGCTTCAGGAGGCGTTGCTCCGCGAGCACTGCCTCAACCCCGACTGGGCACAAGTCAACGACTGGGAATACGGCGCCTACCGCTACGAGGCGTTGCACGGCGGCATCCGCAAGGTTTCGGTGGATGGCGTTCGAGCGGTTTTCGCGGTGACGCGCTTCTTCCCCGCGCAGATCGGCGCATCCCTCCCGCTTTCGCTGAAATTCACGGGCGCCGGGCCGACCGCCGTCAAGACGTCCGAGGGCGACCTTGCCCGCAGCGAGCGCGGAACCTGGACGCTCCCGCATTCAAATGAGGCCGGACGGCTCCATGACCACATCGCGCGCGCGGATGCCGAGGGGCTTTGCGCGGAGTTTCCGGGGCTTCGCGTGGCGGTTGAACCCGACGAGGGGGAAGGCAAGCTCCGGGTGCGCGTCGAAAACAAGACCGGTCGTGGCTTGCGGCGCCTCCGCATCGCGGCGGCTTTCCCGCCCAAGTGGCCGGTCCGCGACGCGGCTGCCTATGCGGACGCGCTGCCAGACGGCGAGACCTGCGAATGGGCCTTCGACATGGGGCGTGTCATGCGGGAGGATTACACCTTCGGCTCCGCCTACTATCCGATTTCCGTCGATTTCGCGGACGACGGCAGACTGTTCCGCGTCTGGGCCGAAAAGGCAATGCCGCGCGTCGAAGTGCCTGAAACCGCCCCGTCTCGCGCGGCCCGCATCTGGGGGCCGGCCGACGCGACCGCTCTCGCCGGCGCGGACTGGGCGGCGGCTTCCGCGCCCGGGGCACCGCTGCCCGACGAGGCGAACTGGCGGGCGCCGGATGCCGACGAACCCGACGCCCTCTGGTGTCTCGTCGAGAAGCCGCGCCGCGTGAAGGGCGCGGCAAACGCCCAGACCAGGGCACTCGCCGACGACCCGAAGCAGGGCCGGTTCGTCGTCTACGAATTCGACGCGCCGGAGGCGGGAACGATGCGACTGCGCACATCCGTGGAGGCGGAGCGACGCAATGTCGCCCTCTGGGTCAACGGCGAGAGCGTGCCGTACTCTGGGAGGGTGCAGGCTTTCGAGGCGCGCCAGGGCCGCAACCGCCTCGTCATGCGGGCCGACATGACCGCCGGCACCTCGAAGACCGACACGCTCTATCTGGCCGTGGAGAAATGACAAAAACTCCAAATGAACACCATTGACAAAAATGCCAATATCAATGCCGCCGCTGGCGGTAACGTCCGGCCCGTGTGCGATTCCGGCTCCACGCCACGTGCGCAGCGCAGCTACGATGACACCACGTGGTGGGACCCATACGTGGAGAACATCGCGGACGAGGCCACCTACCTTCGACGGAAGTTCCGTCAGGATGTGACAGACAGGACGACCGGGCTTTCCCAGGAGGAACTGCGAGGCCGCCTCGAGGAAATCGTCGCCGCCGGCAATGCCATCGGCGAGGACTGGCGTGTGACGAAGGCAAAATGCTTCGCAGCCCAGGCGCTGGAAGAATCCATAGACGTTTCGCCCCTTGACTGGTTCCCCGCCATCGCCGTATGGGACCAGCTGGCGTTGCCGATAACGAAGGTGACGAAGGGCGACCTCGCCCGCGCAGAGCAGGATGCCTACATCCGCAGGGCGGAGAACATCGCACGGGGGTAACGGAGATGTCCTTTTTGCAAAACGATGCCTCCACGGGCAAGACGGGGCGGATGAAATCCGTCCTGCTCATCGGGCAGTCCAACATGGCGGGGCGCGGCGATTTCGGCGAAGTGCCGGAAATCAGCCACCCGCGTTGCTTCATGATGAGAAACGGACGCTGGGTCAGGATGAGCGAACCTATCAACCCCGACCGAGCCATTTTCAGCGCACCTTTCCACAGCGGCATTGGCCTCTCGGCCAGTTTTGCCGAAGCGATGGCGAAGTCCGAACCGGACGTGCGCGTGGGCCTAATCCCCTGCGCCGACGGCGGAACGTCGCTCGACGACTGGGCACCAGGCGGCGTCCTCTACGACAACGCCGTATTCCATGTCGGACTGGCGAAGCGCTCAAGCGACATCGCCGCGATCCTGTGGCACCAGGGGGAGAACGACAGCACCGACGAGGCCGCCGCAAGGGCGTATGGCGGAAAACTCGCCGACTTCTTCGCGTCCCTGCGCAGGGACGCCGGACTTGAAGGCGTCCCCCTCGTCGTCGGCGAACTCGGCCGCTTCCTCGACGGCTATGACAATGGCCGCTGCCGGTTCTGGCCTGTCGTGAACGAAGCCCTGCGCGACTATGCGGCCTCCAACCCGTTCGTCGCCATCGCCTCATCCGAAGGACTTCCGTGCAGACCAGATAGCATACACTTCAACTCTGTCGCGCTGCGTGAGTTCGGCCTCCGCTACCATGGCGCCTATCAGACAATAGTTCCACGAAAGGAAGAAAACCCGTGAAAACCATTGCACGACATCCCGACAATCCGATTCTGTCCGCCAAGGACGTCCCCTACGACGCGACGCTCGTCTTCAACGCCGGCGTCTGCAAGTGGCAGGGCAGATACGTCATGCTCTTCCGCAACGACCACGGCGTCACTGAAGCGGAATACAAGGCCGTGCGGGCCAGGGGCGGAGTTCCGGCCATATCGACCAACATCGGCATCGCCACAAGCGGTGACGGCGTGCATTGGGAGGTCGGCCCCAAGCCGGTCTTCCAGATGCGCGACGACGAAATCCAGCGCGTTTACGACCCGCGCCTCTCCGTCGTCGAGGGGCGGCCCATCCTGTGCTTCGCCATGGACACGAAGCACGGCCTTCGCGGCGGGATCGCCACGACGGACGACTTCGAGTACTTCGAGATACAGTCGCTATCGGTGCCGGACAACCGCAACATGGTCATCTTCCCCGAGCGCATCGGCGGGCGCTACGTGCGGCTGGAGCGGCCAATGCCCGTCTATTCGCGCGGTGCTAAGGAAGCCTTCGACATCTGGCTCTCCAAATCGCCGGACCTGCGCTTCTGGGGCGAGTCGCGGCTCGTCCTCGGCGCCGAGCGCGTCCCGTTCGCGGGCGCCAAAATCGGCCCGGCCGCGCCGCCGGTCAGGACGCCGCGCGGCTGGCTCACGACCTTCCACGCCGTCCGCTACGCAGAAGCCGAACTTCCAGCCTGGCACAGCAACTGGCGCAAGGAATACTTCGCGGGGCTGATGCTCCTTGACCTTGAAGACCCGTCCAAAGTCGTCGGCCTCTCGCGCGAGCCGTTGCTTGTTCCCGAAGCCACTTATGAGAAAAATGGCTTCAGGGGTTCCGTCATCTTCCCCGGCGGCATGATTCTCGAAGACACCGGCGAAGTCAAGATCTACTACGGCGCGGCCGACACGGTGGAGTGCCTCGCCACCGCGCACCTTGACGACCTCCTCGCCCTCTGCGAGTAGGAAATCTTCGGCTTGATTTCACATTGCCGGATATGGTATTGTCATTACCATGCCAACGCTCATCAACAAGACCGTCATTCTCGCCGCAGGTGACTACCCAACATCGCCGGCGGCGCTCGAGGCGCTGGCGTCGGCACGCCACATCGTCTGCTGCGACAGCGCGGCGGTCACATACGAACGCCGCGCGCACCGCACGCCCGATGCCGTCGTGGGCGACCTCGACAGTCTCCCGGCCTCATATCTGCGCCGCCATGCAGACATCGTCGTCCGCAATCCCGGCCAGGCCGACAACGATCTGGCCAAAGCCTTCGCCCTCTGCATGGCGCACGGCTGGCGCGACATAATCATCCTTGGCGCCACCGGCCGGCGCGAGGACCACACCATCGGCAACATCGCATGGCTTGCGGAGTTCGCGGAAAAGGCCCCGAAAGTCGCAATGCTCACAGACCACGGGATATTCACCGTTGTTCATGCGCCGGGTGGCGCCGTCTCGACAGAGCCTGGGATGCAGATATCGTTCTTCGGCTTCGACGCCAACCAGCGGCTCACGGCGGATGGCGTCGTCTTCCCGGTGAAAGACCTGGCGCTGCGCAGGTGGTTCACCGCCACGCTCAACGAGGCGACTGGCCGCCGCGTGCGTCTCTCCTTCTCCGGCGCGCCCGTCATCGTCTTCCGCGAGCTCCCAAGATAGCGACCTTCCCCATTCCCCGTTCCCTGTTCCCCGTTCCCCGATTTTTGCTATAATCTCGCCATGGCTGAAAAGAAGAAAAACTTCGAGGAGAGTCTCGCCGAATTGGAGAAGATCGTCGCCGAAATGGAAGGCGGCGGCATGGGGCTAGAGGAGATGGTCGCCGCATTCGAGCGCGGCCAGAAGCTGGTCAAGGAGTGCGGCAAGCGACTTGACGAAATCGAGCGCAAGATCGAGGTGATCCGGCGCGGCGCCGACGGCGCACCCACCGGCACAGGCCCCCTGCCCGAAATGGAAGAGCCGACTGCGTGAGCGACGACCCGACAATATCAAGCTGCGCCCTCTGTCTGCGCCGCTGCGGGGCCGACCGCTCCGGCGGCGCCCTTGGCTGGTGTCGCGCCGGAGCGCGGACGCGCATTTTCAGATGGGGTCCGCACTTCGGCGAGGAGCCGCCGATTTCGGGTACTCGCGGCGCGGGCACGATTTTCTTCTCGCGCTGCACTTTGCGCTGCCTCTACTGCCAGAATTGGCGCTGGAGCCAGCAGGGCGAGGGCGAGGAGTTCGACGTTGACGGACTGGTCGGAATAATGCGCAGCCTGGCCGAGGCCGGATGCCACAACTGGGACCTTGTCTCGCCCACGCCGTGGCTCCCATTCATCGCGGAGGCGCGCCGGCGCTACGCAAAAGTTGATAATCTTCTGCCATTCGTGTATAATAGTAGCGGTTTCGAATCTCCCGAAGTCCTGGCCAAATACGCCGAACTTGCGGACGTTGCGCTGACGGATTTGCGCTATTCGACTCCCGCCCTGGCCTTGGCCGCGTCGGGAAGCGCCGAATATGTGGAAGCCGCACGTGCCTCGCTTCTCTGGTTCTGCGCACGGCTCGGGCCACTGGAGACCGACGACGACGGAATCGCGCGGCGCGGGGTTATTTGCCGCCTGCTCGTCCTGCCGGGACACCCGGAGGAGGCCATCGCGAACCTGCGGTGGATGGCGGACAACATCGGCCCCGAACTGAGCGTGAGCATCATGTCCCAATACACGCCCGCATGGCGGGCTGTCGGAAACGGCGAATGGGGCAGGAAGGTGACACGCGAGGAATACGCGATGGTGACCGACGAGGCGGAGCGCCTGGGGTTCGAGGCCGGCTGGACACAGCCGCTCGACACGGCGGGCGACGACGATAGTTTGTTAGGAAGTGAAATGTCCGCAGGCGAAGGCCGCGTGGGCTAAACAACAAGGCAGAAAAGGAACGCAACAATGAGTGGACATAGCCACTGGGCAACAACCAAGCATGCAAAGGCCAAGACGGACGCGGCGCGCGGCAAGATCTTCTCGCGCATCGCGAAGGAAATCATGATCGCCGCAAAATCCAACGGCGACCCGAACACCAACCCCGCCCTGCGCACTCTCATCGAGAAGGGCCGCAAGGCCAACATGCCGAAGGACAACATCGAGAACGCCATCAAGAAGGGCACTGGCGAACTTGCCGGCGCGGCGGCCTTCGAGGAAATCAACTACGAGGGCTTCGCGGCGGGTGGCGTCGGCATCATCGTGAACGTGCTGACCGACAACAAGAACCGTGCTGCGGCCGAAATCGGCAACATCTTCAAGAAGAACAACTCCGAGTTCGCCAAGGTGGGCGCCGTCTCGCGCAACTTCGAGCGCAAGGGCCTCATCGTGGTTGACGCCGAGGGCCAGGACGAGGACACAATCATGATGCTCGCCCTCGACGCCGGCGCCGACGACGTGGAGAACACTGGCGACTCCTTCGAGATCTCCTGCACCTCCGACACCTTCCAGGCCATCAGCGACGCTCTCGAAAAGGCCGGCATCCCGACCGTCAGCGCCGAGGCCTCCACCCTCGTCCCGATGAGTACCGCGATGGTCTCCGACATCGCCGTCGCCAAGGCGGTGAACAAGTTCGTCGACGCCCTCGAGGACAACGACGACGTGCAGAACGTCTATCACAACATGGAAGTCAGCGACGAGGTCGAAGCTGCCCTCGAAGCGGAAGACGCCGAGTAGGCAGTCAAAGAACCATGCTCGTTTTGGGCATTGACACGTCCCTGCGATCCACGGGCCTCGGCCTGGTGGAGAGCAGGGACGGCCGCATTTACGGGGTTGGGTTCGACACCATAAAGAATCCGCCCAAGCTACCGCTCTCACAGTGTCTGCTGAACATCCGCCAGACGCTGTTGAACGTCATCGGCGAATTCAAGCCCGATGTCGTGGCGGTGGAGGGAGTCTTTTACTCCAAGTTTGTGAACACCACGCTCATTTTGGGCGAAGCGCGCGGGGTTGCGATTGCGGCCTGCGCCGAATCGGGGCTTCAGGTCTTCGAGCACGAGCCGCGCCGCGTGAAGCAGGCGGTTGCCGGCTGGGGCAACGCCACCAAGGAGCAGATGCAGAAGATGGTCGTATCGCTGCTCGGCCTCCAAACCACTCCGCCGGAAGACGCCGCCGACGCTCTGGCTATAGCAATCTGCCACATCCAGAGCGTCATCCGCCTCCAGCTCGCCGGCGTCAAGGCGCTTTAGTTGCTCGCCATTGTTTCGGGGCGCTTCCGTGCGCCTGCGGCTCGGATGTAGCCAGCGGAGCCGAGAAGAAGCAACAGGCCGACGCCGAGGAAGCCGGCGACGCGCTCCGTGGTCGGCGCGCCGGCCTGATCGATGATAAGGAACTTGCCGGCGGCGGCGGCGAACAGGCAGAGCGCCACTCCACGGACGTCGCGCCGATCAAAGAGAAGCCCCACGACGAGCGTCGCAAGGGCATGGGCTCCCCAGTAGAGCACGATGGACGGCGTGAAGTCGAGATAGGCATTATGGACCTCCCATGTCGCCCAGGCAAGGGATGCCACCCAGGCCGCCCACAGGATGACTGGTGTGTAGCGGCTACCATCCACCTTCATGCGGCGTAAAAGAAGACCGGATGCCCAAAGAGAAGCTACCATAGGGCCAATCCTGCCAATGCGTTCCGCCGCCGATGCCGGTGTTCCCACGTAAACCAACCATAGCACCCAAGCCAAGAGGGCGCAGATTGCCTGAATGGCGTTTCCCTGGCGGGCGGCTATGAGGATAAAGCATACGGCCGCGACGCATAGGGCGACGCAACGCGGCGTTCCTTCGAAAGAATGACAGGCAAAGGCCAGGACAAGAGCGGAAACGCCATCGATAAGCCATTCAAAAGTCGCGCGGTCGCCAATGCCGCGCAAGTGGAAGGCAAGGGCCAGCGCTAGGCCGCCGACGGCAAGGACAAGGGCAGGTAGGCCATGGGTGAAAAGAGGCCAATGGTAGAATCCGTATGAAAAGACATGGACATAGGTAGTGACTATCCCGGCCATGGCGGATACGGCGGTAACGGCGACCCAGGAGACAAGGTCGAATTTGAGAGGCGCGTGGCGATGCAATAGCGCATGCCCCAGACTCTCCGTCCATGTGAATATGGCGAAGAGGGCAATGATGCCCAGCGCCCAGCCACGGCCGAGGGCGGCTAGCCTGTTAGGCTCAAATACCGGAGCGGCCAGCGCAATCGTCGCGACAAGCGTAATCCATGTCAGGCAGCGCCAGCCACGCGTCATGGCGAGGGCGGCGCCCTCGGCGGCAAGGAGCAGAAGCCAGGCGAGAAGGACGACGTCGCCTACGCGCACCGCCTCGGGGAAGAACAATGGCGCGGAATAGCCCGCAAAGAGGGCGACTAGACCCATGAGAAGAGAGGCGTGTCGCCAAGCCATCGCGCCGGCGCCAAGGGCGAGGACGGCGGCAATGGCAAAGGCCCCGGATGCCGGGATGACGCCATAGAGATTGGCGCCGGCCCAGTCGAAGAACTCCCCAAGAGCGAAGCCCAGTCCCGCAAGGACAAGGCCGAGAGGCCGCCATTGGTTGCGGAGGAGGCGAGAACCAGCGACGACGAGCGCGGCCGCCAAGACGAATCCCGCCACGACGCGCCCCATTGGCGAGAAAAATCCCTGTTCGTGGATATAGCGTACAAACCATGCTGCGCCAAAGAGCAGCAGAAGCGCTGCTGCACGAAGCAACTGGACCGCCGCGACGGCGTATTCGCCAGGAATCCACCCGGGGCGCCACTCTTCGCCTACGCATAGCCAGTTCCAGGCGGCATTGGCCCACTGTCCCATCTTCGTGGGTTCAGATGGCGGAGGCGGCGTAACTTCAGCTGGTTCGGCTACGGACAAATCAAAATGCTGCATGGGGGTGAATGTGACTGGCGGTGGCGGCGTTTTGGCCTTTGGCTTGGGTTCCACCATTTGGATGTTTGCTTCCGGTTGAGGTTGAAGCTGCGGAACGGGCGCTTCCTCAATCACTGATTCCATTTCCTTTTCCACAGGTACGGGTTCCCCTTCCCCTTGCCTGCGAATGGCCGCAATGTTTTCGGACATTGACGACATAAGGGATTCCAGGCGCTTTAAGGAACCTTGAACCTCCGTGAGACTGTGGATATAACGGAAGAGCAAGGCGGAAATGACAATTACCGTTATTACAGTTAGCATGGTTTCAATCCTTTCGTTTCGTTTATTAAATCGCTGCGGCCGCGTCCAGCGCGTCGTGGAGTTTTAGCATGAGTTTGGTGAGGGTGGAGGTTTCGTCGGGGGTGAATCCGGACATCACACGGGAGACGAGGGCGACATAGGCCGGTTCTGCGGACGCGAGGGCAGCACGGCCGGCATCTGTGAGCGCAACGGCGTTGCAGCGGCGGTCGCCCTTAACGGCATGGCGCGCGACTAGCCCCGCCTTTTCCATGCGGTCGATAAGGCCGGTGAGGTCGGATTTATCGACGAGTAGCCTTTCGCCGAGTTCACGCTGGGTTAGGGCGCATCCCGCCACATTGAGGACAACGAGGGCGTTGAACTGGGTGTCCGAGATGGTGTGCATGCGGAAGAAGGCGCGAGCCGTTCGCTTGAGCATGAGGCCGCTCCACCATACGCCCATCAGCGCTTCGTGAGAGCGATTGGCGAACTTGTTGACTTCGTTGTAGTGCTTTTTATTCATAAAGCCTTTCCCATGATTGACGAAAATAGTTTATCAAAAAACAATTGATATGTCAACCATCTTGGTGGGCAATGGCTCCTGAGCAAAGGCTCAATAGTTTGTGGGGACAGTCCCTTCAAGACAACTAAAGGCCGTTGTGCGGCGAAGTTGTTATAAGTTGTTTTAATACTGCAATAGGCTTTGAAATAGGGTTTTATGTGGAAATATTAAAGATTATTAACAAAATTATTGACAGGTGTTAATAATTGTTAATATTTCGCCGCAGAGGGTGTGAGGGGTGTGAGGGGTGAAGGAGGGGTGAAGAAAACAGGGGGATTAGGGGCGACTTTTGAGGATGTCGCGGAAGCGGAAGCCATTTGCCTCCGTAAGGGCGATGATTCGAATGGCGGTAGCGCCAACGCGCCATTCGCGGTCTATGTCCAGCCAGAGCATACCGTCTTTGCGGACGAGATTACGGTCTGTAATGCCTTCAAGGCGCTCGGCTGTGGCAACATCGTCACACGCGCGCGCCGCAGCAGAAAGGAATGCGGCCGAGGCGACTTGCGAAACGCCAGCGGCGGGATCGCATGGGTCATATTCCCCATCAGTAGCGACATCCGGCTTTTCAAGGGTCGCCCAGTCGATGCATGCGGCGGCCTCGTTCCAGAGGGCCAGGGCGGACGCCCGATCGGTGGCCCACGGCTCATACCAGACTAGCGACCAGCCATCTAGTCCGTTGTTGCCACGCGGGAACATGATGTTCGAACGCGCATGCCAGACGAGATTTAGCGCCCCGCCTCCGAACATAGGTCGCCGGAAGCGCCGGAGCGCCCACTTCTCCCAGCGGCGGGCGTCGCCCGACCAGTCGCCATGGCCAAGCCGTGAGAAAAGGGCTAGGGCGACATGCGGGTGATTGTTGCAGGGGAAGAACATGAGCCCTGGTTCGCAGCAAACCCCGCCATTCGGGCCGCGCCGCATCTGGTGGACGGTGACGCCAATAAGCTTCTCCACATCGTAGTGGACGCTGCGGCCGTCGCGCCAGACGAAGTCCCAGCCTTCCCGCCAGAAACTTTTGTCGCCGGAGAAGGTCTCGTAGAGGGCAAGGAGCTGAAGCAGGTGGCCGGTGAACATTACATTTTCACGATAGCAGGGGTCGGGCGCCCAGGACTTGCGGCCCCAATAGGACTTGGACATTGAATATCCCCAGACGTCGTTGCGGATGTAGCGCCCGATGCAGCGGAGCAGGATGCGGGCGGCTACCTGACGCTCGACTTCACCACCGCGCCAGCCTATGGCGGCGGCGGCATAGCCGCAGAAGGCGATGTGGTAACGCTTGGCGAAAAGGCCATGCTGCGACCCACCGATATCCCACCACTCGCGCTCCTCGTCCTTTGGGAGGTGTCCTGTGACATGGTCGAGCCAGCGCAGGGCGGCGCGTTCGTCAGAGGTCAGCGAGTGTTGAGAAGTTGAGAAGGGGGAACGGGGAACGGGGAACGGGGAACGGGGAACGGGGAACGGGATGAGGATGTAGGCAAGGAGGGAGACGAAGGCGAGAAGGACGAGGGAAAGGAGAATGGCGGCCTTGCGGCTGCGCGGGCGTGCGCCCCAGGCAAGGCGGATTAGCCAGGCTGTGAAGGAGACGATCAGAGCCTTCTGTAAAGTCGGAACGGCCGGAGCGAAGCGAATGAGTTTTAAGGCGTGCATGCCAACCGCGATGCTGAAAAGCCCGACTATCGAGAGCAGGGAAATCGTCCAGGCGCGGCTAAACACGCGGCGGTTGAGAGCGAGAAGCGCCGTGCCACCGCCTATTGCGGCCAGCCAGCAGCCTACATTGTGGAAGGGCATGCTGATGTTTTCCGGAACGGCGGCTATGGAGAGGAGTCCGGCGGCGTTGATTGCCGCGCCCCACGAAAGGGCGGCGCGGCGGCCGCCAGTGACGCGGTCGCGCAGCGAAAGCAGGGTCGCCAGAGACGCGCCAGCGGATGCCGCCATCCCGATGGTGAAAAAGAAATGGCACCAGGGCCATTCGATTTCGCGGACGACAGTGCGGCCCAATGCGCTGAGCATCCGCATGCAGGGGTTGTAGCCGCCGCCCGGGAAGGTCGCCATCGCCGCGAGGAAGCAAATGGCCGCGACGGCGCCAAGGGAGAGGGTCAGGCGAAGGGGATCGCGCGCCGGCCTGGCGACAGGCCGCACCTCATCGCGCATGAAGAATGAGGCGAGGAGGCACAGTTCCGCCGCGATATAGGACGGCCCCACGAGGCTGCCATACCCTGGCGCATGGATGATGCGGCCGCCAATCATGATGTCGGAGAAGACCAAAAGCGAAATCCCGATGGCGTAGGTGCGGCGCGGGGAGGATGAGGCGACTGAAAACGAAAAGGCACTCACGGCGGCGTAGACGACGATTGCGATTGCGGTCGCCATTGGCAGGACCGGGGCAACGCGGACGCCCGTGAAGAGAAGAAGCGGGATGGCCGCAACCAGAAAGGGGCGCCAGCGGGGACGAGCCTCGCGTAGCTGACCGACCGACCAAAGGATATGCGCGGCGGCGAAACATGCCACTCCGGCGAGGAATCCGGGGGAACGGGTAGGCGAGCCGCGAATGGCGAGAAGCCAGTCTCCGGCAAAGGCGGCGAGGAAACCGGCCAGCATCCACTTTCGTCTGTAGGTCAGTAGGCTCATGGAATTAACTCCGAATCATTCTACTATATTTTCGAGATTCGGGTTCCGGGATTTGGGTTCCGGATCGGAGAGGTGTTGAGAGGGCGGGGCGGCAGAAAACAAGAGAGTTTTGTATAATAGTATTGCTATGGGCGGATTTTTTGGAGTAGTATCTAAACGCGAGTGCGTTAATGACCTTTTCTACGGAACGGACTACCATTCCCACCTCGGAACTCGGCGTGCGGGCATGGCGGTCTTCGGCGACAGGGGATTTCGCAAAATCATCCACGACATCTCCAATGCGCAGTTCAGATCGAAGTTCGAAGAGGAACTGGGCGAGTTTCACGGGCGCGCCGGCATCGGCGTAATCTCGGATTTCGAGGACCAGCCGCTGCTCGTCGCGTCGCACCACGGCACATACGCCATCGTGACGGTGAGCTTCATCGGCAACGCCAACGAGATTCTCCGTGAACTCTTCGCGGCGCGGCGCGGCCACTTCTCCTCAACGACGGGGCTGGGCATCAATCCGACCGAACTCATCTCCGCGATTATCGACACCGAACCAACGCTTCTCGACGGCCTCATGCGCGTCCAGGAAGTGGTGAAAGGCTCATGCTCACTGCTCCTTCTCTCCGACGACGGCTCCGTCATCGCAATGCGCGACCGCTACGGGCGGACGCCTGTCATCCTCGCGCGCGACGATGAGGGCGGCTACGCAGTGGCCATGGAATCGACCGCCTTCGCCAACCTGGGCTACACCCCCGTGCGCGACCTCGGCCCCGGCGAAATCGTCCGCATTTCGGCCAACGGCGAGCAGATTCTCTCGTTACCGCGCCCCGAGATGCGCATCTGCACCTTCTTCTGGATATACTTCGGCTTCCCATCCTCCAAATACGAGGGTGTGAACGTCGAGGAGATGCGCTACCTGAACGGCGCGGCGCTGGCCCGCCGCAGCCCCGTCGATGCGGACATCGTGACCGGCGTCCCCGACAGCGGCGTGGCGCACGCCCTAGGCTTCTCACACCAGACGGGCATTCCCTACAAGCGCCCCTTCGTCAAATACACGCCGACCTGGCCGCGCAGCTTCATGCCGCCCGACCAGTCGCGCCGCCAGCTGATCGCCAACAAGAAGCTGATCGCCATCCCCGACTTCATCCAGGGCAAGCGCATCGTCTGTCTGGACGACTCCATCGTCCGCGGCACGCAGCTCCGCGACCAGGCGCACCGCCTCTACGACAACGGCGCCAGCGAAGTCCACATGCGCGTTGCATGCCCGCCGCTCCTCTTCGGCTGCAAGTTCCTGAACTTCTCCCGCTCCAGCTCGGAGAACGAGCTAATCGCGCGGCGCACGGCCCAGGAGATCGACGGCCCCAACGCCAACATGGATGACTTCGTCGATCCGAAGTCCGACAAGCACCAGCAGATGGTGGAGCGCATCCGCGCGCGCCTGGGGCTGACCTCACTCAAATACCAGCGGCTAGACGACATGCTCGAAGCGCTCGGCGTTCCCGAAAACCGCGTCTGCACCTACTGCTGGAAAGGCCGCGACCCCGCATGCGAGTGCTGTTCCGGCTGCAATAAGAAAGCATGATTACGACAATCCTTCAAATAGCTGGCGGGATCGCCGGGGTGGTGCTGCTATTCTTCCTGGCGATCATGATCCACGAGTATGGCCACTTCATCGTGGCGCGACGCCTTGGCTTCAAGGTCGATGCCTTTTCGATATGCTTCGGGCCGGCCATCTGGAAGAAGAAGGTCAATGGCGTCGAATACCGCATCGGCTGCATCCCGCTGGGCGGCTATGTCGCCCTGCCCCAGCTCGACCCATCCTCGATGGATGTAATCCAAGGCGGCCACAAGGAGGACGGCAAAGCCGAAGACAAGGGCGATGCGGACGCGCCATCCGCTTCCACACCGCCGATGGCCGCGTGGAAGCGAGTGCTTGTCGCCTTGGCCGGACCGGCAGGCAACGTCGTGCTTGCAATCGCGCTAGCCCTGCTCATTGGCGCCTTCGCGCCTAAGTCCGACTTCGGCGGCGAGGGAACGGTCATTGGCGCCATCAAGGGCGAACGCGCCGAAGCATGCGGCATCCGCGCTGGCGACGAGATCGTGGCCATCGCCGGCCGCCGCGTCTCCTTCTGGAGCGACGTAGTCATCGAGTGCCATCTCGCCGGTGACGCCGAAGAGGGCCTGCAAGCAACCGTCATGCGTGACGGCAAGGAGATTGAACTGACCCTGCCGGTGAAGAAGGACGACGACTCCGGCTTTCTGCGGCTTGACGGCATCACTCCCTGGCTAGATAGCGAAGTCGCCGACATCGCTCCGGAATCGCCGGCGGCGAAATCCTCAATCATGCGCGGCGACCGCGTGGCAACCATCAACGGCAAGACGCCAACCTCGCCGATGGACGCCGTGGACATTGTCCGGGAGGCGGGGACAAACGAAGTGACACTCGTCGTAGAAAGGGCGGCGCGCCGTGGCGGTCCGATCCAGACCCTGACCTTCACGCTTCTCCCCAAGTTCGACGAAGAACTCGGACGCCACATTATCGGCATCGCCTTCTCCAATCCCGCAGCGGCCATCCCGCAGTGGATGACCTACCGCAACCCCTGGTGCCAGCTCACCTCGGATGCGAACTCCATCTTCCGCATGCTCGGCGCACTCGTCGCGCCGAAGGCAAAAGGCGAGCAGAAGCGCGCCGCCAGCGGCATGGGCGGCCCCGGCACCCTGCTCTTCATCCTCTGGAACGAAGTCCACAAAGGCTTCTTCCGCTCGATGGGCTTCCTGCGCTTCCTCTGCATCAACCTTGCGATCATCAACCTGCTGCCACTGCCCGTGCTCGACGGCGGTCACATCCTCTTCGCATTGGTTGAAATCGTAACGCGGCGGCGTCCTTCGCGGAAGTTCGTCGAATATGTCACCACCGCCTTTGCTGTGCTGCTAATCGCGCTAATGGCGCTGCTGATCGCGCGCGACGCCATCCGCATCCACAAGTTCGTCTCGCGCGAAGCCGCAGAGGAGTCTTCCGAGCGCTAGCGCGAAGCCGCCGTAGCGGCGGCCTCCGCACGCCTCCAGGCGGCAACGGGATCCTGGGCGCGTGTAATCGGGCGGCCCATGACAATGTAATCAGAACCTGCGGCGAAAGCCTGCTCCGGCGTCATAACCCGCTTCTGGTCGTCGACAGAGGAGTCCGCAAAGCGGACACCCGGCGTTACTGCCAGGAAGCCTGCGCCGCAGCGCGCCTTGACGGCTGCGGCCTCCAGCGGCGAGCAGACAACGCCATCCAGACCAGCGGCCCGCGCGTTCTCGGCGTAGTGGAGCACCGTCTCCTCCATCGGCGCGCCAATGAGAAGCTCGTCGCGCAGCATCTGCGGCGAAGTGGATGTTAGCTGGGTTACGGCTATCAGCAGCGGGCGGGTGCCGTCTGGCCGCACAAGCCCTTCCAGCGCGGCGCGCATCATATCCGTGCCTCCGGCGGCATGGACGTTCACAATGTCTGCGCCAAGGGCCGAGAGCCGCGCCATGGCGCGTTTGACGGTGTTGGGGATGTCGTGGAGCTTGAGGTCGAGGAAGACGCCATGCCCGCGCCGCTTCAGCTCGCTGACAATGCCAGGCCCTTCGGCGTAGAAGAGCTCCATCCCGATTTTGACGAATGGCCGTTCGTTCGGCGGGAAAAGATCGAGGAATTGCAGGGTTTCGGTGGCCGAGGGGAAGTCTAGTGCGATGATTACGGACATAGGAGGTTGAGAAGTTGAAAAGTTGAAAAGTTGGGAGGTTGAAAAGTTGAGAAGTTTAGAAGTTTGGCGCTGACGCGCCTTGGATGTTTGGAAGTTTAGAGGTTGGGAGAAGGGGGAAGTTAAGCTGTTAGGGCGCGGAGGCGGGCGGCACGGGCGCGGGCGACGGCGCGGGATGGGATGTCGGGGAGGGCCAGCGCCGCCGTGCCCTGGCGCGGGCTATATGGGAAGACATGGATGTGGTCGAATGAAAAATCCTTTACCAGGTCGCAAGTGCGCTGGAAGGCTTCTTCGTCTTCGCCGGGAAGACCAGTGATGAAGTCCGCGCCGAGAAAGAGGTTCGACACTTCGTTGCGGTAGAGGGTGAGGATTTCCCGTATGCGTTCGCCGTTATAGCGGCGCCGCGCGAGAGCAAGGACCTTGCTGTCGCCGCTCTGGATGGGGAGATGCACGAAGCGCTTCAGGTTTTTGTGCGCAAGCATCAGGGCGACGATGGCCTCATCGCAGATGGCCGGCTCAACGGAACCAAGCGAGACAGTTGCGCCCAATGGCGCAGCGGCCTCGCAGACGGCGGCGGCAAGCTCCGGCAGGCCGGCGGCGCCATCGCGGTAGCATGCGAGGTTGCAACCGGTCATTACGATTTCCGGCACTCCAGCCTTTGCCATGGCCGTGGCCTCGGCGACGCACTCGGCAAAGGGGCGCGATGTCGCCGGGCCACGCGTGTAGGGAACGATGCAGTAGGCGCAACGGAAGTCGCAGCCATCCTGCACCTTTAGCATGGCATGGTGGCGGCCAGGGCGCAAATATGGCCTTTCGCGCAAGCTTGCGCGCCCCGCCGGCGGAGCGGCGGGTGCAAAACCTGAAGAGACGGCGATGGCGGCTTCAATGGCGAAACGGAGGTTGGCGTATTGGGTGCGCGGGATTATTAGGTCGGCGCCGGCTTCGCGCAAAATCTGTTCTGGAAGCGCAGCGGTGGCGCAGCCTGTCACGGCCACTATTGGCGCGTCTTTGGGGGAATCGACGCGCTTGAGGGCGCGAATCGCCTGCAGGGTCTTGCGCTCGGCCATGCGCGTCACGGCGCAGCTGTGGAGGACAACCACTTCCTGGCCATCGGCGTCGGCATCATCGCCGCCAAAGGCCACATCCCAGCCGTGGGCTGAGAAATCGGCGGCGAAGATGGCCTCCTCCGCCTGGTTGAGGCGGCAGCCTAGGGTTATGAAGCGGACGCGGGGCATGGGCGCTAGAGCCGGAACATCTGGAGACAGCGGCGGAAGTCGGCCGGAAGCGGGCTGTGCGCGCGCAGGGCACCGCGTCCAAGCGGGTCGAGAAGCTCAAGCTCGGTCGCGTGTAGCATCTGGCGCGGAACGCGCAGCAGGCGCGGGTCTGCGCCCTTCTTGAGGCCGTGGACGCGGTCGCCTAGGACGGGATGGCGGATTCCGGCGAGGTGGATGCGGATCTGGTGGGTGCGGCCTGTCTCGATGCGGGCGGAGCCAAAGGTCGCGTCGTCGTTACAGGAGATGCGGCGGATGGTGGTCTTGGCCGGCTGGCCGTCGATGGGGTCGGTGATGGTGGTGGGGTTGTTCTCGATGCGGCCGGCGGCGACGAACTGGTAGAGCTTCTTTACGCGGCGGGTCTTGAAGATGGAGATGGCGGCGTCAAGCGCGGCGGGGGATTTAGCGAAGAGCATGCAGCCGGAGGTGTCGCGGTCAAGGCGGTGGACGGCCTGGATATCCGGGTTGCCAAGCTGGAGGCGGAGAATCTCCTCCATGCCGCCGGGGCCAATGGAGAGAACGCCACAAGGCTTGTCGGCGAAGAGGTAGTTGGGATTTTCGGAAAGGACGCGGATGTGGGGCGCAGCAGGCGGGGCTTCGCGCCCCGCACCCCGCGCTGGCGCAGCCTGAGGGCCTGCGCCGACAGGACGGGTGCCGACACGGCGGGCGGGGGCGGCAGCCTGGGCTTCGACAACATCGCCGGCCTTGAGGGAGTGGTGGGCCATCCAGATGCACTGGCGGTTGACCCATACGAGGCGCTTGTCCAGAAGGTCCTTGGCTGCGCGGCGGGAAAGGGAAAGGCGGCGGGCGAGAAACTCCTGAAGGGATGCTCCGGCCTCTGCGCGTGTTACTGTGAGAACGGTGTTTTTCATGAGGGATCGGGGAATGGGGAACGGGGAACAGTGTGTGGGGAACGGGGAACAGGAGGATGGGGGGAATGGGGAACGGGGAACGGGGAACGGGATGGGGGAAACAGGGAAGAGAGAATTTTGAGCAAATCGGCGAAGTCGGAGATGGTGGGGATGTCGTTGGCTGTGGCGTAGGCGGCGGCGGCGGGATCGTCGATGTCGGCGGAAATGCGGACGGCGCGAATGGAGGCGCGCAAGGCGGCCTCAAGGTCGCGGCGCTTGTCGCCTACGGCAAGGCAGCGCCTGGGATTCAGATGAAACTTCTCGATGGTTTCGAGGATGAAGCGCGGGGAGGGCTTGCGGTAGCCGCCCTCGGTGTCAGGCGGCTCGGTGGCCAGGCATACGCCATCAAAGGGAGCGTCAATGCCGATAAGCTCGGCCATGCGGTCGTTGCAGGCGATGACATCATCGATGGTGCAGAGGCCGCGCGCAGGGCCGCTCTGGTTGGTGAAGAGGAAGAGGAGAACGCCGGCATCGCGAAGTGCGCGGATGGTCGCGGCGACGCCAGGCAGGAGCGCGACCTTGTCGGGCTCGTGAAGATAGCCGGGGTCGTGGATAAGGGTGCCGTCGCGGTCAAGGAAGATGGCTATTGGAGCGGCCATATCGGGGCGGCGGGAATTATCCCGCATGGGCGAGGATTTCGGCGGGGGTGGCGGTTGCGGTGCCGAGCTTTTCGACAACGACGCCGGCCGCCTGGTTGGCGAGGGCGGCGGCCGTTTCGGGCGCGGCGCCAGCCGCGATGGCCGCCGTGAGGACGGCGTTGACGGTATCGCCGGCGCCGGAGACGTCGAAGACCGCGCGGGCGGCGGTGGGGATGTGCGCCATCGGCTTGCCGCCAGTGGAGAGGAGCATCCCCTCTTCGCCAAGGGTGATCACGAGCAGGCGCGTTGCATGGCGCTCGTGGAGGGTGCGGCAGAGGGCCTCGGCGGGGAAAGGCTCTCCGGCTGGTGGCGGCTGGATGCCGGCCAGCTGGAAGGCTTCGGCGCGGTTGGGCGTGATGATGTCGAGGCCGGTGAATGTCAGGCCCTGGCGGGGCTTGGGATCGAGCGAGACGGGCTTGCGGCCGGCGGCGAGCGCCTGGATGCGCGCAATCAGCGCCGGGGTCACGACTCCCTTCGCGTAGTCGGAAATCAGGACGGCATCGGCGGTCTCGATCTTTTCCGCAAGGCGGCTCTCAAGCCATTCTTCGGGCAGGGCGTAGGCGGCGGGGGCGGCTTCGCGGTCGATGCGGCAGAGCTGCTGGTTGCGGCACATCACGCGCTGCTTGAGGATGGTCGGGCGCGAGGAGGAGGCAAGAGAGGGGTCGAAGGCGACATTTGCGGAGGAGAGAACCGCCTGCAGGCGGTGGCCGTTTTCATCGTCGCCAATGGTGCCGACGAGCTCCACGGAAGCGCCAAGGGCGCGGAGGTTGGAGGCGACGTTTGCGGCGCCGCCGGCGGTGAAGGTGTCGCGCTCGGTCTTGACGACTGGCACCGGCGCCTCCGGCGAAATGCGGGTGGCGTCGCCCCAGAGGTAGTGGTCAAGCATCAGGTCGCCAACGACGAGGAAATGCATCGTGGCGATTTTTTCGAGGAGCTTTTTCATGTCGGGCTTAGGTGAAGAACTGGACGATGTCGGGATCCTTGCAGCGGATCTCGTCCAGCGTGAGGCCTTCAAGTTCGTGCGGGAAGACAATCCACTCGTTGGTGGAGTGGAGGTAGAAGTCGGGAACGATGTCGGTCTTGTTGTTGGCCGGCTTGTAATAGAGGGTCGCGATCTTCGGCTCGCATCCGGCATCGGTGAGAAGCTTCTTAATCTTTGCGGCGGTTTGACCGCTGTCGAAGACGTCGTCCACGACGAGAATCTTCTTTCCCGGCGTGAGGGAGGTGTTGAACTTCTCGGGAAGGTCGATTGAGAATGTTGATGTCTGCGACATCCCGGCGTATGAGGAGCACTTGACGGGGAGGTTGGCGCAGGAGTGGCCCATGTAAACGAAAAACTCGTGGACGGAGATGGCGATGGGTGTGCCGCCGCGCCAGAGTCCAATGAGGAGGTCGGGGCGGTATCCGGTATCCCAAATCATGCGGGCGAAGGCGAAGGAGTCGCGGCACTGGCGATCAGCTGAAATGTAGGTCTTTTGCATTTTTAGTGATTGAGCATGTCCTTGAGTGTCGTGTCGAGATTATAGCGCGGAACCCAGCACAGGGCGCGGAGGCGGGAGGTGTCGAGAAGACGGGAGAAATCGGTTGGACGGTAGAAGGCGGGGTTGGTCTCGATGGGCGCCTGCGCGCCGGATATGGCCATGATTCGGTTTAGAAGGGCGCGGATGGTGATGCGGTGGCTGGCGCAGATGTTGTAGGTGGTGCCGCGTTCGCCATGCTCGAGAATGTCGGCGTAGGCCGCGACGACGTCGCGGACATCGGAGAAGTCGCGGCCACTGTCGAGGTTGCCGGCGGAGTAGGACGTCCGGGTTCCGGCGAGAATTTCGCGCGCCTGCGCCACAAAGGATGGCGCGACGAACTTTGGCGACTGGCCGGGGCCGGTGTGGTTGGACGGGCGGGCGATGCGGATGTCGAGGCCCCGGTAGAGGCCGTATGCGCGTGTGGCGGACTCGCTGGCGACCTTGGAGATGGCGTATGGCGAGAGCGGGTAGAGCGGGGCCTCCTCGATGACGGGCGCGTCGTTTGGATTGAACGTGCAGCCGTATGCCTGGGCGGTGGAGACGAAGAGGAAGCGGGTGCCGGGGGATTCCTCGACGAGGGCGTCGAGAAGATTGAGGGTGCCGCCGACGTTGATTGCGTAAAGGCGGCCCGGATTCTTGGCGGCGTCCGGCACGAAGGAGACACCCGCAAGGTGGATGCAGGCATCGGGGCGCACCTGCTCCACGAGGGCGCGGACAGCCTCTACGGAGCAGAGATCGCAGGGGGTGAATTTGCAGGATAGAGCCTGCGAATCAGGACGGGCGACGACATCGGTGGCGGCGACCTCATGGCCACGCGAGCAGAGCTCGCGCACCATGTATGGTGCCACGAAGCCGGCCGCACCCGTCACTAGAACCCGCATCCCTACCGGCCTTCCTTCACGCGCTTCAGGTCGGCATCGACCATCATCGCCATCAGCTCCTCAAGGGAGGTCTCAGCCTTCCAGCCAAGCTGCTGCTGGGCCTTAGTGGGGTCGCCCATGAGGATTTCAACCTCGGCGGGGCGGTAGAACTTGGGGTCGATGACCACGTAGTCCTCATAGTTGAGGCCCACATGGCCAAAGGCGATACGGCACATGTCGCGCACGGTCGTGGTGACGCCGGTGGCGACGACATAGCTGTCGGGCTTGTCGCGCTGGAGCATGAGGTGCATTGCCTTGACGTAGTCGCCGGCGAAGCCCCAGTCGCGCTTGGCGTCGATGTTGCCGAGATGGAGATCCTTCTGCTTGCCGAGCTTGATGCGGGCGACGGCGTCGGTGACCTTGCGGGTCACGAACTCGATGCCGCGCAGCGGGGACTCGTGGTTGAAGAGGATTCCGCAGCAGCCGAAAATGCCGTAGCTCTCGCGGTAGTTGACCGTTGACCAGTGGGCAAAGAGCTTGGCCACACCGTAGGGGCTGCGCGGGTGGAAGGGCGTGTTCTCGTCCTGGAGCGGGCGGTCGCGGAGGCCGCCGTACATCTCGGAGGTGGATGCCTGGTAGAACTTGGTGTCGGGCTTGATGGTGCGGATGGCCTCGAGCATGTTTAGGGCGCCCATGCCGGTGGCCTGCGCCGTTAGGACGGGCTGCTTCCAGCTGGTGGCTACGAAGCTCTGGGCGCCGAGGTTGTAAACCTCGTCCGGACGCACATCGGCGACGGCCCGCATACAGGCGGCCATGTCGGCAAGGTCGCCTTCGAGGAGATTGACGCGGTCGAGGATGCCGAGGTATTCAAGACGCCAGACCGTAGGGGTGGAGCGGCGCGGCATCATGCCGTAAACCTCATAGCCGAGGTTGAGGAGGTGTTGTGCGAGGTAGGAGCCATCCTGGCCCGTAATGCCTGTAATCAGTGCCTTCATGGTGTTGTTCGTTCCAATGTCCGATGAGTTGTTAACATTGCCTGGGTCTTGCGACATGCAATCTGAAACATTATATCAAATTGCGGGCGCGGGCGCGGGCGCAAGGAAGGCCGGAAGCGCGGCGCGGGCGCGCTCCATGGCCTCTGCGACACTGCAGTTTTTAATCGTTGCGCCGGCGGCGACACGGTGGCCGCCTCCGCCAAAGAGGGCGGCGAACGCGCTGGCGCTCACGGGGTCGTAGGCGCGAATGCTGAGATGGGTGGAGGATTCGTCCTCGCGGCTGCGATAGAAGAAAATCGCCAGCTTGATGCCGCGAACGGCGCGGGGAATGTCCACGAAGTCCTCGCTGTCTGACTTGGAACATCCGCAGGCGGCATAGTCTGGGGCGTCGAGCCTTATGATGGCCACGGCTCCGCCGAACCAGATCTGCAGCGAGGCGTAGGCTCGGGCGCGAAGGCGCATCACGCCCAGGGCCGCCTTCGCGAAGATCTCGTCATTTAGGAAAGACTGCCGGACTCCGCAACGAATCAAGTCGGCGCCGCATTCGAGAGTGGAGGCATGCGTGCAGGAATATGAGAAGCGGCCAGTATCGGTGACTACAGCCACCCAGAGCGCCTCGGCGATCATGCGAGAAAGGGACCAGCCCGCGGCCTTGGCGAGCATCCAGACGAGTTCGCCGGTCGAGGAGGCGTCGTCAACAACCCAGCTAACCGCTCCAAATCGCGGGTTGCTCTCGTGGTGGTCGATGTTGAGGATATGGAAGGAGTCGAGGTTGTCGCGGATGAAGGGAACGGAAACGCGCTCAATAGAGGCGCAGTCAAGGCAGACAAGAAGATCGGGACGCTTTGCCGATTCGGCCAGCTCGGGGCGGACTAGGCGATCAAGGCCCTCTAGGACTCGCGGTGCGCCTATGTCCTCAATGCGCGCATAGAGGGTGACCTCCTTCCCCTGCCCCTCCAAAAGCAGGGCGAGGGCGAGGGATGATCCGATGGCATCTCCATCAGGGCCTCGGTGCGTGACTATGGCTATGCTTTGCGCTTTTTCAAGTTCGGCAATTGCGAGTTTCAGTGTGTCGTTCATAAGGGGGAATGGGGAACGGGGAACTGTGTGTAGGGAATGGGGAACGGGGAACGGGGAACAGAAAGTTGGGAACAGGGAATGGGGAACGGGGAGGATTGTGAAAATGTGAAAATGTGGAAACAGCCAGCAGCCAATGTGAAAATTGGGGAACGGGGCTATTTGATGGCGCGGAGGGTGGGGTCGCAGATAAGAAGCGAACCTTGGAAGGCGGCCTCGATTCGGAAGACTATTTCCTCGTCATCGGCTTTGATGCGAATGGCGCTCTTCTTCTCCATTGTGCGTTGCGTTAGCTGGAGCACCCCCGGACGCGTAAGGAGAAGGTCCTCGTTCATAAGCGTGCGTTCTCCTTGCGCATCGGGGTTGGCCACAACACGGAAGGTGGCGCCGCCGGAAAAGTTCTCTTCCGCGCGAGCCTTGACGGTGGCCTGGAAGCGCAATCCCGCAGCGAAGCCGTTGTGGCGCCAGCGCGGCGCCTCCAGAACAAAGGGCAGGCGGTCGTCGTTCTCAATCAAAATAGCGGGGAGTCCGCTACCTTGCTCCGTAACGAGAGAGACGCGCTGGCGCTTGGGATCAACGATGGAGTAGCGCCACCCCATGATTTCGGAACCATGTGGGAGCACGCCGTTTCCAGAAGGAATTTCAGGAAGCAGCTGGCGTTCGGCATCGCGTTGGACTATGGCCTCGATTGGCGGAAGCGGGGCGACTGGAGTAAAGGGAGAGGGCTTTTGACGCGTTGAGATTCCCACCATGACCCCCGCGAGGGCGGCGATAGCGACGGCCAGGAATGCCGTTGCCAAACGAAGCCTACGGTTCGCGCGGCCAAGCTTGGCCAGCTCCGCGCGCTCGGCAACGCCGCGCGCCATGGCGGCCTCTCGGCGCGGCGGCGCAAAGCCAAGCGTTTCGCGGACAGGCTCGCGGCCGGGTACGGGATCTCGCCGCAGAAGCGGGATGGAATCAGGCGCCAGGCCCGCCGTCTTTACATGCCCGGTCAGTGCCGAATAGTCAAAGGCCACGCGACGGAAAGAGACTACACCGGTGGCGTCGTCATAAAGACAGTCGGCGGCTCGCGGATCTTCGTCGCGCGGGTCGCCTACCGAACCCACATTGACGATGAAGCGCTTGCCCTGCTCCAGTTCGAAGTCCTGCGCCGGCAGGAGATGTGCCACGCCCGATGCGCCGATGACGGCCAAGCCGGGTTGGTGCGTGTGGCCGACGAAGATCAGCTGCTTGTCCGTTGCGCGGAAGGAGGCGAGGGCCTCGTCGGGCGAAAGGATGTAGTTGAACGCGGCTGGCGCTTCCAGGGAACCATGGACGCAGACGAAGCCGCCGCAGTCAAGCACCAGGGGCTGGCGGCCAAGGAAGGCGCGGCCGCGGCTGGAGATTCGGGAGGCGCTCCATTCAACCATCTCCCGGGCATGGTCGTTGAAGCAATCGGGATCCATCTTGCCGGCTACAACTGCGTCGTGGTTGCCCATGACGAAGGCATCGACATGGCGATAGACCGACTCCAGCACCTCCGATGGATCTGGGCCATATCCGACAACGTCGCCAAGGCAGATGATCTTCTGCGCCTTCATTGCGGAGAGATCGGCAAGGACGGCGTTCCATGCGACGAGGTTGGCGTGGAGATCAGAGACTATAGCGTATAGCATGGCGGAAATTAGGGAACGGGGTTAGAAACTGAAGGCATCGACATCGACGGTGACGCGGAAGGGCGCCTCTACGGGAACGGCGGCGAGGGCGGCCTTGACAATGGCGTTGGTGCGCATGGCGGAGGTGGCGCGCAGGACTATCTGGAAGCGGTAGATGCCATCGGCCTTGGCAAGGGCGGCGGGGCAGACCTCGGATACGCGCACGGACGGTGCCCGTGCGCCTCCACGTTCGGTGGCGCGCAAGCCCGGTGCGCTTGCGCCTCCACTTGCGGGTGGAGCTGCGCGGTCACTGGCCGCGCAGAGCGCGGCGCGGAGGCGGCCGGCCAGCACGCCCGTGAGGCGCTCGTCGGGGCCGGCAACGGTCACGCACGTGAGATGCGTGAAAGGCGGGTAGCCAAGGGCGAGGCGCTGCGGAAGCTCTATGTCAACGAAGCCCTCGTAGTTCTCGGTGCGCGCCATCTTGACTGCGGGATGCTCCGGGGAGAAAGTCTGAACGAACACCTCGCCGGGAATTGCGCCGCGGCCAGTGCGGCCCGAAACCTGCGCCAGCAACTGGAAGGTGCGCTCGCCGGCGCGGAAGTCGGGGATGTTCAGAGAGGAGTCGGCGTTCACGATGCCGACAAGCGTGACGCGCGGGAAGTGCAGCCCCTTGGCGATCATCTGGGTGCCGACGAGGATGTCGGTGCGGCCGGCCTTGAAGGCGTCGAGAATGTCGTCGTGGCTCTCCTTGCGGGAGGTGGAGTCGGCATCCATGCGTGCGACCTTGGCGCTTGGGAAGCAGCGCCGCACAATCTGCTCGACGCGCTGGGTGCCGACGCCGGAATAGCGGAATTCGGGGTCGCCGCAGCCCGGGCACTTTTCGGGGATGCGCGTCCAGCCGCCGCAGATATGGCATCGCAGGCAGCTGTCGGCGCGGTGGTATGTGTAGGGGATGTCGCAGCGCGGGCAGGTCTCAACGTAACCGCATGACGGGCAGGTAAGGGAGGTTGAGTAGCCGCGGCGGTTGAGGAAAAGGATTACCTGCTCGGAACGCTCCAGCCTTTCGCCGATGGCGGTGATGAGCTCCTTTGAGAAGACGTTTGCGCGGCCCTCGCGGGCGTTCTCCTGCGCCATGTCTATGATGTGGACGAACGGCATCTCGACGCCCTCGCCTGCGCGGCGCGGGAGGTGGAGGAGCGTGTATTTGCCCGAGCGGGCGTTGTTCCACGATTCAAGCGCGGGCGTTGCGGAGCCGAGGACGATGGCGCAGCCCTCGATGTGGGCGCGCATGACGGCAAGGTCGCGCGCGTTGTAGCGCGGCGACTCCTCCTGCTTGTAGCTCGGTTCATGCTCCTCGTCGACGACGATGAGGCCCAAGCGCCCGACGGGCGCGAAGACCGCCGACCTCGGACCGACGACGACCCGCGCCTCGCCACGGCGGATACGCTGCCATTCATCGTACCGCTCGCCGTCGCCAAGTGCGCTGTGGAGGACGGCGATCTGGTCGCCGAAGCGTCCCGCAAAGCGCTGGACCGTCTGCGGCGTGAGGGAGATTTCGGGGACGAGCACGATGGCGCCCTCGCCCCGCGCGAGGACGGCCGCGATCGCCTGGAGGTACACTTCCGTCTTCCCCGATCCCGTCACGCCGAAAAGCAGCACGGGCTTCGGAGGCGGATCGCCCTCCCCACGCGGCGTCTCGACGGCTGCCCGG
>JAEEGH010002360.1_pt1 | contig 51273 bp, 51 predicted proteins | sample 9134181 | NCBI WGS metagenome assembly JAEEGH01 (sample SAMN16246544, study PRJNA631951) | gut metagenome | biome: gut microbiome; feature: rumen; material: DP-attached | host: Bos | place: Iran: Karaj | collected 2018-10
AGCGGCAGGAATATCTGACGGAAAGATTCTCGATGTAAGCATGAGCCATTTTTCGTGTCTGTTTAACCTTCCGCCGAGAATCAAGATGTACGAAAAGGTTTCAAGGGTAATGCTCAATGTAAACGGTACGCATTTTATGACAGATGCAATCTTGTTTATGACCCGTCCTGTTGACGGCAGGGACCTTTATATTTTTGTTTTTGCAAATTCTGCAGGAGGGCAGGGACTTGATCCTGATGCAAAAGAAAGGCTTTCTAAAAAAATCTACACAATGATAAGCGAAAAAGCCAAAAAACTCATGCAGGAAAAGTTTACGGAAGAGCGCAATAAGCTTGCAAATAAGTCAAATCCTTTTACAAGAACCTATTCGGCTTCTGATTTTAACTGATATATTGTCCGTTTTTTTTCAGGGGCTGAACATATTTTTTTTGTATGCGACTGCTGCTTTGTCTATTCCCCCTGTTATATTTTTTCGTGTATAATCTTGAATACTTGCGCTTATTATCAGGAGTTAAGATGAAAAAGATTTTTTATTTTCTGGGACTTGCCTTAGTCCTTTCCGGCTGTGCATCAACTAAGGGTGCTCAGAAAGATGCTTTCAAAAACCAGGCTGCTTTTGAAGAATATACAAAAGCTTCGTACCAGGCTGTTTCTTTAAGCGAGTTCAATGACGGTTTTAATCACGCCCGCATGGGAATGAAAAACGGTGTTCCGCCTTATGCGATTTATAATCCTGATCAGATTGCAGGTCTTGCAGAAAACATGCTTTATTATCAGAATCCTGACGGCGGCTGGACAAAAAACATTGACTATCAGAAGATCCTTACACTTGATGAATTAAAGGCAATCCGCGAAGCCAATAAATCTGTGCTTCCTGTTACTTACAACCTTATGACTCAGCATAAAGGTTCTACAATGGATAACAGAAATATCTATTCGCAGATCCGTTATCTTTCTCTTGTATATCAGCAGATTCCTGAGGAGCGCTATAAGAATGCTGCTGTGCGCGGAATCAACTGGATTTTAAATGCCCAGGAACCGAAAACAGGCGGCTTTACAGGTGCAGATGTTTACGGAATCACTTTTAATGATGATATAATTGCAAATACTTTGACTTTCCTTTATCAGATTGCAACTGATGATAATACTTTCGGTTATATCGATAACGGCACAAGAAAAAAGGCTATGGCTGCCTATGACAAAGGAATTGAATGCATCTTAAAGTGCCAGCTTACTGTTACCTTAAAAGACGGGTCAAAACTTCTTACAGCCTGGTGTCAGCAGCACAGCTATGAAAACTATGCTCCAATCTGGGCACGTGCTTTTGAATCACCTTCAATCTGTTCTGCTGAATCAAAAAAGATTGTTGAATTCTTAATGAAAATAGAGAACCCTTCTGACGAAATTAAAAATTCAATTATTGCTGCCTGTGAATTCTTTGACAGGGATGACATCCGCATTCACGGACGCAAACTTGAAAAAGTGCCTCTTACAAAACCTGTTCCTGGCGATCCTTACTTAAAGACTGAAAGAATGCTTGTTGATAAGGCTGATGCACCAGACTGCTGGGCACGTTATTATGCGCTTGACTCAAGCTATGATATTACTCTCGGCTGTCCTCTTAAAGTTCAGGGAACTTATCCTGAAGTGTTAAAGCCTGTATGGTGTGACCGCGGCTGTAAGTTTGTTCCGGATCATAACGATATCAGCATGGAACGCCGCAACGGTTACTCTTATACAAATACTTCAATGGAAACTCTTGTAAGTAAAGAATATCCTGAATGGCTTAAGAAGAACGGCCTTAAAAGACCTTAGTATTTTTTTACCATGAGATTTATCTGTAAATGCCTGTTTGTACTGGTTCTTGTAATTATGCCTGATTATATTTTTGCCGCCCAGAAAGCGATAAAAGTTAAAAACACAGTTACAACTTCCTCTTCTGCGTACATAATGTGGAACAGTGTAATGCCGCTGTCTGACAGAGTTACCGATTACATTGTTCTTGTGAACGGAAAAAAGGCCGATATGTCTGCCCGCGAACAGGCTTTACTTAAAAATGTTCTCTGCGTCGGCTATAAAGATATTTTCTATAAATCTTTTACCAAAAGAGAAACTCTTCTCGATAACGGCATGGAAAAAAATGATGTTACTTTTTACTGTGTCGAAAATCTTGAACCTGAAACTGAATACAGTATTTCCGTTTCTGCCGTAACAAAATGGGGAAAGCCTATTTATATATCAGATACTGTTAAAGTTGTTACAAAAGCTGAATCAAAGCTCGTAAATATCCTTGATTACGGAGCTAAGCCTTCCCTTAAAATCTCTTCAACCCAAAAATCAGGCGATAAAGATTTTATTAAGCACAATACAGAGTGCATTCAGAAAGCAATTGATGAATGTCCTTCAGGCGGGACTGTTTATATTCCTGAGGGAATTTTTATGAGCGGAGGACTTAATTTAAAGTCTGACATGACGCTTAAAATTGACGGTGTACTCTGCGGTTCTCCTTTTGCCGAGCATTATGAATTCGGTTATCTTTTGTATCCTTATTACACCGACAGACGCTATCGTGGTCTTTTGAATGCAGAAAATGCTGAAAACATTTCGATTACAGGCGGCGGAAACGGTACTATTGACGGTAACGGCTGGCTTTATGCTGATGAAAACAATAAGCCTTATCCTATAATTAAGTTTTATGCAGAAGAAGGTGATGATAATAAGCATCCTCTTTACCGCTATGTAAAGGGTAATAATAAAACTGTCTATGAGTACGGTCTTCTTGCAAAAAGCTGTGCACTTTCTTATCTTGACTCTATTGGAAAAACTCCTGAAACTGCTGAAACTGAGGAATTAAAGCGTGCTTATTCCTGTCGCAGTACAATGATGATTCTTCGCGGAGTAAAAAACCTTTTCCTCGAAGGCCTGATTGTCGTAAATCCTGCAAATCACATGATTAATATTCAGGATTCAAAAAATATTACGGTTACGGGGCTTCGTGAACTTTCTTATGATATCAATAACGGGGACGGGCTCGGACTTTTATGCTGTCAGGATGCTTATATCTTCAATAATTTTATTGATACCGGAGATGACTGTATTGTTTTCAGTGCGGGAGTAGGAAAAGAAGCTTTTACAACAGGGCAGAGTCCTGTAAGCAATATAGAAATCTGTGGAAATTATTTTCATCACGGTCACGGCGGAGTTGTGTGCGGAAGTCATACGGCACTTGGAATCGAAAATATTTTTGTTCACGATAATGTTTTCAATCACACTGATATCGGCTTAAGGCTTAAAAGTGCACCTGCAAACGGCGGCTATGTAAAAAATATCATCTTTGAACACAATGCCTTAGCTTATGTTAAGCGGGCTTTTCATATGACGACCGAATACAGTGATTCTGGAACAGTCTCTCAGTACCATGCTGCTGACACTCCTGCTGTTTTTTCTGACATAAAATGTTCGGACTGTACAATCTATAAAAGCTCCAGTTATCCTGTCTATATTTATGCTGATGAAGCTTATCCTCATCACGATATAACTTTTAAGAATGTCAGAATATCTCCTGAAAGTTATCAGCGTAAATCTGTCAGAAACTGTACAAATTATTCTTTTGAGTAGAATTCTATGAAGGTATATAAACTTTCTCCGGACTGTAAAATCCGTCTGGACAATCTTTTAAGGAATGAACTTCCAGGCCTTATAAAAAAAGAAATTTCTAATTCAAAAATCAGGCGCCTTATTGTTGCGGGGGCAGTGAGCGTAAATTCAAGACAGGTAAGGATTCCTTTTTATGAAGTTTTTGCAGGAAGTTCTGTAACTGTTACTGTTGAAGAAGAAAAACTGTTCTTTGAAAAGCAGCCTGACGACATTAAATATGAACTTACATCAAAAGACGTTCTCTATGAGGATGAATATATAATCGTTGTAAATAAGCCGGCTCGTTTCCCGTCTGAAGAAGGAATGGTTGCTTCCAGAGATAATCTTCATGCTGCTCTTGTCCGCTTTCTTTTTAAAAGACAGAAAATTGAAAAGCCGAATGCTAAAAATCCGCCTTATGCCGGGATTATGCACAGACTTGACAGGGAGACTTCAGGGGCGATTCTTTATACTAAGCAGAGAAGTGTAAACGGCGCTTTTTCGGGGATGTTTGAGTCTCATGAGTTTACAAAGCATTACACGGCCCTTGTCTGCGGTGTTCCTGAAAAAGAAAAGTTCAGCGTTGAGTTTTATATGAACAGAATAAGTCCTAAAGGTCAGGCTGCAAAATGGGGGCGGGTAAGTGAAGATAAGGGGCTTTATTCTAAAACTGACTTTGAAGTTCTTAAATCCTTTACTTTAAAAGATGAATTAAAAAAGAAAGGCATTACTGCAGTTTTGTGTAAGCTTTATACGGGCCGCACACATCAGATAAGGGTACATTTATCTTCAGCGGGGCTGCCTATTTTAGGTGATGAACTTTACGGCGGCAGGGAGTGGGAAAGGGTAATGCTCCATGCTTCGTACCTTGAATTTTGTCATCCCGTTACAAAAAAAATAATAAAAATTAATGCTCCTTTTCCTGATGATTTTGCAGAAACTCAGGCCTAATCTATTGATTAAATCTATATAAAAGAATAAAATAGCGACATTCTACACTAGTGTTTTTATGCCCTGTAGAGTACTTTTTAATTTTTTCAAATTTAGGATCTGGAAACAGATTCTTGGAGGATAAAGTGGTCAAAATCAGACTCAAGAAATTCGGTACAAAAAAGCGTCCAGCTTACCGTATCGTAGTGCAGGATTCACGCACACCACGTGACGGCACAACAATCGAAGAAATCGGAACTTACGATCCAATTTCTGCAGGTGAACAGGTTTCTGTAAAAGAAGACCGTGCTAAGTACTGGATGAGCGTTGGTGCTCAGCCGACAGACATGGTTCGCAACCTTTTCAGCAAGAAAGGCCTTAACAAATAGCTTAACGGGAGTAACGGGGAATGGAAAAAGACCTGATTGAATACATTGCAAAATCATTGGTCGATGATCCCAGTGCAGTCTCGGTAAATGAAACCGAGGGTGAACGTGGTCCGGTTTTAGAACTGCGTGTTGCCCAGGGTGATATTGGTAAGGTGATCGGCAAATACGGCCGTATTGCAAAGGCATTGCGTACTGTTTTAAGCGCATCAGCTGTAAAAGGCGGAAAACGCTACAGCCTGGAAATTCTGGATTAGATTCATGGCTGAACAGACAGAGCAGTTTATTGTTGGTTTTATCCGCGGCTCTCATGGAGTTGCTGGTAATATGAAAGTTGAAAGTACTTCCGGTGAAACTGAACATTTTTATTCAATGAAGGAAGTAACTTTGAGGGACGGTAAAACAGGGGACTCAAAACTTTGTAAGGTTGAGTCGGTTGATGAAGGCGTCGGTACCTTGTATTTAAAACTCGCGGGAATAGACACACCCGAAGATGTTCGTAAGCTCAACGGATGGCAGATTGTAGTACCGCGGAAATATGCTAAAAAACTCGGAAAAAACGAGTGGTATATTGAAGACCTTAAAAATTGTGTCCTGAACTTTTATCCTGAACAGGACAAAGACGGATTGGCAGTTTGGACTGCGCCTGCTGTCGGCAAGGCTGTAACAGTGGGAACAATCACAGACGTAATAGAAGGCGGTTCTGGAAACCTTTTGGAGGTTTTGCTGGCCGAGAATTGTGAAGAACTTGCTCAGAACGTCAGATTTGATTCAAACGGAAAGGTAAGAACGGTTTTAGTGCCGTTTAATCCTCAGTTTGTAAGAAATGTTGATGTAAAGAACAAGTGCATCCAGTTGATGCACCTCTGGATTCTGGAGTAACTCCATGAAATTTACTGTGCTGACCTTATTTCCTGAGATTCCGCGCGCTTTTTTTGAAGCCTCAATCATGGCGAAAGCGGTTGAAAAGGGAATTATTGCTTACGATTTAGTGAATATCAGGGATTTTGCCTTTGATAATCACAAGACATGTGATGACAAACCGTACGGAGGCGGAGCCGGTCAGTTGATGATGGCTGAACCTCTCGGGCGCGCTTTAGACAGCGTAAAGGCCTATAAGAAGCATGTAATTTATGTTACACCTTCCGGAAAACCTTTTACACAGATTAAAGCGCAGGAACTTAGTCAGAAGGACGAAATTGTCCTTATATGCGGAAGATACGAAGGTATTGACCAGCGTATAATCGACGAGTATGTAGATGACGAAATCTCCATCGGGGATTATGTCATGTCCAGCGGAGAAGTGGCCGCAACTGTTGTAATCGATGCCGTTTACAGGCTTGTTGACAACGTTATAACCCACGAATCTCTGGAAGAGGAAAGTTATTCTGGCGGGCTTCTGGAATATCCCCAGTACACTCACCCGAAAGTGTATAAGGGCATGGAAGTACCGGATGTTTTAACAGGCGGTAATCATGAATTGATCCGGAAGTGGCGGCTGAAAAAGCAGCTTCAGAAAACTCTTGCTAACAGACCGGACTTAATCGTTCAGGCAAGATTAAAGGGGCAGCTCACTGCAGAAGCCGAAAAGATGATTGAGGAACTGATGGACATGCACTTACAAAAGCATGAACACGGTAAACGCCGCAGAACAAAGAAAGCGGTAAAATCAGGAGAATAACAATGGATCTTATTAAGACTATTGAAGAACAGCAGAAAAAAGAAAACGCCCTGCTTTACAAAGTTGGTGATACAGTTGTAGTTCACTTCGAAATTATCGAAGGTAAAGTAAAACGTATCCAGAAATATGAAGGCGTTGTAATTTCAATCAAGGGTTCAGGAGTTCGCAAGACATTTACAGTTCGCAAGACTTCTTACGGTGTAGGTGTTGAACGTGTATTCCCTGTATTCAGCCCGCGCGTTATCAAAGTAGAAATCGTTAAGACTGGTAAAGTTCGTCAGTCTAAACTTTACTACCTCCGCGAAAAGGTTGGTAAGGGTGCAAGAATCAAGGAACTCCTTGGACCAAAAGCAAATGCACGCATTGCAGCTTCTCGTGCAGCTAACAAAGCAGCTGACCAGGAAGAATCACAGATTAACGCAGAAGCTAAGGCTGAAATTCAGGCTGAAAACGCTTAAGCATAGTCAGCTCAAAGCTGTGAGTTAACTGAAAAAGCCCGGTTCATGTTATAATGATTCCGGGTTTTTTATTTTTTTTAAATGCAGTCAAATGTTCATATAGTCCAGAATTCGAATGTTTCCTCTGTTCAGACAACTTCACCGTCGCTTCACAACGGAAGTATTGTAAAGGCAAGGGTAATTGAACAGACAGGACCACAATCATTTGCTGTAAGCATTGCAGGACAGAAAGTAAACGTTACTTCAGCTTTACCCCTTGTTAAAGGGGCCGTTTTTGATGCCAGGATTATTGTTCAGAATAATCAGGTTATGCTCAAAGTCCTTCAGCAGAAAGAAGAGGGTGGTTTAACCTTTCTAAACACTAAGCTCTTCGAATCAAAAAATCCTGAGCTTGAAAATCTATTAAATAAGTTTGGACTTCCAGTAATTCCTGAAAGCCTTAAACTCCTTCAGTTTGCCCTTAATATGGGAATAAAACCCCTACCGGATAAACTTGGAAGGGCATTTAAAAATGGACTTGAAAAAAATAAGTTTTCACAGGAAAAGGCCCAGACAGCCCTCCTGCTTGACGAAAAGGGAATTACCGTAACTCAGGAGGCAGTTGAAGCTGTTACCCAAAGTTTTGGCGGTCATTCAGGCGGTCAGTCTTCTTCAAAACAGGATGAAAAGAAGAAAGAAACTGAATCAGAAAGCATTCGAACAGAGGACAGCAGGGCTGAGAGCATCAGCTCAGAGGACGTTAAAGAGTTCATTAAGAGCGCGGATGAAGCTTCTTTAGTTAATAAGACAGGCCTTCTTACGCTTTTTAACAGTGTAATGTCAAAAGTTACAGAAAAGCCTCACTGGCTTATTCTTCCGTTTGAATGGGACTATGACAATTACAGTGGAGTAATTAGAGTTTTATTTTCAGAAAACAAAAAAGAAGTGCAGAAAATTATACTAAATTGTCATAATGAGTCGAAAAGTATAATTTTTGTGTTATATTTAAAAGGTGAAAAACTTGAATCTGTAAAAGCCGCTTTTAAAGGCGTTTTTGAAGGTTCATCGTCAGACAAAATACAGAAAAAACTTGAGTCCTACTTTGAAGGAACACAGGTTAGTACTGTTGATTTTGAGGAACTTGAAGGATTTGCTGTTGAGGATTCTGATATTGGAGTCTTTAAGGGAGAGGCGTAATGAGTAAATTTCAGAAAGCCGCTGCCCTGCGGTATCCTCAAGGTGCAGACGCTCCGTACATCAGCTGTACCGGAAAAGGGAAAGCCGCTGAGACAATACTTAAAATTGCAGAAGAAAACGGCATTCCTGTTGTTGAAGATGAAACACTTGTAAATGTGCTTTCAATTCAGTCAGCAGGTGAACTTATTCCGGAAACTGTATACGAGGCAGTTGCAAAGGTTTTTGCGTTTGTTCAGAGTCTTTAAGGCTGCTGTAAAACAGAACGTAAAAGATAATAAAAGAGGGTTTAGATGAATTATACAAAAATCAATTGCAGTGACATGGTTCTTGGAATCAGATATTCTGCTCCGGTTTTCTTTGAAGACGGGGAGAATATGTTTCTTGCAGAGGGAAAAACTGTAAAACAGTATCATCTTGATGCCCTCAAAAAGTGGAAAATTCCGTTTTTACTTTCATACGGGCACGTTATTGATGACAGTTCTTCTGCAGCAAAAGACAGTTCATATTCAATAGACGATATTGAAGAACTTGAAGAAATTGAAGAGCTTGAAGAACTTGACTGAAAAGAATGACGGTTTAATGTCAGTAAAACAGCAGGCAGCCTCAAAAAAATCAATTGGAAACAGCGGTGAAGAAAAAGCCGCTGCTTTTTTATTGTCCAGTGAATATTCAATAATTGAAAGGAATTTCAGGACAAGAGAAGGGGAAATTGATATAATTGCAGAAAAAGGGGATGTACTTATTTTTGCGGAAGTTAAGACGCTTCCAAGCGGAGGTTTAGAAACTCTTGCACATGAGCTTAATTTGAGAAAGCAGAAAAGAATTATCAAAACTGCTAAATACTTCCTTGCAAAATATCGACAATATAGTAAGGACAAAATCCGTTTTGATGTTCTTGTAATTGATATGCCGGGTTTTGATTCTGTCTATCATATTGTTGATGCTTTCTCGGAGCTTGTATGACTGCAATTTCTAAATCTTCAAGAACTCAATATTCTGACCGCGTGTTAGAATTGAGGCAAAAAATCCATGACTCAGAATACGTTGACTTTGCTGTGCAGAGAATTGCCCAGGTTTTAAGCCGTAAACTGGTTGAGGATAATGAACGTATATACTCCGGGAGAAGGCATGAGTCGAGATAATTATTCCCGCGGCAAGAACCGTGGTAACTGGAATAATAACAACAGAAATAATCAGAAAAGAAATAATAATCATAATGACCGCTCAGAAAGAAATGACCGTCAGGACAGGAACAAATCTTTTGAGAGGCGTTCAAATATAAATCAGGATTTGCAGAAGCAGTTTGCGGAGAATGAGGAAGCAATCCGTGAATTCAAATCAAATGTTCCTGTGTGCGAAATCTGCGGTGAACCAATTACAGACCTTGCAAGCGCAATTAACAATAAGGGAAGCATGAATCCTGTTCATTTTGACTGTGTCCTTAATAAACTTTCTGAACAGGAGAATCCGGGACCTAATGAGAAGGTGACTTATATCGGTAACGGTAAGTTTGCAGTCCTTCATTTTGAAAATGTACATGACATGCGCCATTTTTCAATTCTTAAAGAAATTGAATGGGAGAACCGTGATGCCGAACGGGGCGAATGGCGTAATACCTATGCAAACCTTTACAGCCAGGTAAAATAATTTTTGCTGCTGTTTAATAAACCCTGTCTTTCGTTAAGAAAAAACTGAACTTTAGCGCGGACGGGGTTTTTAAATTTTAAAAAGAACCCTGATATTTTTATCAACCAGTTCACTTAATTCTTCAGCTTTCATTTCAAGCATTTCACCTATAAATCTGTAAGTATGCTCAATGAGGGCAGGATGATTTGTCTGGCCGCGGAAAGGAACGGGCGCAAGGTAAGGTGCGTCTGTTTCGAGTAATAGACGGTCTTTTGGAACGTAATTCAAGAGGGCTTTCATTTCTTCAAGTTTTGCTTTTTTTGTGTAAGTTACGGCACCACCGAATGCTATGTACCAGCCTTCATCTAAAAATGCCTTTGCTTCTTCAAGTCCATAACTGAAACAGTGGATGATTCCATTAGAAAAGTGTGCATTTTTAAGGCAGTCAAACGAGTCTTTAAAAGCATCTCTTGAATGAATGATAAGGGGCAGATTCATTTTGCCTGCAAGTTCAATCTGCATTTCAAAAAGTTCTCTTTCCCCCCTGAAGATTTCTTCGTTAAAATCGCCTTCTGACCTTTCGTCCACTCCAGAAGGATTCCAGTGATGGTCAAGTCCGCATTCGCCGATGGCAATAAGTCTGCCCGCTTTGTTTTTAGAAAACGCGTCAATGGAGTTTTCAAGTTTTTTTATTTCTTCTTTCCTGTTTTTAATTGATTCTACATCGGGCCAGATGCCTGCAGTATAGTAAATCATGTCTGAGGCTTTTTCCTGCTTTTCTTTCTCGAGGCGTAAAATAGAATTATTGATTAGGGCGCTGCGCGGAAGAAGATCTTCGCTTTTTGTTCCGATATCAAGACCAAAAAAGGTGTTGTTATTAAGCATGTCTTCAAGTATCTGCATGCCGTCTAAACCGCGTTCGTTAACAAGATGGTGAAAATGAAAATGTGTATCACTGAACATAAAATAAATTATATTCAAAAAACTGCGTTGTTAGAAGTGAGGGATATTTTTAAGTATCTGACTGTTCTGCCCTTGAATTCCCCGGCCATTTTTGATATAATAATTTTGTTGTTTTAATTAACAATGATGCCGGGATGGTGGAATAGGTAGACACAAGGGACTTAAAATCCCTCGGCAAGTCAAACGGCCGTGCCAGTTCGATTCTGGTTCCCGGCACAAAAAAGACTTCTGAAATTTTTCAGAAGTCTTTTTTTTTAATCGATTAAAAGTCCTGCAAAAGCCTTTAAAGCTCCTTCCATCTGGCCGCTTAAAACATTCTTTGCGAGCTTTTTGCCGAGCTGAACGCCTTCCTGGTCAAAACTGTTTATGTTCCATACAAAACCCTGGAACATTACTTTGTTCTCATAATGCGCAAGAAGTGCTCCGAGCGATTCCGGATTAAGTTCTTTTCCCCAGATAAGGCTTGAAGGCCTTTCGCCTGCAAAGGTTTTGTTTGGGTCTGAATCATCCTTACCGCAGGCAAAAGCCATAATCTGGGCAGTAACGTTTGCAGCAAGTTTTGTCTGGCTTTTTGAGTTTTCAATTACAACATCATTTTTTGCCTGGCTTTCCTTAAAGGCGATGAACTGAAGGGGAACGATATTCGTACCCTGATGTAAAAGCTGATAGAAAGAATGCTGGCCGTTGGTTCCCGGTTCTCCAAAAATTACCGGTCCTGTTACGTAATTGATTTTCTCCCCGAACCTGTTTACGCTTTTTCCGTTTGATTCCATATCAAGCTGCTGCAGGTGAGCAGGGAAGCGGCTTAAAGCCTGGCTGTAGGGAAGAACTGCTGTTGCTTCATAGCCCTGGACATTGCGTTCGTAGATTCCGATAAGTGCATCGAGCATTGCAGGATTTTTTAAGAGTTCTTTATTTGTATCAAGGGCATCTTCTTCATGTGCGCCTTTTAAGAAGTCAGCAAAAACTTCCGGTCCAAAGGCAAGAGAAAGAACTGCCCCTCCCACACCGCTTGTTGAAGAATAGCGGCCGCCGATATAGTCGTCCATGTAGAAAGCTTCAAGATAGTCCGGGTTATGTGCAAGGGGAGAAGTTTCTGAAGTTACTGCAATCATATGTTTTGCAGGATTAAGACCTGCTTTTTTTAAGGCATCTTTTACAAAGGATTCGTTTGTAAGGGTTTCAAGTGTTGTGCCTGATTTTGAAACCAGAATAAAAAGTGAGTGCGCAGGGTCAGTTGAAGCAAGAACGGCTGAAGCGTCATCGGGATCAACGTTTGAGATGAACTTTGCTTCCATTTTGAATTTACCGTTCTTCTTTGCCCAGTTTTCAAGGGCAAGATACATTGCGCGCGGTCCTAAATCACTGCCGCCGATTCCAATCTGAACTACTGTAGTAAACTTTTCTCCTGCGGCATTAACGATTTTTCCTGCGTGTACTTTGTCAGCAAAATCAGCGATTTTTTTCTGTTCATTTTTGTAGAATTCACGCTTGTCAGTATTGTCTGCTGTTACTTTGTCACCGAGCTGTCCTCTTGTCAGGTGATGAAGTACAAGGCGTTTTTCTCCCGTGTTGATTACTTCTCCGTTGTAAGTGGCCTTGAATTTGTCTAGAAGTTCTGCTTCTTCTGCAAGTTCTTTTAAAACAGTAAGGATTTTTTCATCTACCTGTTTTGCAGCATAGTTATAGTTAAGTCCGCCTCCCATTGAAACGCTACAGCTTTTTACTCTTTTTTCTGCGTCTTTTCCGCCAAGCTCTTTTTTAAGGCTTACGGCTCCTTTTAATGACTGAAGTTTTTTGTACGATTCTAATGAATCCAGGTTTTCCCAGGTAACTGCCATTATTTTTCCCCAATATACATTTATAATTGGCTGCCCTTTTTTTTTATAAAACCGGCTGCTGTATTTTTTTACAGTTTTGTCAGTTTTTTAAGGCAACCTTTTATATTTATTATAGCACACATAATTTCATTTAGGTTTAGAAATCTTTTAAGGAATGGTATAATTTAACAATGAGTCAGACAGAAAGAATTCTTTATATCGACAGAAGCCTCCGCACTGCAGGCTCTTTTACCGTTCAGGATATTGTTGATAAATTTGAAATCAGCATTCGCCAGGCAAAGCGTGACATTGAGTATATGCGTGAGAGGTTTGAAGCACCTGTTTTATGGAATGCAAAACTGCACGCATATGTTTACGGTGAAAAATTCAAGCGGCTTGAATTTGCCGACCAGCACCTTATTCTTGCTTATCTTTCAATGCAGTCAATGCTTAAAAATGCAAACTATTTTCCTGCAGTCAGTGATGAACTTTTATCTTCGTTTACAAGTCAGATTCCAAAAGATTATCTTGGTGTATGTGACAGGATTTTGTATCAGGTGAGTGCTGCAGAAAGTTTAAAGCCGGAATTCTTTGCATGCATCTGCGGGGCTTTAAGGGATAAAGTCTGTCTTCAGCTTGTATATGTAAACTCAAAAAATCAGAAATCAGAGCGCAGGGTAGAACCTTATTATTTAATCAATTACACAGGAAACTGGTACATGCTTTGCTGGGATTATAACCGTAATGAACTGCGCACATTTAATATCGCAAGAATTGAAAAGCTTTCTTCTGCTTCAGAAGCTTTTGAAAATCATGGCAGGGATTTTCAGTCTAAATTAAAGAGTTTTATTGAAAACGGCTTCGGTATTTTTATGGGTGAAAAAACACAGACTGTAAAAATAAAGTTTACAGGTGAAGCAGCAAGAATTGTTCATACGCAGAAATGGCATCCTAAACAGACGGTTGAAGTTTCAGATAAAGAGGGGGAGGAGATTATCATAAGTTTTCCGGCAGCGGATCTTACTGAAGTGCTTTCAAAAGTTTTGAGTTTTGGTGAAAATGCAGTCCCTCTTGAACCTGCTGAATTACAGGAACTCTGGAAAGAAAAGATAAGAAAAATGAGGGAACTGTCAGAAAAGATTCTTTAATTATTACAGGGGACAGTTGTCGTGTTTTAAAGAAGCGCCTTTTTGAAGTGAAGAAGTATCTGACGGAGAAGTAACCATTTCATGAAAAGTGCGCCAGCCGAGTTCCGCACATTTTACGCGGGAAGGCATATGTGAAATGTCAGCAAGGGAAGCGGCTTCATCAAGTTCTTCTATCTGTTCCGGTGTTGAAGTTCCGTGAATCATTCCTGTAAAGATTTCGTAGAGCTTAAGACCGTCTTCGATTGATTTTCCGATTAAAAGGTCGAGCATCATGTCTACGCTTGCCTGGCTGATTGCACAGCCTGAGCCTGTGTAAGAACCGTCAGTGATTATTCCATCCTGAGTTTTTAAATACAGGACAATGTTGTCTCCGCAGCTCGGGTTTACGCCTTTAAGCTCAAGAGTGGCTCCTTCCATCGGAACTTTGTGGGCAGGATTTATATTGTGGTCATTTAATATTTCGCGGTACAGTTCTTTTGTATCCATTTTTTTTGCTGTTCCTTTTTTGCCTTTTTAATCTTTCCAGCCTGAGAGTTTTCTCAAATCTTTTACTTTGCTGATTAAGTAATCAATGTCTTCTTCTGTATTGTAAAAATAAATTGAAGCGCGTGCAGTTGAGTTTACTCCAAGGTATGCTCCGAGAGGCTGTGCGCAGTGGTGTCCGGCGCGGACTGCAATATTTTCAGCGGCAAGCAGTGTTGCAATATCGTGAGGGTGAACTCCGTCTACAGTAAAAGTTACAATTCCAGGGCGTTTTGTTCCGTCTGTGTTACCGATGATGTTTACATGAGGAATCGTTTTAAGGCCTTCAATAAGGCGGCAGGTGAGTTCTGCATCATGGCCTGCAATGTTTTCAAGACCGATATTCTGTATGTATTTAACAGCTGCTTCAAAACCGGCCGCATCTCCTGCGCTTACAGTTCCCGCTTCGAACTTATGCGGAACTTCAGCCCAGGTGGCGTCATTTTCGGTTACATATTCAATCATTTCACCGCCGCGTAAAAAAGGAGGCATGGCGTTAAGGAGTTCAAGTTTTCCGTAAAGGGCACCGATTCCCATCGGCCCGCAGAGTTTATGGGCGCTCATTGCAAAAAAGTCTGCATCTATGTCCTGTACATCAACTTTCATGTGAGGTGCAGACTGGGCTCCGTCTACAACCATAACGGCACCGTTTTTATGTGCGAGCTCTGCTATCTTTTTAACAGGATTTATGGTTCCTAAGACATTTGAAACATGTGTGATTGAGACAAGTTTTGTTTTTGGATTGATTTTTGAATATTCACTTTCAGGAATTTCGCCGGTTGTTTTATCGATGTAAAGGTAAACAAGTTTTGCACCCTTTGTCTGTGCTACAAACTGCCATGGAAGAATGTTTGAGTGATGTTCCATTATTGAGATTACGATTTCATCCCCGGCGTTTATGTTAGCCATTCCCCAGGTGTTTGCAACAAGATTGAGGCTTTCTGTTGTATTTCGCGTAAAGATTATTTCATTTGCGCTTCTGGCATTTATAAAATCTGCAACACTCTTTCTTGCGTCTTCATATATTTTTGTAGCCCTTTCGCTTAAAGGATAAAGACCGCGCAGCGGGTTTGCGTTGTTGTTTTCGTAAAAGTTTTTTAAGGCCTCAAGTACACAGTAAGGTCTCTGTGCTGTTGCTGCTGTATCTAAATATACAAGGCCGCGGTTTTCTTTATTGTCCGTGCTGAATAACGGAAAATCTTTTTTGTAATCATTCATCTTATTCAGCCTCTCCAATATATTCTTTTATTTTTTCTACAAGTTCCCTGTCAGGAATTTTCTGTGCCACAGCCATGACTTTAGAGCGCGTCATAATCTGTTTTGCTTTATTTGTATCAATTCCACGGGCATTAAAGTAAAACAGTTCTTCTGCGTTTAAGTGACCTAAAGTTCCGCCGTGACTTCCGGTAACATCTTCTTCACCGCATAAAATCATAGGAATTGAGCGGTTTACTGCCGTCGGAGAGGCAAGAAGTGTTTCTTCCTGTTCGTCTCCTGTAGCGCCCGAGCAGCCTTCCTTAAAATCAATTGTACCGCGGTAAAGCTTTCTTGCATTATCAAGAAGCGTTCCCTTAATTGTCATTTTTGTATCAGTTTTTTTGCCTGTGTGAACGGTGCTGTAGTTGATGTCGTAATCCTGTTCATCTTTTGCAATCCAGGCTGTATCACTTTTAAATGATGCTTCAAAGCCTGCAAGATTTGAAGTTACATTGACAAAGGCTTTTTTTGAGCCCAGTTCAATCTGCGTAATTTCAATTTTAGCCCCGTCTTCTGCAAAAGACTGTGTGTCATCAAGGTGAATATATTTCTGACCTAAAAGCTGCACTTTAATCAGGTGGATTTTTGAATATGCCTTTGCCCAGAGTTTTGTCTGAATTGCACAGAAGCCACTGTCAAAGGGAAGGGAAGTGTAGTCCATGATTACTGTCAGTTCTGCTTCCTGTTCTGCTATTACAGTCTGTTTTCCTGAATAAGACTGTCCGCCTTTTAAGTTGAAATCGATTACAACAGGCTCACTGCATTTTTTCTTTGCAATAAGGGCAAATTTAATGGAATTGAGGGAATTAACGATTTGAGAGGCGTCTGTGCTTGATTCGTGTTCCATCTGCGGAAGAACTTTTTCAAGTTCGCTGATTTCAGCGCAGCCGTTTCCTTCATCCTTATAAACAATGAGTGAACTGTCTGCTCCCCTTATGCGTGCACATGGCCTGATATTTTCATCAATTTCGGCTTCGAGTGTTCCTCTGTTGCTCTTGAGCCAGTTCCAGGTGAGGTAAGGAGTTTTATTTACGTTATGATACGACAGCTTTTTCATAATTACATGTTGCCTTTCATTTCAAGACGGATAAGATTATTCATTTCCACTGCATATTCCAGGGGAAGTTCCTTTGAAACCGGGTTTGCAAAACCGGAAACAATCATTGTCCTTGCTTCTTCTTCGCTTAAACCTCTGCTCATAAGATAAAAAATTGCATCGTTATTGATGCGTCCGATTTTAGCTTCGTGTCCTACATCACAGTCATCGGTGTGGATTTCCATTGCAGGAATTGTGTCCGAGCGGGAGATACTGTCCAGCATAAGTCCGTCACAGCTTACGCTTGCCTTTGAACCTTTTGCGTCAGGTCCGATATAGACAGCACTTCTGTAAATGGATTTTCCGCCGCCTTTTGAAAGGGATTTTGCGGTGATGAGTGAAGTTGTATTTTCAGCAAGATGAACCATCTTTGCGCCTGTATCGAGTTCCTGTCCGTTTCCTGCAAAGGTAACCCCTGTAAACTCAGCGCGCGCTCCTTTTCCGACAAGGTCACTTTCAGGGTAAAGGTATGAAATATGGCTTCCGAATGAACCGGAAACCCATTCAATAAAGCCGCCTTCTTCTACACGCGCTCTTTTTGTATTCAGGTTGTACATGTTTTTTGACCAGTTTTCTACGGTCGAGTAGCGCAGGTGAGCGCCTTTTTTTACATAAAGTTCAACACAGCCTGCGTGAAGGTTTGCAACATTGTATTTTGGTGCCGAACAGCCTTCAATAAAGTGAACGTCAGCGCCTTCATCAACAATAATCAGGGTGTGTTCAAACTGACCGGCTCCCTTTGCATTTAAGCGGAAATAACTCTGAAGCGGAACCTCAACCTTTACGCCTTTAGGAATATAGACAAAACTTCCGCCAGACCATACTGCTCCGTGAAGGGCAGCAAACTTGTGGTCACCCGGCTTTACAAGCTGCATGAAGTATTCTTTAACCATGTTGGCATAAGGGCCTTTGAGAGAACTTTCAAAGTCAGTGTAGACAACGCCGAGTTTTGCAACATCATCCTGAAGCTTGTGATATACGAGCTCTGAATCATACTGTGCTCCGACGCCTGCTAAAGATGTGCGCTCTGCTTCAGGAATACCCAGCTTTTCAAAGGTATCTTTTATATCCTGTGGAACATCTTCCCACTTTGTCTGCATCTGTGTATTCGGACGGACGTAGGTTGCAATTTCATCCATGTTGAGCCCTGAAATGTCAGGACCCCATTCAGGTTCTTTAAGTTCGTTGTAAATATCAAGACACTTGAGGCGGAATTCCCTCATCCATTCGGGATCGTCTTTATCTTCTGAGAGTTTTTCTACAATTTCTCTGGTAAGTCCCTGGCTGTTTCTGTAAAATCCTTCTTCGCTGTATTTGAAATCATAAGGAGACTGTGAAACTTCCTGGAACTCTTCGCTTGTTTTACCCATATTTTCTTTTCCGGTCCGGCTGATCAGATGTACTGTTCAAAGCCTTTTTCGTTGATTTCTTTTATAAGGCCTGAATCAGAATCCTTTACGATTTTTCCCTTTACAAGGACATGAGTTTTATCAACTTTGAGGCTTTCAAGAATCTTTGTTGAGTGTGTAATGATTAACAGGGCGCCGTTTACAGATTTCTGGTATTCTTCGATTCCTTTAGAAACAGTGCGTACGGCATCAATATCAAGCCCTGAGTCAGTTTCGTCGAGGATTGCAAGTTTAGGCTTTAACATTAAAAGCTGCAGGATTTCGCTCTTTTTGCGTTCACCGCCAGAAAAACCAACGTTCATGTCGCGTTTTGCATAGCTTTCGTCCATGTTCAAAAGAGCCATTTTTTCTTTCAGTTCTTTCTGGAAGGCAAAAAGCTTGACTCTCTGTCCTGTTACAGACTGGAGTGCGTTACGGAGGAAACTTTCAAGTGAGATTCCCGGTACTTCAAGCGGGGTCTGAAAGCTTAAAAAAATGCCTTTTGCGGCGCGCCTGTCCGGAGCACATTCAGTGATGTCTTCATTGTCGAGAAGAATTTTTCCGCCGGTTACAGTGTAGCGCGGGTTTCCCATAATCGTGTAGCCGAGGGTGGATTTTCCGGCTCCGTTAGGTCCCATCAGGACGTGTGTTTCGCCGGCGTTTATTTCAAGATTTACAGAGCTTAAAATCTGTTTATTTTCTATGTTTACGGATAAATCTTTAATCTGCAATAAGTTACTCATAGCGTTCAAAGTATACAGAAAAATGCGCTTTTAGGGAAGAAAGGGCGTCTCCCCGGCAGAAGCATTTATATTGTAAATCCTTACTGACAATGGGTCTGCCGGGGCCGGGCTTTCCGCACTTGCGCTTTCGCTTCATTCGCCGCTTTGCGGCGAACGCTTCGCGGTGCTCCAATCCCTGACGCAAAAAGAAGGGGCGTGCGTAAATATTCTTTTTTTTATATAATTGCCTTTATGAGTGAACAGAAAATCAAAACTACTTTTTCAGGTGTAATAATACTTTTACTTACGGCTTTTATCTGGGGAACTTCTTTTTTAGCGCAGAGTGCAGGAAGTGCTTTTGTTGAGCCGTTTACTTTTATGGGACTCCGTACTTTAACAGGCTCACTGTTCTTAATTCCCGTAATATTAATAAAAGACAGAATTACAGGACGTTCAATGACTGAAGAACAGCTTGCTGAGCGCAGAAAGTCTGACAGAAAACTTTTAGTTTCAGGAACTCTCATGGGAATTGCACTGTGTACGGCTTCGAATCTCCAGCAGTTTGCCTTTACTTATCCTGACCACTCAGCCGGAAAAATTGCCTTTATTACGGCAATGTATATGTTTATGGTTCCTCTTATCGGGCTTTTTTTCAGGAAAAAAGTTCCTCTTTTAACCTGGCTCTGTGTTGCAGTCGGTTTTACGGGGCTTTATTTTCTGTGTATTGACGGCCGTGGTTTAGGCTCTGTAACAGGCGGAGATATCCTTTCTTTGTGCTGTGCCGTCTGTTATGCAGTTCAGATTCTTATGATTGAACGCTTTGCTCCGGGTGCGGACGGAATAAAACTCAGCTGCGTGCAGTTTTTTGTTTCAGGGGCAATAAGTTTTATCCTTATGCTTATATTTGAAAATCCTCAGTGGACTAATATCAGACAGGCCGCTTTCCCGCTTTTATATTCTGGAATCGGAAGCTGCGGAATAGCCTATACCTTACAGATTTTAGGCCAGCAGCGGTGTGAAGCTACGATTGCATCACTTTTGATGTGCATGGAAAGCGTTTTTGCAGTTTTAACAGAAGCCGCTTTTGCTGCGTGGTTTGCGTTCGGCTCAAAGCTTCTTACTGCACGTGAGGTTTCCGGCTGTATCTTAATGTTTGCTGCCATCGTTATAAGCCAGCTCGCCCAGCTTAAGAAAAATGGGTAAAAAAGTTTGCTGCCTCACTTTTCCTGTAACTTTTACAGCGGGAACAGAAAATGACTTTTTTTTATTTCAGGCTTAAAAAACTGTGCTAGAATGAAGTTATGAATATTTCCAGAAAATCAGGTATTTTACTTCATCCGACATCTCTTCCGTACGGGGCTGGAATCGGCTCCCTCGGAAAAGCGGCATTTGACTTTGTTGATTATCTTTCTTCATCAAATACAAAACTCTGGCAGGTACTTCCATTAGGTCCTACGGGCTACGGCGATTCTCCTTACCAGTCTTTTTCAACTTTTGCCTTAAATCCTCTTCTTATTGATTTTGAAGATCTTTGTGACAGAAACTGGGCCTCAAAAGAAGACTGTGTTCCTCCTGAATACATTAAAACTTCAGGTAATGTTGATTTTGGAAGTGTTGTCTGGTGGAAGACTAATGCTTTAAAAGAAATCTGCCTTAAACTTCAAAAAAACTGCACGGAAGATTTTAAAGCACAGTTTGATTCTTTCTGTAAGGAAAATAAATTCTGGCTTGATGACTTTGCTTCGTTTATGAGCATAAAAACTCATTATGATGAAAAGGGAATGTGGAATAAGGCATGGCCTGAAGAACTTAAGCTCCATGAAAAAACTGCTCTTGTTAAGTGGAATAAAGAGCATAAAGATGAAATCTTAAACATTAAGACACAGCAGTTTTTTGTTTTTACTCAGTGGGAAGCACTGCATCAGTACGCAAAGGCAAAAAAAGTAGAAATTATTGGTGATATTCCGATTTTTGTAAGCGCTGACAGTGCGGATGTATGGTCAAATCAGAAATACTTTCAGCTCGACAAAAAAGGAGTCCCAAAGGCTGTTGCCGGCGTTCCTCCTGATTATTTTTCTCCGACGGGCCAGCTCTGGGGAAATCCTCTTTATGACTGGAAAGCACTTGCAGAAGATAATTATTCATGGTGGATTTTAAGAATAAAGCAGACCTTAAAACTTGTTGATTATGTCAGAATAGATCATTTCCGCGGTTTTGATTCTTACTGGGCAGTAAAAAACGGAGAAAAGACTGCAGAAAAAGGGAAGTGGGTTAAAGGTCCCGGCATAGCACTTTTTAATCAGATAAAAAAAGAACTCGGGGAGCTTCCTCTTATTGCTGAAGATCTCGGTGAAATTACAGATTCTGTCCGTGAACTCAAGAAAAAGACGGGACTTCCAGGAATGAAAATCCTTCAGTTTGGTTTTGACACGGCAGAATACTCAAAAGGTTCGCTTGTAAATGCTTTCCTGCCGCATACATACACGGATGCAAACTGTGTTGTCTATACAGGAACTCATGACAACGACACGACTCAGGGGTCCCTTAATGCAATGAATGACGAATGCCTCTGCCTTACGGCTTCTTATCTTGAAGGAAGGCGGGTAGAAAAAGAAGAAGCCTGGCAGCTGCGCTCATCAGGAGTTTTGTGCAGAAAGCTCGTATCACTTTGTTTTTCAAGCATCGCTTCATTTGCAGTTGTTCCCCTTCAGGATTTATATAACTTTGGTTCGGATTGCCGTATGAACAGCCCTGGAACTGCCTGTTCAAACTGGGCGTGGCGTATGCGGGAAGACATGCTTTATGGAAGTGAAGCCCTGCAGAAACAGAACTGGCTTAAGGAAATGAACTGCCTTTATAGCAGGTAGAATAATTTAAGTTTACGTTTTTTTAACCGGGTAAAAAAAAGGGAATGTCTTACTGGAGTGCAGTGACATTCCCTTTTTGATTTTTCTTTAGCTGTTACTAGCAGTTAATTACGCGGAGTATTTTTCCTGTAAAGAGGATGAGGATAAAGTCTAAAACCCAGACAATATTCCATCCGAAGAAAAGTCTTAAAAGACCTGCAATGATTTTTCCTTCAGAAAATCTTGCAAGAATGCCCATAATCGGACCAATGAAGAAAGCGAGAATTACGCTTATAATCCATGGAAGTCCGAAATAATCTTTACCTTTTTTTGCCATATTTAATAGCCCTCCAAATATTGATATAATAATTATCAAATCAAAAATAAAAGCCGTCAATCTTTTTTTATTTTTCTGCGGTTTTTAAGGTGTTTTAGATGAAAGAAAAATTACTTAATCTGTATCAGCTTTTCTGTGTAATGTTTAAAGTCGGTCTGTGTACTTTCGGCGGCGGAATTGCTATGCTGCCGATTCTTGAAGCGGAGCTCGTTGAAAAACGCGGCTGGGTCACTTCTGAAGAACTGTTAGACTGGTTTGCGATTGGTCAGTCAACCCCGGGAATTATTGCCGTGAATGTTGCAACTTTTACCGGCTGTAAGAGGGGAGGGACACTGGGCGGCTGTGTTTCTACTTTTGGAATGGTTCTTCCTTCTCTTATTATAATTACAGTGATAGCCCTCTTTATAAATAATTTTGCTGATATTCCGTGGGTAGGACGCGCCTTAAAGGGAATTAACATTGCAGTTGCGGCAATCCTTACTGCGGCAGTGTACCGTTTTTCTAAAAAGTCTGTAAAAAATCTTTTTGGCTTAATTCTGCTTCTCGTTTCATTTTTCCTGATTTTTATTTTTAATGCCGGCACAGTCTGGATTATTGCAGGAAGCCTTATTACAGGTGTCGTTTTAGCACTTCTGCGCGGTGACTTAAAAGAAAAAAAGGCAGCAGACAAAAAAAGTGAGGCCTTAAATCATGGCACGGCTGAAGAAGCAGAAGGCAGAGATGAGGGTAAAAATGACTGATTTTATAATTTCTCAGCTTCAGACTCATTCGCCGGCAGGTTTTATTTGTCTTGTTGCTGTGTTTTTTTATGTAGGCTTAATTACTATAGGCGGCGGACAGGTCGGAATTACTGTAATGCAGCAGGTGATTGTTGATAACTTTAAGCTTTTAAGTGAAGAAAAGTTTTTTAACATGGTTGCCATTTCTGAGTCTACTCCTGGGCCTATCGGAATCAATATGGCTACTTACATCGGAACTGAACTTTACGGGGTTTGGGGAGGCTTTTTTACAACTTTAGGGGAAGTTCTTCCGTCTTTGATAATTATTATAATAATTGCAAAATTTTTCGGGAAATTCTCTGAGAAAAAGGCTGTTCAGGCGGCTTTTTCAACCCTGAGGCCTTCTGTTTCGGGGGTAATTGCTGTTGCGGCCGTAAGGGTTTTTATTCTGGCTTTGATTACTGTTCTTCCATCTTTTTGTTTTACTGATATTTCAACCTGGAAGACAGGAATAATAGTCAACTATGTGAATGTGCTTTTTTATGTTTTGTGCCTGGCAGTTCTTTTTAAGACTAAGCTTCATCCTGTCTTTATTGTCCTGGCCGGAGCAGTTTTTGGAATCTTTTTCTGCTGAAAAAAAAGGGGAATTTGATTTTTCATCATTTCAATAAGATAATTTAATAGTCAGCGTAATAAAAATACTCTGCACGCTTTTAGTTGTGATGCAGGCAAAAACGCTGTCCGCCGCATCCTGGCAACGAAGTTTTAATGAAGGAGAAAACTATGAGTACACATATCAATGCGCCTGAAGGGGCTGTAGCAAAAAATATTCTTTTACCGGGGGATCCGCTCCGTGCAAAATTTATTGCAGAAAACTTTCTTGAAAATGCAAAACTTTATAATGAAGTGCGCGGAATGTTCGGTTATACAGGAACTTATAAAGGACTTCCTGTAAGCGTTCAGGGAACAGGAATGGGGCAGCCGTCCCTTTCAATCTATGTAACTGAACTTTTTAAAGATTACGGGGTTGAAAATGCAATTCGTGTCGGAACCTGCGGAGCTGTTCAGGAAGACCTTGAACTTAGGGATACGATTCTTGTTAATGCAGCCTGTTCTGATTCTTCACTTTTAAACCAGCGTTTCGGCAGCCTGCATTTTGCTCCGACGGCAGATTTTTCTCTTGTTCGTGCCGCTGATGAAATCGCCTCAAAAATGGGCATCCGCTACACTGTCGGTTCAGTATGTTCTTCTGACTTTTTCTACGACATAAATGATAACTGGAAAAAATGGAAGGATTACGGCGTTAAAGGAATTGAAATGGAAAGCGCAGAACTTTTTACGCTTGCAGCACAGTATAAACGCCGTGCAATGGCAATAATGACTGTAAGTGACCATATCTTAAAGGGCGGACAGACAACTGCAGAAGAACGTCAGACCACCTTTACGAATATGATGAAAATTGCGCTGGATACCTTAGTCGAAATCAATAAATAAAAAACACATTAGTATCCGGCTGCGGCAGGGGGGGAAGTGTTTTGTTTTTTAAGTCCGGATTCGGATTATTTCGCCGTGACCTTCAAGAGTGATTTTTTCTCCCGGGGTTACGGCAAATATTTCTTCTTCACAGAGTTTTACGCCTTTAGCTTTTAAATCGGTGCTTTTGACAACAAAAAGCAGTTCACATTCTTTTCCTGAGGCAAGGTATGAATAGCCGCCGGAAATTGTTTTATGTGAAAGAGAAAAGTAAGGACATTTAAAGTTCTGAGGGAGAGGCTTTACAGTCTTAAAATTAAAAGGCTTTTCATCCGCACTGACATCTTCCAGAATATCCGGAAGATTTTTTACTGACAGAGCTCCTTTTTCAATATGAATTTCCCGGGGTCGTCCCCAGTCATAAAGACGGTAGGTTATATTGCAGCACTGCTGTACTTCTAAAAGCCTCAAGCCTCCGCCTATTGCGTGTACTGTTCCTGAAGGAATAAAAATAAAATCACCTTTTTTTACTTCAATAAAGTTTAAATACTGTTCAAGGGATTTTTCTTCTGCTGCTTTTTTTATCTGCTCCCTGGTAAGCTTTTCTTTTAGTCCTGCCACAAGTTTTGCGCCTGGTTTTGAGTCCAGGACATACCAGCATTCAGTTTTTCCGTGTTCGTTTTTGCCTTCAAGAGTTTCTGCTGTACTGTCATCAGGATGGACCTGCACTGACAGCGTATCATCTGCCTGAATAATTTTTACGAGAAGAGGGTAGTTTCCTGCGAGTTCTTTAAAATCTTTTTGAACTCCGTCTTTGTGGGTTGAGGCAATCCAGTCTTCATAGCCCCAGACTTTTTCTGAACGGAGGGGAGTAAGTTTTAACATTTTAGGCTTTACCTGTACGTTATTTTTCCCAGAGTTTTGCAGGGTAGTAGCCGCTTTTTATCTTGTCAGCGATTGCATCTTTTACAACCTGCTTGTCTTCCGCGTATGTCATTCCAAACCAGCTTTCTTCAGAAGTGAAGACTTTGATTCTTCCTTTTTTATCTTTGATTATCTGGCTTGCTGCAACAGGAAGAAGTGCTTCTGCCTTTAATTCGCTGATGTTATTTTTTCTGAAGTTATCCCAGTATTTTTCAAATTCATCAAATGCGGCAGGAGTAAAGCCGAAAAGATTCATGCTTACTGTTTCTTTTCCTGTAAGGGCTTTTTTTGTTCCGTCAAGTTCTGAAACGATTTCGTCTCCGCTGAAGTTTTCGCCTGTGTAGTAGATTTTTGTGTTTTCTGTGATTGATTCAAGCCAGCCGTCGTTTGTCTGACAGATTCCGCGGCTTACAGAACCGTTGCGGCTCATTGTTTTTCCAAGTACGTAGCCGACCATTGCGTGGTCAGTGCAGTTATTGTTAATTGAAGAAAGGTATTTGCCGAGTGTTTCAAAAGCTGAACGTCCGTAATAATCGTCTGCGTTGATTACTGCAAAAGGGGTGTCGAGGGCTTTTTTTGCACATAAAACTGCGTGTAAAGTTCCCCATGGTTTAGTGCGTCCTGCTTTCTGTGATTTTTCATATTCATCAGAAGTTAAAAGCGAATCCGGAGTCTGAAAAACATATTCTGCGTCAAAATTTTTTGCAACGCGGTCAAAAAGTTTTTCACGGAAGTCTTTTTCAATATCTTTTCTGATAATATAAACAATTTTTCCAAAGCCGCATTTTTTAGCGTCGTAAGCAGCAAAATCTAAAAGACATTCACCGTTCTGTCCTACTGTATCAATCTGTTTAACTCCGCCGTAGCGGCTTCCCATTCCTGCTGCAAGAACAAGTAAAGCTGGTTTCATATTTTCTTTTCGTCCTGTTTAGTATGATTGCGCGGTCCTTTCCGCTTTTTTTTATATGTGTAAGGCTTCAGCCTTAAATATTAGTCTAGCACTAAACAGAGAGTTTTTCAATTTTTCGCGGCAAACGGAACTTTCATAGTGCCTCGCTTTGTTTTTTATGCATTTTATTGTATGAAGTACTGATTTTTTATATAATAGAAAAAATACTTTTTAAAAAATTGAGGTTTTTATGCTTACATTAAAATTCGGTGGTACTTCAATGGGCTCTGCCCGCAGAATCATGGATTCTGTAGAAATTATGACAGGGCGTGCAAAAGAAAGCCGCATTTCTGTTGTAGTTTCAGCTGTTGCAGGAGTTTCCAATGCATTACAGGCTGCTATTGACGGCTGTGTAAACGGAGTTGACCCTGCCACCTTTACAAAAGGCATAAGAAAAACCCATGAAGATATCTGTGCAGAACTTCACTCTGCAGTAAAAGGCTTTAACGCCGCTGAAGTTCTTGCAAAAATTGAACCGAATTTCGTTGAACTTGAAAAACTTCTGTCAGGACTTGTAACTTTCGGTGAGTGTCCTGAATCAATTCACTGCCGCATTATGGGAATGGGCGAGCTTTGCTGTGTGCCTATTGTAAATGCACTTCTTCTTGCAAGAAAACAGCGTGTCCTTACTTTAGACAGCCGTAAATATGTCTTTACAACAGGAAAGCAGTCAGAAGGTGATCCTGATTATGCACGTACTGCAGCCGCACTTGAACGCTACCGTGACGGAGCAGAAGGTGAACAGGCTCAGATTCTTTTATTCCCTGGTTTTGTCTGCGCATGGCTTGCACATTCTGATGATGAACCTAAGATGGGACTTTTAGGACGCAACGGTTCTGACTTTTCTGCCGCTATAATCGGTTCAGCCCTTTCATCATCAAAAGTTGAATTCTGGACTGATGTTGACGGTATTTATACAGCAGATCCCCGGGTAGTAAGTGATGCAATTCTTGTTGATGATATGACTTATGAAGAAGCAATGGAACTTTCTTTCTTTGGTTCTAAAGTTCTTCATCCAAAAACACTTGCACCCCTTGCTGCAAAAGGTATTGAAGCGTGGAGCTTAAACTCTCATAATCCTGCTGCCCGCGGAACAAGAATCGGTAAAGGTCCCTATGAATCAGAAAAGAAGGTTGGACCTGTATGCGGTATTTCCTGCCTTAAAAATACAGCCCTTGTTTCTGTAAGCGGAAGCGGCATGAAAGGAAAGACAGGTATTGCAAGCCGGATTTTCGCCGCTGTAAGCCGTGCGGGAATCAGCATTCTTTTAATCACCCAGTCTTCTTCAGAATATACTGTTTCTTTCTGTGTAAGGCAGTCACAGAGTGTTGCAGTAAAAGACGCTCTTGAAGCAGAGTTCGGCTTTGAAATCCGTGAGGGCGTAATCAATCCTGTAAGCGTAATTGAAAACTGTGCAATCGTTTCAATTGTCGGTGACGGTATGAAAGCTAACCGCGGAGTTGCAGGAAAATTCTTTAATGCACTTTCAAGCCGCTCAATTAATATTCTTGCCATTGCTCAGGGCTCAAGTGAACGCTCAATATCTACTGTAATCGCAGGTGAATTCGGTGATATTGCCGTAAAGACAACACACCGCTTCTTCTTCAATACAACACAGCCTGTTGAAGTTTTTGCTTTTGGTGCAGGAACTATCGGCGGTGCTCTTCTTGACCAGATCCGCGACCAGCAGGAAAAACTCCGTGAACAGAACATCGACATTAAAGTCTGCTGTATTTCAACTCTTAACGGCATGATAATCGACGGTAACGGAATTGACCTGAGTGACTGGAGAAAAGCTGTTGATGCTTCAGACAAAAAGACAAGCCTTGATGAAATTCTTGAATTCGTAAAGGAGACAAAACCTCTTAATCCGATTTTTGTAGACTGTACGGCAAGTTATGACCTCCCGGAACGCTATCTTGATATCCTCAATGCGGGAATGAATATTGCAACTCCGAACAAGAGGGCAAATTCAATGTCCATGGATTTCTACAAAAAACTCCGTGAGACAGCAAATAAAAACCATGTCCGCTTCCTCTATGAAACAAACGTAGGAGCAGGTCTTCCTATAATCGATACCCTGCAGAATCTGTTCAAGTCAGGAGATTCGCTTGCAGGCTTCAACGGAATTATGTCAGGTTCGCTTTCTTACATTTTTGGAAAACTCGACGAAGGCAAAAAATTCAGTGAGGCTGTAAAAGAAGCAAAAGAACTCCGTTTTACAGAACCTGATCCTCGTGATGACCTTAAGGGAACTGATGTTGCCCGCAAGGCTTTGATTATTGCCCGTGAAGCAGGACTTGAAATTGAACTTAACGACATAAAAATGAATTCAATCTTCCCTAAAGATTTTTCAATCGAAGGAACTGTTGATGAGTTTATGGCCCGTCTTTCTGAAGTCGATTCTTACTTTGAAAAGAAAATGGCTGAACTTAAAAAGCAGAATAAAGTTCTCCGCATGGGTGCTTCAATCCGTGACGGAAAAGTTTCCGTCGGAATGCTTGAAGTCGGCGTAACAGATCCTCTTTACGGTGTAAAGGGCGGTGAAAATGCCTTTGTATTCGAGACAGCCCGCTATACTCCAATTCCGCTTACAATCCGCGGTTATGGAGCCGGTGCAGGCGTTACTGCAGCCGGAGTTTTTGGTGATGTTTTACGCACTGTCAGCTTCAATCTTTCAAAATAGGGGAGCGTTCGGTTTTTAGTTTATGGTAATTGTACTTAAAAATGATGCCAGTGACGGCGAGAAAAAAAATATACGCGATCTTTTAAAAGCCCGTAATTTCAAGATAAACGAAGTTAAGGGTGAAGAATCTACAATTCTTGCAGCGGTAGGCCGTCTTGCAATGGATATCCGTGAAGTAGAAGTGCTTCCGGGTGTTGCAAAAGTAGTTCCTATTTCTAAGCCGTATAAACTTGCAAGCCGTGAGTTTAAGCCTGAGAGTACAATCGTAGAAATACCAAATAACCGCGGACAGATAATCCGCGTCGGAGGAAGCCGTCTTGTTTCCATAGGCGGACCGTGTGCCGTTGAAAGCCGTCAGCAGATGATGGATGCCGCCGCCGCTGTTGCTGCTTCCGGGGCTACAATGCTCAGAGGCGGTGCCTATAAGCCGCGCACTTCTCCCTATGCTTTTCAGGGACTTGGTGAAGAAGGGTTAAAATATTTAAAGGAAGCCGGAGATAAATATGGTCTTCCTGTTGTAACAGAAATTGTCGCTGCAGAATACATCCCCGTAATGGAAGCAAACGGAGTTGATGTATATCAGGTCGGCGCCCGGAATATGCAGAATTTTGAGCTTTTAAAAAGGCTCGGTAAACTTGGAAAACCTGTAATTTTAAAAAGAGGTCTCTGTGCAACTATCCAGGAATGGCTTATGTCAGCAGAGTATCTTCTTTCAAGCGGAACAGACAAGGTTATTCTGTGTGAACGTGGTATCCGCACTTACGAAACAGCAACAAGAAATACACTTGACCTTTCTTCAGTCCCTGTTTTAAGAAGCCTTACACATCTTCCTGTAATCGTAGACCCGAGCCATGCGCTTGGTGTCCGTGATAAAATTCCTCCTATGGCTCTGGCTGCCGTTGCTGCAGGTGCGGACGGAATTATTGTAGAAGTCCACTGTCAGCCTGAATCGGCACTTTCTGATGCAGCCCAGGCTTTATATCCGCAGCAGTTTGATAAAATCATGCGCGATATGGAAGCTCTTGCACCCGTTATTGGAAAAGAAGTTGCCCATATCCGTGCCGCAGAAACCTTTGAGGAACATCCTGAATACAATAAAACAGGAAAGATTCAGTGCGCATTCTCCGGCAAAAAAGGCGCTTATGCAGAGCAGGCAATAATAAATTATTTTGAAGATACAGCTGAACCTCTTGAGGTAAGTTCTTTTGATGAAATATTCCAGCAGGTGGTTGACGGCAAAGTAAAATACGGAATGATTCCGATTGAAAACTCAACTGCAGGTTCAATTTATAATAACTATGACAATCTTACCCGCTATGAAGATATTTCAATAGTAGGTGCGGTTACAATAAGAATCGAACACAGTCTTCTTGCCCCGAAAGGAGCCACACTCGAAAGTGTAAAACATGTTTATTCACATCCTCAGGGACTCGCCCAGTGTTCAAATTTCATAAAAAAACATGGTTATCTCCCTGTAGATACAGTTTCAACAGCAACCGGTGCAGAGCTTGTCAGTCAGAAAAAAGACATTACTTCAGCGGCAATCGCAAATGCCCGCAACGCTGAGATTTACGGACTTGAAGTATTAAAGCAGGGAATCGAAAATAATCCTAATAATTACACCCGCTTTGTAATCATTGCTGCAAATCACACTAAACAGAGCGTAAAGATTCTCGGCGAGAAAAAGCCTAACAGGGCAACACTTATGTTTGCCACAAAGAATGAAGCCGGCGCCCTTTACGATACTCTGGGAATTTTTAAAAAGGCAGAACTTAACATGAACCGCCTTGAGTCACGCCCGATTGCAGGAAAACCTTGGAAATACTGGTTTTACAGCGATGTAGTTATTCCTGAAAAGGTAAAAAATCCGGTAGAATATATAAAGAATTTTACTGAGGAATTAAAAAAGACTGCAGAAGACATCAGGCTTCTTGGTGTCTATGCGGAGTAAAAGTCATGGAAGCGCACAACCTTGTGGGGTAAAAAAATGATTTTTACAGAGGAGATAAATTAAAATTATGGAAAATTATGTACTTTCAGTTCTGGTAGAAAATAAATCAGGTGTTTTGAGCCGTGTTTCAGGCCTTTTTTCACGCCGCGGATTTAACATTGATTCGCTTACTGTATGTGAAACTCACAATCCTGGCCAGTCACGCATGACAATTGTTGTTACCGGTGATGAGTACGTTCTTGAACAGATTGAAAAACAGCTTTCAAAACTCGTAGAAGTGATTTCAATCAGTCACTGTAAAAAAGAACTTACCTGTGAACGCGAAATGGCTTTAATCAAGGTTAAGGCAGAAGGTACACAGCGTGCTGTTATCATCGAAACCTGTGAAATTTTCCGTGCCCACATTGTAGATGTTGCATTTAATTCTGTAATCGTAGAAGCAACCGGAAGTGAGGATAAAATTGAAAGCCTTATCCGTCTTCTTGAGCCATACGGAATCCTTGAACTTGTAAAGACCGGCCTTACAGCAATGGGACGCGGTGAAGAGGTTATGAAATAATGACCTTTTTTAAAAGGATTTTGATTTCAGTTTTTGTTTCAGCCCTTTTTATTTCCTGTTCTTCAAAAGCTTCTTTTTGTGTAGCAGTATCAGGAATTTCTGATTCTTCAGAGTCAAATATCCGTCAGAAAAAATCAGGAAACTTAACCTGTTACACTTTTTCTGAAAGCTTAAAAGAGCAGATAGAAAATTATTACGCCTTAAATAATAATGCTGCCATTCTTGTCCAGCTTGAAGTAAAAAAAGCCGCAAAAGAAAATCCTTATTCACAGCAGTTTGGGTTTCTTTATGGGGAGGATTTTAACTTTTCTGATTCGCTTAAATCACCTCTTTCAGCAAGGCCCCTTGTCAGCATGAATCTTGCAGATTTTTCAAAACAGAAATTTGCCCTGCTGTTTTCATTTTCTAAGGATCAGCCCTGTCCTTCCGGTTTTTTTATCAGGACAAAGGCTTCGTTTAAAATATTAACCTGTGAAGTTACACCTGCCGCTACGGGATTTGATTTTTCAAAAGAAATTCCTCTTTATGCTTTTTCTCCTGCGGGAGGCGCTTTAGTAAAAGACAGTAAAAAAGTTGATTTTTCAGGACTTTCCCTCTGTTTCCCTTCTCACAATACTGCAGATTCTGTTCTTCCGTCGCTTTGTGCCGGTTTTGCAGGAGAGGCTTCTGATGTAAGAATATCGTTCGGGGGGGAGAGGTTTATTTTCCGTAACGACAGTTCTTCTTCAAGAACTATACCGCTCGGTGCTTTTAAGAATCCTTATTCTGAATTTGAAATTACAGAAAATCAGGAAGCAGTTGTTTCTGTTTTGGTAACGGCTTCTTCCCAGACTCTTCTTGAAAATTCTGCATTCTATAAAAAATCTCCTGTCCGCCCGTTAAAAACTGACCCCGGCCTTATAATGAGCTGGCCGCAGGAAAACTGGCGTGGAAATGATTATGAACTTTTTGTCTGGGACAGGTTTGAAAACGTTCTCTTTTTTGATACCCTCGATTATAAGGTTCAGGATGATTTTTTCCGCCGGCTGGCATATTTCGTTGAAAAAAAAGGCTTTAAGGGAAGGCTTTTAACAGATTCTGAGCTTGAAGGTAAACACGGTTACAATGGACATGATTATCGTGCCCGTGATCTTGCCCGTTTCTTTGAAAAAGCACGTGTCATGAATTTCCCTCTCAACCAGAAAGAGAAACTCCTTCAGGAAATCCTTGAAGTGAACGAAATTATTATCCGCGATGAAAACGGCAGTTTTACTGAAGGAAGCGGGGCGGTAATTTCAATCAGCCGTGAATCTCCTGCTTATTTAAGGACAACCTTTGTTGCGCACGAAGGCTGGCATGGAATATTTTTTATTGATGAAGAATTCCGCAATACCGCGGCCAGTATTTTTTATACGCTTGAAGCATCAGATTATAAAACCCTGAACTTTTTAATCCGTTATTTTCAGGTTACGCCTTCATTAAATTATGACACTTCAGATGACTATCTTTTAAAAAATGAATTTATGGCATACATGCTGCAGCGCCCTGTTTCTGAGTGTGAACAGTATTATGTAAATATGGCTTCCCGTGAGCATGCACAGGCTTTAATAAAAGAAGAGGCTGATTACATAATCGCATCCAGAGCAGGCGGATTTACAGGTGCTGCCCAGATGTTTGAGGATTATGTCAGGGACAGATGGAATCTTGCAGCCGGAAGGGTCTGGCTTATAAGCCGTCTTTAGATATCAAGATTAAAGGATCTTTCTGCCGCTACAGTTGTAAGAGGACCGTAGCCCGGCATTATTGTTGTATCTTCTGACTGTGTAAGAATTTTCTGTTCAATGCCTTTTTTTAAAATCATCTTTGAATAGTTTGAGTTTGTTTCTCCGATTGTTCCGGCGCCGATTACACCGCCCGTAAAAAGAACGCTTCCGACTTTGAATACCATTGAGTCAGGTGTATGGCCCGGAACAGGAAAATATTCTACTTCAAGTCCTGCAAGCGTTAATTTTCCTTCCCCGTGGATTACATTAGTCTGAATTCCTAAAACCTTGGATTCAGCAGCGTATACCGGACATTCATAGATTTTCAGGAAGGTTTTTAAGCCCCTTAAATGGTCTTCATGGTTATGAGTTACAAGAACTGCAGCAGGCGTGTAATGATTGTCTTCAAGCTGGTTTATCATTTCTTTAGTGATTTTGCCTGGATCTACGAGGACTGCTTCATTTGTTTCTTCGTTTACAATGATGTAAGAATTGGAAAAGAAGTCAACGTTCATATGAAAGTAAATTTTCATTATTTTGCCTCCAGCGAAGATGACTGGTCCATATCATCAAGGCCTGTAATCAGAGCGCTTCCTTTCTGATCAAAAAGTGCCTCATTAGTATTGGAAAGTTTAAAAGAAACATTGTTTGTCTGTGCTTCAAAAAAGACAGTCTTTTTTATGTTGCAGTTTCTGATTGAAGTATCTACAAGATGAGAGCGTATGAAGCGGCTTGAGTAAAGATCTGAATCATCAAAAGAAGACTGATAGGAAGAAAGTCCGTTGAAGTTATCCAGAATTAAATCAGAGCCTGTAAAAAGGACGTGTATCAGTTTTGTACCCGCAAAGGAAGTGAACTGAATATTGCTTTCGATTAAGTTGCAGTCAGTAAAAACCGCAAAATCAAATTTGCACATTCTGAAGCGGAGACGTTTGCAGAAAAGTTCAGAGAAAAAACAGTGGGAAAAATCACAGCCGTAAAACTTATGGCCTTCAATGCTGAACTTAGGAAAGGTGATTCCTGAGCAGTTTATTCCAACGACTTTTTCATGCTCAGAAAGATATTTAAAAAGTTTTGCTTTTGTTCCTTCCGGGTCAGGAGTGTGTTTATAGCAGAAGCCAGAGTTTTCAATAAGGTTACCGTTTTCATCAACTGTAGAAATTGAACTTCTTTTGCAGCCTGGGTAAGTACACGTGTTGCTTATATACATATTTTTATTGTATGGGATTGAATGATTTTTATCAAATATTTAAACTGTTCTGCATGAGCAATAAACACCCTGATTTTACAAATTCTGCCGATTTTGCTTTTCTTGATTCAGGAACGGGCGGAATTCCTTACATGCTGGCGTTAAAACAGAAATTAAAAAATGCCCGCTGTGTATATCTGGGGGATACTGCTAATTTTCCATACGGACAGAAATCCGTTGAACAGATTACTCAATGCGCTTCCCGTTCTGTTGAGCTCATTATAAAAAAATGGAATCCCCGGACTTTGATTATTGCCTGCAATACAATTTCTGTTACTGCGCTTGAAAGTCTGCGTAAACTTTTTCCTTCGCTTCCGATTGTAGGAACCGTTCCGGCAGTTAAACTTGCTGCAAAGGTTTCAAAGAATAAGCGGATCGGTTTTTTAGCAACAAATGCTTCTGTTAATTCTCCCTACAGTAAAAAACTGATTGAAGATTTTGCTTCAGACTGTGTTTTTTTTAACCGCGGTGATCCTGAACTCATTGATTTTGTTGAAAATAATTTTTTTACGGCCACTAAAGAACAGATTGAACAGGCTGTCCGTCCTGCAGTTGATTATTTTAAATCAAACGGCTGTGACACAATCATTTTAGGCTGCACACATTTTACTCATATTGCAGAAGAAATTCAGAAGGTTGCAGGCAGCGGCGTTAAAGTCATTGACAGCAGGGAAGGGGTTTCAAACCAGGCAATAAGGGTTGAAAACAATTCCAGGTCTTTTATAAAGGACGGCGGTTTATCTTCTTTTGAGGATATGGCCTTTTACTGCACAAAAGCAGGGGAAAAAGAACAGAAAGAATACAAAAAACTCTGTCAGAGCCTTAATATTCCGTGGGGCGGAGTAATATCAGAAGCAGAGTGATTGCTTAAATTTCTTTGTGCATAATTATTTGTTTTTTATAAAATTTGTATTTGATTAGAATCGTTTTTAAATCTAGAATTTTAAGAAATGCAGGATAGCTTTTTTGACACACACAGTTATTACAAAGATCCTCTTTCTACATTATATGAACGTCAGGCGCTTGTTGATTTTGCGCAGCACCTTATCAGCAAAAATGTTCCTTTTTCCCTTGCATTGATTGATATTGATAATTTCAAAAACATAAACGATTTGTACGGTCATACAGTCGGTGATAAAATCATCACTCTTATTTCAGAAAGGCTTCTTGAAGCTTATAAAGATAAGGGTATTGTAGGCAGATTCGGCGGCGATGAGTTTATTGTGATTGTCCCGGAAAAAGTTGATTATGATGAAATCTGGAATTTGAACCGCTATGTTTTTGGATTTATTGACGACATTCAGACGGAACTCCTTCCAGGCCGTTACATCACCTGTACAATGGGACTTTCCCGTTTTAATCAGGACGGGCTTACCTATGATGAACTGATTGAAAAAGCAGACAAGGCTCTTTACCGTGGAAAAATGAAGGGCAGAAGCTGTTTCATCATTTATTTAAAAGAAAAACATGCGCACATTAAGGTTTATACCCAGGATGAAAGCCTTGAAACTCCGATGGAGCAGCATAATAAAATTTTTACGCTTCTTGAACAGGAAGAAAACCTTGCTGCCGGAATAAAAAATCTTTTCCAATATCTTTCTGATAATTTCATGTTTGATCATCTGGCTCTTCAGAATGAGTTTCAGATGCTTTATTCTCATGTCTACACGCTTTCCCGTACCAGAAAGTTTGCATTTATCGATAATTCGCTCATCAAGGATAAAATCGATCCTAAGACTTCGCTTTTTTATCAGAATGATATCCGCCAGCTGAACGGCTTAAAAGACCGCATTCTGATTGATGAATGCATGAATCAGGGAATTCTTTCAACCTTTTTTGCAGAGGTTTCTTACAAAGACATAGTTTTCGGTTATCTGCGCTGTGATTCAAGTTCGACCATCCGTATCTGGCAGAATTCACATATGAACCTTCTTGTAACAGCCGCCCGCGCAATCGGTATGTTTCTATATTTCAAAGGCCTTCGCCTCGATTCCCTTTCATTTTAAATAAAAAAAAGGATGCCTTGAGTTTTTAAGGCATCCCTTTTATCAGTCTGTAATGCTAAAAGATTATAGTGCCGCTGTTACAGTTTTGCTGCAATTGTATCAATAAATTTCCAGCTGTCTACAATTTCTTTTGCTTTCGGTTCTGCAAGGCGTGCAAGGTCGCCTGTCATTATGCCGCTTTCGATTGTATCGAGAGTTGCTTTTTCGAGTTTTTTTGCAAAATCAGCAAGTTCAGGTGTTCCGTCAAGTTCAGCTCTTTTTGCAAGTGCACCTGTCCATGCGAAAATAAGGGCAACAGGATTTGTAGAAGTCTTTTCTCCTGCCTGCCAGCGGTAATAATGCTTCTGAACTGTACCGTGAGAAGCCTCATATTCAAATTCGCCGTTCGGAGAAACAAGAATTGAAGTCATCATTGCAAGACTTCCGCAGGCAGAAGCAATCATATCGCTCATTACATCGCCGTCGTAGTTTTTGCAGGCCCAGAGCATTCCGCCTTCGCTTTTCATGATGCGGGCAACAGCATCGTCAATGAGTGTGTAGAAATATTCAATTCCTGCTTTTTCAAACTTTTCTTTATATTCTTCGTCGTAGATTCTCTGGAAAATTGCCTTGAAATTACCGTCATATATTTTTGAAATTGTATCCTTTGTTCCAAGCCAGCAGTCGATTTTCTGGTCCAGGGCATAAGAGAAACAGCAGCGGGCAAAACTTTCGATTGAAGAGTCCATATTGTGGATTCCCTGAAGAATTCCCGGTCCCTTCATTTCCTGGATTGTCTTTCGGATTTCTTTTCCGTCAGCGCCTGTAAATACAAGTTCGGCTTTTCCTGGTCCGTCAACTTTCATTTCGCAGTTTTTATAAACATCACCGTAAGCGTGGCGTCCCAGGACAATCGGTTTTTTCCAGCAGTTTACGGAGCAGTGAATGTTCTTTACAAAAATCGGTGTGCGGAAAACTGTTCCGTCCAGCTCTTCACGGATAATTCCGTTAGGAGAGCGGGTGAGCTGTTTGAGGTTGTATTCTTTAACGCGGGCAGCGTTTGAAGTAATTGTTGCGCATTTTACGCCGACTTTAAGGCGTTTGATTGCAGCTGCAGAATCATAAGTAACTTTATCATCAGTGTTGTCGCGGTTTTTAAGTCCAAGGTCGTAATATTCTGTCTTTAAGTCAACAAAAGGTTCAAGAAGTTTTTCTTTGATTACAGCCCAAAGAACACGGGTCATCTCATCGCCGTCAAGTTCAGCGATGGCGTTTTTCATTTGAATTTTAGCCATTTTAGGTCTCCAGGTAAAAGTTTTGCTAATTATATAAAAAATCCGATTAAAAAAAAATAGGGCAGAAAAGTTTTTTTTTCACCCGGGCGTCTCCGGCCCTGCAGGTCCGGCCGGGCCTTCCGCACTTGCGCCCGGGCTTCATCCGCTAAAAGCGGACTAAAGGTGCTCCAGTCCCTGACGCAAAAAGAAAATATCCCTGATTAATATTTTGTTAAATCCGTATTTTTAAGGTTAATTCAACTTTATTTTAAGAATTTATTTAATAAAACGCGTTTATACTTAAATCATGAGAATATTACTTGTTGAAGACGAAGAGCATCTTTCAGCTGCTCTGGTAGAAATTTTTAAGAATCATCAGATTGGTGTTGATCCCGTTTTTAACGGGACCGACGGATTGAACTATGCATTAAACGGAGATTATGACGCAATCGTTTTAGACATCATGCTTCCGGGAATGGACGGTCTTACTGTCTTAAAAAATCTTCGTGCAGAAAAGAAGAATGTTCCTGTCATGCTTCTTACAGCAAAAGATGATGTTTCTGATAAAGTTCAGGGACTCGATCTTGGTGCAGATGACTACATGACAAAACCTTTCTCGACGGAAGAACTTCTTGCCCGTGTCCGCGCACTTACAAGGCGTAAGGGAGAGCTTCGTGATGACAGCCGTACTTTCGGCGATTTGATTTTAAGTTCCAAAAACTGTGAACTTCAGTCAACTTCCGGCAAGGCAATCAAGCTTTCGCTCAAGGAATACCAGATTCTCGACCGTCTCTTTGATAACCCGCATCAGATTATTACAAAAGAACAGCTCATCGAAAAAATCTGGGGCGGTGACAGCAACATCGAATATAATAATGTTGAAGTTTACATCAGCTTTATCAGAAAGAAGATCGAAAACCTCGGAGTAGGAATCAGAATCCGTACAGCCCGCGGTATCGGTTATTCTCTAGAGGATTCTTCCCGCTAAAAAAATCACGGAAAGACTGTTTTAAATGTTTTTCCGTGATAAAGTACTTTTAAATGACTTTATTAAAAAAGACCCGGCTTTATATTATTCTTCTCGTCATGGCAATGATTACAATTCTGCTTACCTTTGCAACTGCAGCCATTAATATCTTTCTTTACAACCGCATTTACGGGGATTCATTTGTTTATCTTGAGAAGATGGCTCAGAACGGCGGAGTTAACATGCCTCCTGAGGCCATGATGAAGAATAAACCCTTTGATGGAAAGGGGGACCGCAGAAGAGGTGATTTTGATTTCCGGGGAGGTCCTTCACCTGACCGTCTTCCCGAGCATTTTCCTCCGGATAAGCGGCCTCATCTTGTTTTTGCAAAAAACCTGGGTTTCAGGGCTGCAATGTCTTTTGTCGTTGACTGTGAACACTCTGAGTTTACGCTTATATCAGGCCGTCCTGATGAGTTTTCTGAAGAAGAAACAAAGGAACTTTGTACAAATATTCTTGCACTCAAAAAACAGAAAGGTTCGTATGAAGGCTATTTCTTTAATCTTTCAAAAACTTCTGAAGGAAAATGTCTTGTCTGTCTTTTAAACCGTTATTCTGAACTTCAGTATCTTGTCCGCTTAAATAAATATTCAGTTCTTATCTGGGTATGTACGCTTCTTCTGGGATTTTTAGTCAGCAGTTTTTTCTCAAGGCTTTTAATAAAACCTATCGAAAATTCCTTTGAACGGCAGAAACAGTTCATTTCTGATTCAAGTCATGAACTTCGTACTCCTATTTCTGTAATTGATGCAAATCTTTCTGTAGTCATGGCTGAATACCCTGACAATAAATGGCTCGGTTACATCAAAGATGAAAATCAGAGAATGGGGCAGCTGGTTAAGGATCTTCTCTTCCTTACCAGAAATGACCAGAACCGTCAGAAAATTGACAAAAAAGAGTTTGATTTTTCTTCTGCCGTTACAAATGCAGTCCTTCCTTTTGAAAGCATCATATTTGAAGAAGGAAAATATCTTGAATTAAAAACTCAGGACGGACTAAAAGCAAACGGAGACGAAAATTCAATAAAACAGCTTATAACAATTCTTCTTGATAATGCACTTAAATATTCAAATGACGGCGGAATTATAAAAGTTAATGCATATCAGGAAGGACAGTATCAGACAGTAAAAGTTTATAATACAGGAAACGGAATAAAAAAAGAAAACCTCGATAAAATCTTTCGCCGCTTTTTCAGGGAAGATAAGGCGCGTACAGGCTTAAAAAGCGGATACGGGCTTGGTCTTTCAATTGCAAAGTCAATTGCTTCTCTTCATAACGGTATTCTGACTGCAGATTCAGACGGTGAATCCTGGGTTGAATTTACGCTCAAGCTTCGTTAAAATCTGTCTCATTATGATAAAAAGAAATACTGGTTTTTCAAATCTTACCGCAGGCTATCTTTTTCCTGAAGTAGCCCGCCGTCGTCGTGAATATGCCGCTTCTCATCCTGAGGCAAAAATTATCAGTCTTGGCATTGGAAATACAACAGAGCCTCTTTCAAAATACATTGCCGACGCAATGGCTGAGTATGCTAAAAATCTTGCAACACCTGAAGGTTATTCAGGCTACGGTGACGAGCAGGGTAATTCTGCTCTCCGTGCAAGAATCGCTGAAGTTTTTTATAAAGGAATGGCTGAACCTTCAGAAATCTTTATTTCAGACGGTGCAAAATGTGATATTGCACGTATTCAGACTCTTTTCGGTTCAAAGGTAAAAGTTGCAGTTCAGGATCCCGCTTATCCTGTTTATGTAGACGGTTCTGTTGTAACAGGGGCAGCAGGAAAAAATAACGGTAAAGGATATAAAGGCATTACATATCTTCCGTGTACTCCTGAAAATGACTTTTTCCCAGACCTTTCAAAAATTAAAAAGAATACGCTCATTTATTTCTGTTCGCCTAATAATCCGACAGGAGCGGCTGCTACAAAAGAACAGCTGAAAACTCTTGTAGATTTTGCAAATAAAAAGGGCTGTATCATCATTTTTGATGCCGCTTACTTTGCATTTATCCGTGACCCGTCACTTCCAAAAACAATTTTCGAAATTCCGGGAGCAAAAACCTGTGCAATTGAAGTAAACTCTTTCTCAAAGCCGGCTGGTTTCACTGGTGTCCGCCTCGGCTGGTCTGTTGTTCCGAATGAACTTAAATTTGCAGACGGCTCAAGCGTAAACCGGGACTGGAACCGTGTAATGACAACTTTATTCAACGGTGCTTCAAATATTGTTCAGGCGGGAGGAATTGCCGCTCTTGATGAACACGGTTTAAAAGATATGACAGAACAGGTTGATTACTATCTTGAAAACGGAAGACTCATAAGCTCTGTTCTTAAAGGTGAAAACTTTAAGAAGGCCGGGGTAGAGGTTTATTTTACAGGAAACGGTCCTTACGTATGGGCAAAATTCCCTGGTAAAAAAAGCTGGGAAGTTTTTGACCTGATTCTTGATAAGTGCCATGTGGTTACTACCCCAGGTTCAGGTTTTGGTCCTGCAGGAGAAAGCTTTATCCGCTTCAGTTCCTTTGGTCACCGTGCAGACATTGAAGAAGCCTGCAGCCGTCTTTCAAAACTTGAGTTATAGATTTAACCTTTCAATATAAAAAAAGGATGCCTGATTAGAAGCTGATTGCCGTGACGGCCACGGAACTGCATCTTCTTTTCAGTCATCCTTTTTTTTGTCTGTCTAGCTGATATCTTCCTGACAGTGTTTATTTTAGAGTCCTGATTTATAGCCTATGCTGAGCTTAAACTGATCGCGCATGTTTTCTGAAGAAAATCCGCTGATTTTTGTCTGGAGCATAAAACTTAAGGTTCCGCTCATTACAGGGAAACTTACATAAGGACTTACTTTAACCATATAGTCTTCATCAATAAATTCTTTTATGTGTTTTAAATCCATAAAGTAAAGGTTTTTAAATGAGAGGGTAGAGTGAAAACCGAAAGTAAAATCCCTGTCTTTTATGTAAAGTTTGTCTGTAAAGATGTTTACGTTTAAACCGAGAGTGTTGTCTTTTTCAATAAATTCAAGTTTTTCTGCAGCTTCGTTTGGAAGACTGAAAAAGCTGATGTGTGCTTCAAACTTTGGAGTCCAGATTCTTGGTTCTACAATCATGTAAATTTCGTCAGATGAAATTTCCTGTTTTGAAGAGCCGGCTTTGAGAGGCATGTTTGCATAGCCAGCCTGAAGGTAGAGTGAAGACATGTAAGGATTTCCAATGAGAATATCAAATCCAGTATGAAGGAAAAGTTCATCAATGAGAAGAATTACGTCTTCAGAGCCGTTTTTTGAATTAAGCGGTGCCCCGATTCCAATGGCTGAATCTACCGTTAAATATTTAAAAACCGAACCGTAGCGCAGGTCAAAGTTAAGCTGCTTGATTTTTTCAGGGTTTTCTTCATTTTTATATACATAAAGACCAACAGCAACAGGTTCATCGTTAACATGTGCTACATAAGATCCGCCTATTCCGTTGATGGTAAAAGGCATTGCGCAGTTTAAGCCTGAGAAATTGTCTGTAATGTGAGAGTTAATCGGTCTTATGCCAAACTGTCTCTGCAAAAACTGACCTGTTCCTACAGGTTCAAAGTTTCCGAAGAAAAAGCTGAAGTACTGTGTAATTGCAAGGAATGGTTTTACATAAGTCAGTGAAAGTTCATTGATTTTAAAAACAGCCTCAGTGTCGTCAATAAGTTTTGTTTCAATTACATCTGCTGTCTTAAGGCTTAATTCAGAGCGGAACAGAAGATTTTGTGTAAGGCTGAGCTGCCCCTGGAAAAAGCCTGTAAGGTTCATGACAGGATCAAAATGATCTGCAGTTTTATCTGATTCTATATCTCCTTTAATTCCTGCAAAACCTGAAAAAGTTGCTGCAGAAGAAAGTCCTGAGCAGATTATTAATAATGACAGGGTTAAAAAAAGTCTTGTCCGTTTCATATGTTTCCCCCTGGAATCGTTTGAGAAGCGTACTTTTGCCCGTTCCTCAAAATGTACCGATAATTATACCCGATTATTGTCGGCATAAAAGTCGTCTTACTTTAATTAAAAAATCTAAAAACAAAATTTTTACAGTTCTTAAAAAAATATTTATAAAACATCTTGTTAATTTTTAATTATTTCTTGACTTTGAGAAATCAACCGTTAAAATAATAAATATGAGTGATTTTCTTGATGCAAACAATGAGGAACTGCTTAAAGATTATTTTTCTGAAGCTGAACTCATGGTCGATAACCTGGAGAGCAATATACTTGCTATAGAAAATGATCCAAATAATCATGACGCTATCGACGAAATTTTTCGTGCCGCACATACATTAAAAGGTAATTCAGCAACTGTTGAATTTACTGAAATATCTCATTTTGCCCACACAATGGAAGACCTCCTTGATGAGGTTCGTTCAGACAGAGTAAAAGTAACAGAAGATGTTGTTGATACTCTTCTTACTGCGCTTGATGTCATTAAAGCAATGCTTGAAACACGCCAGAATGGTTCTGTATATGCAGAAAGCGTAGACGAAATAGTAAATAAGATTCAGTCTATGATTCCGTCAGACGGCGCTAAAGCCAAAAAGCCTGCTTCTAAACCGGCAGCTTCTCCGGCTCCTTCAGCTCCTGCTGCGTCAAGCGCTCCTGCAAAGCCTGCTGCTTCATCAGGTCCTGTTAAAGTTGATATGTCAGAGTTTGAACTTATCGAACTTAAACAGAGTTGTGAAAGCGGTCAGAAACTCTGGTCTGTAAATGTTGTATTCGATGAAAATAACCCGATGAATACTGTAGGCGGTATTCAGGTATTTGCTGCATTAAAGAGTGCAGGTACAGTATTAAAGACAATTCCTGATTTTGACGCCCTTTATGAAGATGAATTCCATAAAGAAGTTGTATATTTTGTTGCTTCTTCATCAACTGGTGATCAGATTGAAGATACAGCATTTCTTGATGATGTAACATTAAGCGTTGATGCCAAGTGTCTTGATAATGCTGTTTCTGCAGAGGCTGAAGTACAGGCCGCTGCTGCTCCTGCACCACAGCTTGAAGCCGCTCCCGTACAGACTTCAGCTCCGGCCGCAGCTAAGGCTCCTGAAGCTTCTCCGTCACCTGCCGCTCCTGCAGTACCTGCTGCAAAAGAAGGGGATAATGCCGGTGCACAGAAAGCTTCTCCAAAGGCTGCTCCTGCAACAGGTCATGCACAGCAGAGTTCAATTCTCCGTGTAGATTCAAAGCGCGTAGATACACTCATGAACCTGGTTTCAGAAACTGTTATTACAAAAGCTTCTTTCAACCAGAGTGCACAGCAGCAGTCTGACATCCTTATTCAGTTCCAGTCTCTTGATTCTTCTTATAAAGAAAAGGTACGCAAGATGTTTGAGCAGCTTCCACAGTACCTTGAAGAGATCCAGAACGGTGTTGCAGTAAAGGATATCAAGAACAATATCATCCAGGAATTCGGTGACATTGCAAATTACTTTGATGCATTTGAAACAAAGTTTAAGGAATTAAATACAAAGTTCCATTCAGCTACACAGAACCTCGGCCGTATTGCAGGAGAACTGCAGGAAGGCGTAATGAAAATCCGAATGGTACCTATCAGTCAGATTTTCGACCGTTTCCCTCGTGTAGTACGCGATTTACAGAAGGATCTTGGTAAAAAAGTTAACCTCCTCATTGAAGGTGAAGATACAGAACTTGATAAGACAGTAATCGATGATCTTATGGATCCGATTATGCACTGTGTACGTAACTCAGTTGATCACGGTATTGAATCTCCTGAAAAACGTAAGGCAGCAGGTAAGGATGAAACAGGTTCCGTTCTTCTTAAAGCCGCAAATGAAGGAAACATGATTATTATTGATATCGTTGACGATGGCGGCGGTATTGATACAGAAAAGGTAAGGGCTAAAGCAATTGAAAAGGGACTTATTCATCCGAATAAAGTCCTCACAGAAAATGAAGCTGCAAACCTTATCTTCCTTCCGGGCTTCTCTACAGCAGAAAAGATTACAAACGTTTCCGGACGCGGTGTAGGTCTTGATGTTGTAAAAACAATGATTGATAAACTCAACGGTACTGTAAATGTAACTTCAGAAAAGGGTAAAGGTTCCAAGTTCTCAATCAAACTTCCTCTTACTCTTGCAATCATCCAGGGACTTCTCGTACGCGTAGGAAAAGAAGTTTACTCTATTCCGATTGCTTCAGTTATTGAAAGTCACCGTATCAAAAAAGAAGAAATCAATACTATTGATAATTATGAAGTTCTCAATGTTCGTAATGAAGTAATTTCTGTTCTCCGCTTAAGCAGGCTTTTCAATATTCATAATGCTGAAGACGGTGAATACTGCTTTATCGTAATTGTCGGAACTCAGGATAAAAAGATTGGTATTATGGTTGATTCACTTATCGGTGAAGAAGACGTTGTAATTAAACCGTTACGCGACCAGTTTACTCAGTCTCCTGGTATCGCCGGTGCTTCAATTCTTGGTGACGGTTCAGTTTCACTGATTATTGATGTAAGCCAGCTGCTTGAACTTGGTGTTCGTCAGGAACTTGAGGCACGCTCTGAATATGGAGTTATGGACTAAAAAGGACGGAGAGAATCATGGCTAACGAAAATATTCAGAATCAGACAGATGTAAAAAATATCAATGATGCTCTTGCCCAGAATCTTGGTGCTTACGCAAGTACAGTTCCTGGAACAGAGAAGAATCCTGTTGACGAAAAAAATGAAAAACTTGCACTCATAGACTATAAAATGGTTACTTTCTCGCTTGCCGGAAAAGATTATGCCATTGATATTATGAAAGTTAAGGAAATCGCCAAGGCAGGAAGATTTACTTATGTTCCAAATACACTTCCCTTTGTTCTTGGTGTATATAACCTCCGCGGTGACATCATTCCAATTGTCGATTTACGCCTTTTCTTCAATATTGAAGTAGATGCAAGACTTGATACTGACCTTGAAAATATGCTCATCGTTTCAATCGGTGATCAGACTTTCGGTATTGTTGTTGATGTAATTGATAAGGTTGTGGGAATTCAGAAATCTTCAATCCAGCCGCCTCATCCGCTTTTCGGTGATATTAACATCAAATATATTCAGGGTGTAGTTGAAGTAAATAACAGGCTTTACATTCTTCTTGATATAGAAAGAATCTTCGGTTCTAAGACAGAGGCTCAGGCTGCTGAAGAAGAATCTGTAAGAAAGAATATGGCACGCAACGCTAAGATTGACGTTAAGGCTGTTTCTTCTGCACAGACAGGCGTAAAAGCTTCTTCAAAGGCTGCTGATACTCCTGCTGCACCTGCTAAACCTGTTGTAAATGAAAACGTAGACCTTACATTTGTTAAAGAATCCCTTGAACAGATGAGAAAATTCAGTGTTTCTCCGTTCAACGAAGCATGGGTTAAGGAACGTTTTGCATCATGGGCAAAAGAACGCGGTAAGGATAAAACTCAGTTTACTTCTGTTGAAGATGCTGACGCATTCCTTAAACCGTTCTATTCAACCTGCAATGGTACCTGGTGGACAAAAGAATATGCAGATTCTGTATATAAAGTTCTTCCTGATAATACTGCAAAGCAGATTACTGTATGGAACCCGGGCTGCGGAAAGGGTATGGAAACATATTCACTTGCATGTCTTTTAACAAAAAAATATCCTGAAGCAAAAATCAAGATTTATGCTCATGATATAGATCTTCTTAATGTTTCTAATGCTCCGCTGCTTTCGATTCCTGCAGCTGTTGCAAATGACTGGTATGCGCCTTATGTTGCAACAAAGGCAAATAACGATTTTACCTTTTCACCGGAGCTTAAAAACAGCATAATGTTTGAATACCATGACTGTGCAAATACCAATGCTTTGCCGGTTTGTGATATAATATTTGCCAGAGATTTGATTTCATTCCTTCCTGCCGGAGCTCAGAGTTCTCTTGCAGTGGATTTTGAAGAAAAATTGAAAGGTAATGGCATCGTGATTCTTGGTCAGAATGAAACTTTGGAAGGCACCGGAAAATGGACTGCCCATAAAGACGGATCAGTTGTCACTTATACAAAATAAAAAATTAACAGGGAGAAACTTATGAGAGTAGAGTACATTAACCCATTCGTTGAAACTTCGTTTCAGGTACTTAAAGAAGTTCTTGGCGGAGCAGAAGTAAAACGCGGTGATTTGTATCTTAAATCTACTGCCATGCCGGTAATGGGTGTAGCTGCACTCGTTGGTCTTGCAGGTGATGTGGAAGGACGTGTTCTTTTTGACATGACTTATGAAACTGCACTGAACATTGCTTCAAAAATGAATGGTGAAACACTCACAAACTTTGATGATCTTGCAAAGGCAACAATCAGTGAGCTTGCAAACCTTATTACAGCACAGGCAGTTACAAAACTGCATGAATTGGGTTTTAAATTTGACCTTACTCCTCCAGCACTTTTTGCCGGAGAAAACATGGAAATTGCTGCATTAGGCGGTCAGACAGACAGCGTAGAAGCTTTAATTGTTCCGCTTATTACAGAATGTGGTAAAATAGAAGTTAACGTCGCAATCCGCGAACGTATGTAGGATGCAGAGGAGGCAACAACATGAAAACTAAACAGGATTTTCCATCAATTAATGAGCGTCCGCCAGAGGGCGTAAGAGTTGACGGTACAAAAATCCGTGTACTTATCGTTGATGACTCAATCTTCGTTGCTAAACAGCTTGGTCAGATCCTTACTTCAGAAGGATATGAAGTTGTAGCTACAGCCGTTGACGGAAAAGACGGAGTTGATAAGTATAAGGAACTTTGCCCGAATGTAGACCTTGTTACAATGGATATTACTATGCCTCGTATGGATGGTATTACTGCATTGGAACAGATTATGGCTTTTGATAAAAATGCAAAAGTTGTAATGGTATCTGCTCTCGGTAAGGAAGAACTGGTTAAAAAATCACTTCTTCTCGGTGCAAAAAATTACATCGTAAAACCTCTTGACCGCAAGAAGGTTCTTGAACGCATTGCTGCAGCTGTAAAATAAGGGGCATCAGGCGTTTTGAAAATCCCGGTTCTTGAAGAACCGGGATTTTTTTTGCATAATTGCGTATATGAAAGAAAATAAAAAAATTGCAATTTTTGATTCTACTTTAAGGGACGGTTCTCAGGGTGAAGGAATAAGTTACTCTGTTCAGGATAAAATAAATATTGTGTATGCCCTTGATGAGCTTGGCGTTACTTTTATTGAAGCAGGAAATCCGGGTTCAAATCCTAAGGACATGGAATTTTTTGAAGAAGCAAAAAAGATTAAGCTTAACAATTCAAAGATAGTTGCTTTCGGTTCAACACGAAGAAAAGACATTACCTGCGATAAGGACGACAATCTTACGAGTCTTCTTTCGGCCGGAACTGAATATGTCTGTGTGTTCGGCAAAACATGGGATTTCCAGGTAACTGATATCATTCATGCAACCTTAAAAGAAAACCTTGCCATGATAAAAGATACTGTTGCCTATCTTATAGAAAAAGGCAGAAAAGTTATTTTTGATGCTGAGCATTTTTTTACCGGTTATGCTGCAAACAAAGACTATGCCATAAAATGTCTTCAGGCTGCTGTGGAAGGCGGAGCAGAATGTTTGTGTCTCTGCGAAACTAAAGGCGGCGCGATGCCTTCTGAATGCCAGAAGGCTGTAACTGATATTGTAAGTTTATTTGGTGATAAAGTTGATGTTGGCATTCATACTCATAATGATTCAGGCCTTGCTGTTGCCAATTCTCTTATTGCGGTAGAAGCAGGGGCAAAACATGTTCAGGGGGTTCTTCTGGGCTTTGGAGAAAGAACCGGCAATGCAAACCTTTCAACGATTATTGCTAACCTCCAGTTAAAGCTTGGATATGAATGTATTCCTGAAAAGAACATGAAACTTTTAACTCCTGTATGCAAACGGGTTGCAGAAATTACTAACATTGCACTTCCGTCAGGAATGCCTTTTGTAGGTTCCAGTGCCTTTGCCCACAAGGCAGGAATGCATATTGATGCAGTAATAAAAAATCCTTTTGCATATGAACATGTTGAACCTGAAACTGTTGGAAATGAACGGGTCTTTTTGATGAGTGAAGTTGCCGGCAAGAGCATGATTGTTGAAAAGGTTCAGAAATTTGACAAAAGCCTTACAAAATCAAGTCCGGTTGTTGCAGACATTGTTAAGAAGGTTAAGGAACTTGAACATGAGGGTTACCAGTTTGAAGGTGCTGATGCAAGTTTTGAAATCCTGGTGCGTAAATCACTTGGAAAATACAAGTCATTCTTTAACCTTCATTATTATAAGACCAGCGGTGAATTCCCCCGTTTTGCAGATGACCAGAGTTCTTTTGCCCAGGTTAAGCTTGATGTTGACGGAAAGGCAGTTGTAACTGCCGGCGAAGGAGATGGTCCTGTAAATGCAATGGACGTGGCCCTCCGTGCAGCTCTGGCTCAGTTCTATCCTGCAGTTGAAAAAGTTCACCTTACTGACTATAAGGTTCGTGTTCTGGACGGAAAAGGGGCGACTGCCAGCTCTGTCCGTGTACTTATTGAAACAACTGACGGGGAAACAACCTGGCACACAATGGGCGTTTCAAGCGACGTAATTGAAGCCTCTTACATTGCTCTTGTTGATTCATTTGAATATAAACTTATGAAGGATCTGGAGAAATAAAAAATGGAAGTTATACAGAGTTTTACCATTGATCATACAAAATTAAAGCCCGGAATTTATATTTCCAGGGAAGATAAAGGTTTTACAACTTACGATTTAAGGATAACTGAGCCTAATAAAGAGCCTGCAGTTGCTCCGTCAGCTATGCACAGTATTGAACATCTGATGGCTACCTGGTTTCGTAATTCCCGGGTTAAGGATGATGTTGTTTATGTAGGTCCAATGGGCTGCCTTACAGGAATGTATATCATAATGACAGGTTCTTATACTGTTGAAGATATGAGAAAACTTACAATCGAGTGCCTTGAATGGATTTTGAAACAGGAAAAAGTGCCTGCAACTGAACCTGAAAGCTGCGGAAATTATCTTCTGCATGATCTTCCGATGTGTAAGTGGGAATGTGCAAGGTATCTTGACCGCCTTAAAAATGACTTTCACTGTGAATATACAAAACTGAAAGTTCTTCTTGATGACGGCAAGGTTTTTGCGGATGCATAAAAAAATGCCCGGAGTGTTCTTAAGGTTTTGAACCTTAAAATGACAGCCCCGGGCTTTTTCTTACAACGGTTTACTTTACGCTTTTGCGCCGTAAGTTTTGTAGTAGGTGTCGATTTCTTTTTTGATGCTGTCAGTGATTACTGATTTGTCGCCGTTTGTGTAAAGGTGTTCAACTACATCCTGCATTGTAACAATCGCTTTTGCAGGGAAGCCGTATTTTTGAGAAATTACATCCAGGGCGGCCTTGTCAGAGTCAGGAGCTTTTTCCATTCTGTTTAAAGAAACGATTTCTCCGACGATTTTAATTCCGCCGGGAACTGTTTCCTGAGCCTTGATTTTAGGGTAGGTTTCTTCGATGGATTTTCCTGAAGTTGTTACGTCTTCAATAATTATGACGCGGTCGCCGTCTTTGATTTTGTAACCTAAAAGAGAGCCTTTGTCTGCACCGTGATCTTTTTCTTCTTTTCTGTCAGAACAGTATTTTACTTCTTTTCCGTAGAGTTCAGAATAGGCAACCGCCGTTACTACTGCAAGAGGAATACCTTTGTAGGCAGGTCCGAAGAAAACGTCAAAATCATCGCCGAAATTGTCGTGAATTGCCTTAGCGTAGTATTCTCCGAGACGCTTTAACTGTGATCCTGTTACATAGGCACCTGCATTCATAAAGAAAGGTGACTGTCTTCCTGATTTAAGTGTAAATGAACCGAATTTTAATACCTGGCTTTCTACCATAAAGTTTATGAATTCTTTTTTGTAGTCTTCCATTTTTATATATACTCCTGTAAAACCGCATGGAAAGCGGTATGCGTGTTACATTATCACAGATTTTGAATTGAGAGAAGTGAAGGCAGCTTTTATGAATACTGGCATTTCTAGATCAGCTGTTTATTCCATGGATGAAGGGCCAAAACCTTCAGGAAGCAGGTCTTTTAAAACCAGTTCTTTGTATTCGCCTTTATCATTGCAGCAAAGTACCTTTAAGGATGGCGCAAATTCGAATAAGACCTGGCGGCACATACCGCAGGGCGTGCAGATTTCTTTTGAACTTCCTGCAATTGCAATTCTTTTGAAATCTTTAAAACCTTCACTTACGGCTTTTGCCAGTGCAGTTCTTTCTGCGCAGATCCCGCAGGGGTAAGATGCGTTTTCAACATTGCAGCCTGTAAACACAGTGCCGTCGCTGCATTCAAGTGCGGCTCCGACGCGGTAATTTGAGTAAGGTGAATATGAGTTTTTACGTGCATTAAGGGCTTTTTCTACCAGTTCTTTATCTGAAAGATTTGACATTTGGCCTGCTCCTTATATTATTCTTTTTTTTGCAGTGTAATTTTATTATAGCATGGATTTTAATTCCTTATGATAATTATTATTTTGTGCTTTAAAATATAAAGAGTAAAAATAGCCTACTTGACCATCTAATAACAAACATTTATTATAATTAATGTTATGTTATTAACACTGTCGGCTACAATCCTTCTCGCATCGCATCGCATCGCATCGCATCGCATCGCATCGCATCGCATCGCATCGCATCGCATCGCATCGCTGTCATTATGCAACTGGCATAAATCTTTCTCTTGAGGCG
>JAEEGH010002361.1_pt1 | contig 51267 bp, 44 predicted proteins | sample 9134181 | NCBI WGS metagenome assembly JAEEGH01 (sample SAMN16246544, study PRJNA631951) | gut metagenome | biome: gut microbiome; feature: rumen; material: DP-attached | host: Bos | place: Iran: Karaj | collected 2018-10
GATTAATGTCCGTCGGCATTCCAAGGCTCTAAGCAGGGGAAACTATAGAACAATTCTTGTGGATGATGAAAACAAAGTGTACTCATTCTCACGAGAGTATAAAGGTGAAAAAGTACTAGTAACGATTAACATATTGGAAAACAAAGTGACTCTTTCATAACTATTGAAAAATAGAATTTTATTAGCTATAAGTAAAAATGAAAACGGCAGGTGCAAACGATTTGTTTGTACCTGCTATTTTTTGTTGATAGATAGCTGTTAAGTGACCGTGTTAAAATATTATCAATTAAATGTTAAGCTTTTAACAATTAAAGGAGGAAAATTCGGTTTATGGAGAGAAAATACCCAAATCTTACAAGTCCAATTACACTTGCATGTGCTACATATACAGCAGATGCAATCAGATACTCTTACATCAAATTGATAAATATGTTAATGTAAATACTGGCCTTAAGGCTGTTAAGGTCACAGCTGATGGTGTTCTTTGCGAAGATAAAGATGGCAAGGAAGTTATGGTTGAGGGCTCAAGCGTAATCTGTGCACTTGGACAGCGTTCACGTACAGACGTAGTAAATGAACTTCTCAACGCAGCACCATTTGTACGTGTAATCGGAGATGCCGCAAAGGTTTCTACAATCACCAACGCAGTATACTGGGGATATCACGCAGCCCTTGATATTTAATCCCCACGTCGGTTACGGCTACAAGCCTTAGGTATCTCAGCTCGACTAACATGTCTCGTTTGAGACACCTAAGAGCTTGATGCCTACTGACCGCGTAATTTGCAATAAAATGCAAGGACTGCGCAACACACGGAAATGATTTGCGATGCACTTGGATTAACATACATATTATAAAATTTAGGTGAGCTGGGTTTTTAGAATAATACATATATCTATAACGAGCGAATAAGAGCGAAAGCGTGGCGAATGGAGATATATGGATTGTTCATAAAAAAAAACAGCGGGCCGATATTCAGGAGAGAAATTATGAATTTAGACAAGAAGAGATGGATTATTTTAATTGCAGCATGTTTCATTAACATCTGCTTGGGATCAATTTATGCATGGTCTGTATTTTCGCCAGAGATGGCAGGCCACTTAAGTGCATTGACAGGAAAGACACTTACTCCTGGTGATCTTGCTATCGTATATACGATTGCAAACTCTGTAGGACCTATCACAATGATTTCAGGTGGTTGGTTCAATGATAAAATCGGACCTAAGAAGGTTATCCTTGTAGGTGGTATTATGTGGGGACTTGGTATGTTCCTTTCAGGCTTCGCTACAAGCGTTTCATTCTTAATCTTTACTTATGGTATTATCGGCGGACTTGGTCTTGGTATGGCTTACGGTAGCACAATTTCTACATGTGTTAAGTTCTTCCCAGATAAGAGAGGTCTTATCGGTGGTATCACAACTGCAGTTTACGGACTTAGCTCTGTAATTCTTCCACCAATCGTTACAGCTATCATGAGAAGCTCAGATGTTACATTTGCATTCAAGGCTGTAGGTATTACATTCCTTGTACTTATTGCAGTATCATGTCTTTTCCTTGAACAGTGTCCAGAAGGATACAAGCCAGCAGGTTGGGAGCCAGCAGCACAGGCTAGCGGAGCAGCTCCTAAGAACCTTGATTGGAAGGGTATGCTTGCAACTCCAGTATTTTATGTAATGCTCCTTCTTCTTACATGTGGTGCATTCTCAGGAATGATGGTTATTTCACAGGCTAAGCCAGTTGCAACACTTATGATTGGTGAGGCTTCAGCTGCACTTGCAGTTTCAGTTCTTGCTCTTTTCAACGCTTTCGGTAGAATCGTAGCAGGTACACTTTCTGATAAAATTGGTCGTATCAACACACTTGCACTTGCATGTGTTCTTGGAGCTTTAGGACTTGGATGTCTCTACCTTACAGGAGAGGGAGCTACAGCTCAGTTCTTCGTAGGACTTTCAGTGGTAGGTATCAGCTTTGGTTCATTCATGGGTGTATATCCTGGATTTACAGCTGATCAGTTCGGACCAAAGAACAACTCAGTAAACTATGGTATTATGTTCATCGGATTTGCTCTTGCTGGTTACTTTGGACCACAGATTATGGCAAAGACAGTAGCAGCAAATGGCACATACCAGCAGGCATTCTTAATCGCAGCTTGCATCTCTGTAGTTGGTGTTGTATTCACATTCCTCTACAGAATCTTTGCTAAAAAGGCAAACTAATTATTTCAAGCATTCAAAGGGTGTAGGATTTATCCTACATCCTTTTTTGCATTATAAAGCGTGAATTATGCCACATCACAATATTAAAAATGTGTGAAATGGGAGAATAATTTGTGAAATTGTGCATACAAATTGTGCAAGGGTGTATGATACATTTAATGACCGTGTAGTAATTTAAATGAAATTATCATAAATCTTGGAGGTGCGTTAGATGGCAAAGGAAAAGAAGCAGCAAGATTCTACAGTAAAGGTTAAAAGGGGTATAGGTAAAACCTTGTTATTGACCTTGCTACCAATTGTTGTGATTGGTATCGCAGGTATTATAGTTTTTATTTCCTATAATGCTAGAGCTGTTATTACAGAGATTTCTCTTATGGATTTGAAAGCTGAAGGAGAATCAAATGCTAAAACTCTAGGTGCTGAGATTCAAAAATTAACTGCGAAGGCAGGTCAGTATTGTGATACTTTGGAAAATGTGTATTTTGAAGATCACGATGCTATGCTTAAGTATATAGAGCCTTCTGCAGATTATGATGCTGTTGAAAACACAGGAATCTATATTGGATTTTCAGATGATTCTTATTTCTTTGCAAATCATCAGATTCAGCCAGATGATTGGAAACCTACTGAGCGAGGCTGGTACGCGCAAGGAATGGATCAGGAAACCTTCGTTTGCACTGAACCATATGTTGATGCCAATAATGGTCAGATTTGCGTTACTTTTGTAAGAAATATAAATTTTTATAATGGAGAATTTGGTGTTGCAGCTATTGATGTATTCTTAACAGAGCTTCAGGAGGATGTTAACGCACTAACACCTATGAAGACAGGTGGTTCTATGGTACTTGATGGGGATAGTATTATTTCTTATTTTGATGCTAACCTTAACGGTACTTTAGTATCAGAGTCAGGTAGTAAATATCTTGAAGAAGTAAAGTCGTTTGTGGCAAGTGGTTCTGATGAAGTTATTGTCATTAATCAGGATTCAACAAATACAGATTATTACGTTAGTGCAGCCAATATTCCTGGTACAACATGGACTCTTGTATCATCAGTTGCAGTTAACGATGTAATGGCTGATGCAAATAGGTTTATGACAGTTTCCTTGACGGCTATGATTCTTCTTATAATTGTGATTGTTGCAGTTATTCTTGTAACAATTAATAGAGTTATTACAAAGCCAGTTAAAGGTCTATCAAGTAGTATATTGCGTATTTCCGATGGTGATTTCACAACAAAGATGCCAAAGGACAAGGGTGACGAGATTGGACTTATCAGTAAAGAAATGGATCGTTTCGTCCAGATTATGAATGGTGCTATTAGCTCTATTCAAGGTAAGGCTGAGCGGCTCCAAGAGGATTCTGAGACCTCTAAGAATGCTTCAGGCAAGATGAGCACAGAGGCAGGTGACCAATCTATATCTATGGGACAGATTCAGGAGACTATGGACGATATTTCCAATGCAGTTGGAGAGCTTGCTGAAAATGCAACACATTTAGCACATGCTGTATCTGATTTGACTGATAACGGTAATTCTACTAATGATGTTATGCTTGCCCTAGTAGATCAGGCAAAAATTGGTCAGGAAGATATGACTGAGGTACAGAAGAATATGGCTAGAATTACAGAATCAATGGGTGAGATGAATGATGTAGTTGTAACTGTTGGTGATTCTGCAAAGCAGATTACAGACATTGTTCAGATGATTGATTCTATTGCTGAACAGACAAACCTTCTTTCACTTAATGCTTCTATTGAGGCAGCTCGTGCTGGTGAGGCAGGTAAGGGCTTTGCGGTAGTTGCAGACGAAATTGGAAAGCTTGCTCAAAATTCTCAGGATGCAGCTAAAGAAATCGGAGACATCATTAGACAGATTACAGGTCTTATTTCTGATTTGGCAGAGAAGTCACAGCATAATACCGACTCTATTAATGAGAGTGGAGAAGCGGTAGAAAAGGCTGGTACAAGCTTTAATAAGATTTACGATGACCTGAATAGCGCTGCAGATACTATGAAGAATATGATTAGTATGATGGGTGAGGTAAATGATATTGCATCATCTGTTGCGGCTATATCTGAGGAACAGTCAGCTAGTTCAGAAGAAATCACAGCAACTATTTATACATTAACGGAGAGCGCAAATCAGATTGCGACAGAAAGTCAAGGTGTAGAAACTGTTGCTAACTCTGTTTCTGATTCCGCTCTTGCAATTAATGATGAACTTGCAAGATTTAAAATTGAGTCAGATATTAAAGAGTAAATGAATGAAACGACCACCACTCCAATTTGTGGAGTGGTAGTTTTTTAATGGATTTTTGTGAAATGTTAACAAAATGCGTACTGTATTATTTACTATAACGTAAAAAATGGCTTTGGGGGCTTTACATTTGGGGCAAATCTATGTAAAGTATGACATGTAAACAAAACAAATTCGGGTTGTTACTGTATGGCAGGCAAGACTGAATCGTCCTTTATTCATCCAGGGTGGATGTGTTATTATGTATAGGAACGATTTGGTCATTTTTTATTTTAAGGGAAAATAATTTTAAAGAGAAATGCTAGAATGAAAATTATAAAGATTTTAAATAATAATGCAGCCTTGGCCATCGATGACAAGGGGAATGAAATAGTTTATACCGGGCGCGGTATTTGTTTTCAGAAGAAAACAGGTGATGAGCTTGATGAGAGCAAAATTGAAAAAACGTTCGTCATGGAAAAGCCAAACGAACAGTTTAAACAGCTGGTTTCCGAGATGCCTTACGAACAGATTCAGGTAGCGGATGAAATTATTAAATATGCTGGCAATGTTTTAAATAAGCGCCTTAGCAACAATATTTATATTACACTTACAGATCACCTTGGATATGCCATTGAGAGAGCAAAAGAAGGTACTGTACTTAGAAACAAACTCCTTTGGGAAATCAAGAATTTCTACAAGGTAGAATACAGCATTGGATGTCATGCACTTGGCATGATAAAGGAAAAACTTGGAGTTACACTTCCAGATGACGAAGCTGGTTTCTTTGCACTTCATGTTGTTAATGCAGAGCTTGATGGCAATATGCATCACACACTTGAAACATCAGAAGTAATTAGCGATATTGTTAGTATTGTAAAATACACATTTAATACAGAGTTGGATGAAAACACTCTTTCATATGAGAGATTCATTACTCATTTGAAATACTTTTTACAGCGTGCTGAAAAGCAAGAGTATTATCCAGCAGACAATGTTGAAATGTTCAACATGATGATTAAGAAATTCCCAGAGGCTTACAAATGTGCCAGTCGCATCAAAAGCTATATGGAATCAAAGTTTCCACATGAAATTACCGACGAGGAAATGCTTTATTTAACAATGCATATTTCTCGAATTACAGATAGAAAAGTAACTAAAGGATAGTTACGGCGTTAGAGTCGGCTAAACCTGTACGAATATATAGAGGGAGAATCTCTATATCTTTGTGCGGGTTTTTTTATTGGATTTTTACAGATCTGTGCGCAGGGTCTGAAAAGATAAAAATATTATTAAAACAAAGAGAGGTATACAAAAATGGCAAGCAAATACGATGGATTAGCTCGCATTATCATCCAAAATGTGGGTGGAAAAGACAACATTATTAGTATTACACACTGTATTACAAGACTTAGATTCAAGCTTAAGGACGAGAGCATTGCAAACACAGATATCCTTAAGTCAACAGACGGAATCGTTACTGTTATCCAGTCAGGTGGACAGTACATGGTAGTTATTGGAAATCATGTTCCACAGGTATTCGACGCAGTTGTAAGCGTTGGTCACCTTGAGAGCAAATCAGCATTAGCTGGTGGCGGAGATGAAGAAGGAGAGAAGGTTAAACAGAATCCTTTCAATGCATTCATCAGCATCATCACTAGCGTATTCACTCCATTCCTTGGTGTGCTCTGTGCATGTGGTATTTTAAAGGGTGTATTAGCACTCCTTACAGCTACAGGAGCTATGTCAGACGCAGGCTCTACATATTCATACCTTTATTCATTAGCAGACGCAGCATTCTACTTCTTACCTGCAATCCTTGGTGTTTCAGCAGCTAAGAAGTTTAAGATTCCTGAGATGGAAGGTTTAATCCTTGGTCTCGCATTAGTTTATCCATACCTTACAGATGGTGCACACGCAATTGATTCACTCTTTGGTATTCCAGTATCAATGCCACCATCAGGAAACTATACATCTTCAGTTATTCCAATCATCGCAGCAGTAGCATTTGCTGGATGGTTTGAGAACAAGATTGTAAAGAAGATTGTTCCAGATACAATTAAGTTATTTGCAGTACCACTTATTACAATGTTCGTAACATACTGCTTGACACTTTTCATTATCGGACCTGTATCAAGCTGGCTTGCAAATATCCTTGCATTATTCTTCAACACAATTAACGAAATCAGCCCAATCCTTATGGGTGCTGTAGTTGGTTTCTTCTGGCAGATACTTGTTATGTTTGGTCTTCATTGGTCACTTGTTCCAATCGCATTATCAAACCTTTCAACAGTAGGTCAGGATATCATTCTTGTAGCTATGGTTGGTACAACATTCGCTCAGACAGGTGCTGTTGCTGGTATCTGGCTCAAGACTAAGGACAAGAAGATTAAGTCACTTGCTCCAGCTGCTGTAGTTTCAGGTTTAGCTGGTGTAACAGAGCCTGCTATTTATGGTCTTACACTTCCAAAGAAGGCTCCATTCTTCCGCACATGCGTTATTTCAGGTGTTGCTGGTGCATTCCTTTGCTCAATGGGCGTAAAGGCTTACCAGATGGCTGGTATGGGAATTTTCTCATATCCTGCATATGTAAATTCAGAAACAAAAGACACATCAGCAATGGTGCTTGCAATTATTACAACAATGGTTTGTATGGTAGCTGCTTTCATCGTAGAGTTAGTATTCTACAAGGATGATGCTCCAGCTGCTAAGAAGGAAATTAAGTCAGACGCAACAGTTAACGGCGAGACAATCGCTGCACCAATCAACGGTGAAGTTAAGGCTCTTACAGATGTAGAGGATCAGGTATTTGCTTCAGAGGCAATGGGCAAGGGTATTGCTATTGTTCCTTCAGAAGGCAAGGTATACGCTCCAGCTGATGGCGAGATTACAGCATTCTTTGCTACAGGTCATGCAATCGGTATTACAACAACTAAGGGTGCACAGGTTATCATCCATGTAGGTATGGATACAGTTCAGCTTAACGGCAAGGGCTTCACTCCAAAGGTTAAGCAGGGCGATACAGTTAAGAAGGGTGATCTCTTACTTGAGTTTGATATGGACTTTATCAAGGGTGAGGGATACTCAGTAGTAACACCAGTTGTTATTACAAACACAACAGCTTATGCAGATGTAATTCCTACAGACGCTGGTTCAGTAGAAATTGGCAATGATTTGATTACATTGTTATAATAAATTTAATTAAGTAATTATTAGCAGAAAGAGAGGCACATAATGAGAAAGTTTAGAGAAGATTTCTTATGGGGTGGCGCAGTAGCAGCCAATCAATTTGAAGGAGCATGGAATGTAGATGGTAAGGGTGCATCTGTTTCAGATATGTGTACAAATGGTAGTCACACAACTCCAAAGAGAGTGACAACTACAATCGAGGAAGGAACACTTTATCCTTCACACGAGGCAATTGATTTCTATCATCACTACGAAGAGGACATTGCCCTCTTCGCAGAGATGGGATTCAAGGTATTCCGTACATCAATTAACTGGACAAGAATTTTCCCTACAGGAATGGAGTCAGAGCCAAATGAGGCTGGACTTGCTTTCTATGACAAGGTATTTGATTGCTGCAAGAAGCATGGCATCGAACCACTCGTAACAATTTCTCATTATGAGCTTCCATATGCTCTTGTAGAAAAGTACAACGGTTGGGAAGGCAGAGAGCTTATTGATTATTTCATGAACTACTGCAAGGCTATCTTTGCTAGATACCAGGGCAAGGTTAAGTATTGGCTTACATTTAACGAAATCAATGCTGGAACAATGCCTATGGGCGCTGTTCTTTCAACAGGAACAATAAAGGGTTACTCTGGTCCTATTACAGAGGTACCAGACAATCCACAGGCTAGATTCCAGGCACTTCATCATCAGTTCGTAGCATCAGCTATGGCTGTAAAATATGCTCATGACAATTATCCTGAGTACAAGATGGGTAATATGATTTGCTTCGTTACATCATACCCTGCAACATGTAACCCAGCTGACCTCATTGCTAATCAGGAGCATATGAGAGAGGTTAACTGGTACTGCTCAGATGTTATGGTTCGCGGTGAGTATCCAGCATATTCACAGAGTATTTGGGATAGACTTGGCGTTACTATCAAGATGGAGTCTGGCGATGAAGAAATCTTAAAGCAGGGTACTGTTGATTTCTATACATTCAGCTACTACATGTCAAATGTCATCAGTGGTGATCCAGAGGCTAATAATGGAGAGGGTAACCTTATCACAGGTGGAAAGAACCCATACCTTGAGGCTTCTGATTGGGGATGGCAGATTGACCCACAGGGACTTAGATATTCTCTCAACGAAATTTACGATAGATATCGTATACCTCTCATGGTTGTTGAGAATGGTCTCGGCGCTCGTGATGAGATTGAGGCTGATGGTTCAATCAATGATGATTATAGAATTGATTACCTTAGAAAGCACATTTCAGAGATGAAAAAGGCTGTTGAAGACGGTGTAGATTTAATGGGTTATACACCATGGGGCTGCATCGACCTTGTTAGTGCTTCAACAGGTGAGATGGCAAAGAGATACGGTTTCATCTATGTAGAGAAGTATGATGATGGAACAGGTACACTTGCTCGTAGAAAGAAGAAGTCTTTCGATTGGTACAAGCAGGTTATCGCTTCTAACGGTGAGACATTATAATGTCAAAAATAATTTTTTTAGATGTGGATGGCACATTGGTGGACTATGACAATAGTCTACCTGCCTCCGCAGTAGATGCCATCAGAAAAGCCAGAACAAATGGTCACAGAGTTTACATTACCACTGGTCGTAGTAAGGCAGAGGTATATGACAATATCTGGGACATTGGTTTAGATGGCATGATAGGTGGAAATGGCAGCTTCGTAGAGTCTGATGATAGGGTGATAATGCATCAGCTGATTACACTAGAGCAGTGTAAACACATTGTAGATTGGCTCCACTCAAGGGGATTAGAATTCTATTTGGAGAGCAATAATGGATTGTTCGCCAGCGAGAATTTTGAGACAGGAGCACTAGAGGCAGTCAGAAAGTATGTGGCTATAAAGGGAAAGGAACAACCTAATGCAACAGTTAGAGAGCTTTTTCCGGCGCTGATATACGGTGGACAGCTTTACAGAGATGATGTTAACAAAGTAAGCTATGCATTAAATTCATATCAGGATTATCTTGATGCTTGCAAGGAGTTTCCTGATTTACAAAATGGTACCTGGGGTGGTGCAGGAGAGTCGGTTCTCTTCGGCGATATGGGTGTTAAAGATATTACAAAAGCTCATGCTATTGATGTGCTACTCAAATTTTTAGGTGCTGATATTAAGGATACAATAGCTTTTGGCGATGCTCAGATAGACATTCCGATGTTTGAATACTGCAATTACAGTGTTTGCATGGGAAATGGTCGACAGGACGCGAAAGGTGCAGCAGATTATATTACGGATGCTGTTTCTGAGGATGGTCTTTACAATGCTTTTGTTCACTTAGGGTTAATTTAATAATATGGCTCTAAAGAGACTTGTTTCTCTTTAGGGCCTTTTTTGATATGATAATACTAGATTTTTTATTGTGAGATTAAAGGAGTTATAAATGGCAGAAGCAATTATTACATTGAAAAAGGGAGAAGGTCGTACTATCAAGGCAGGAGGCGCTTGGATTTTTGACAATGAGATTGATAGTGTGATGGGGACTTTTGAAAATGGAGATATTGTTATTGTCCATGACTTTGATGGATATATGATGGGCCGTGGTTTCATCAACACTAATTCTAAAATCAGAGTTCGCATGATGACCCGTGACAAGGAGCAATTGATTGATGATGATTTTATTCGCATGCGTGTGAAGAATGCGTGGGAGTATCGTAAATCCGTATTACTTCAGCAGGATTTGAATTGCTGTAGAGTGATTTTTGGTGAGGCAGATTTCTTGCCTGGGCTTGTAATAGACAAGTATGATGATGTTCTTGTTGTAGAATCTCTTGCACTTGGTATCGATAGATTCAAATTACAGATTGTAGATTTCCTTAAGGAAATGTTGATAGCTGATGGATTTAGCGTTCGTGGTGTTTATGAGCGCAGTGATGCAGCAGTTCGCAAGAAGGAAGGATTGGCTCCATACAAGGGATTCATCGGGGAAGAGTTTGATACAAATGTAGAGATTATCGAGAATGGTGTTCACTACATGGTAGATGTTGTTAATGGTCAAAAGACAGGATTCTTCCTTGATCAGAAATACAACAGACTATCTATCCAGAGATTGTGCAAGGGTAAGAGAGTGCTTGACTGCTTTACACATATGGGTACATTTGCTCTTAATGCAGGTCTTGGCGGTGCAGCAGAGGTCACAGGTCTAGATATCTCTGAGTTTGCAGTATCACAGGCTACCGCAAATGCGAAGCTAAATGGACTTGATTCTACTGTAAAGTTCAAGCAGGCAAATGTTTTAGATGAGCTTCCAAAGCTTGCAGATGCTGGAGAAAAATATGACGTAGTTATTCTTGATCCACCTGCATTCACAAAATCCCGTGAGGCAACTAAAAATGCCATGAAAGGATATCGTGAGATTAACATGAAGGGACTTAAGCTTGTAAAGGACGGAGGATACCTTGCTACCTGCTCATGCTCACACTTCATGACACAGGATTTATTTATAAAGATAATCGGTCAGGCGGCAAAAGCTGCTCACAAGCGCCTTCGTCAGGTAGAGTTCCGCACACAGGCACCAGATCATCCAATCCTTTGGGCAGCCGATGAGAGCTACTATCTTAAGTTCTTGACCTTCCAGGTTGTGGATGAGAAGTAGAGATAATGATAAATATTCTCAGTCAAAATGTTGTTAGAACCACACACAACATAGAATTTACATGGTAGGATATACTTGTAATTAAGAAAGAGAATCATAAAGGAGGACTTAGAATGGGTACTTTAAATGAAAGAAAAGTTGCTGTAGTAGGTTGTGGTTTTGTAGGATCAGCTTCAGCCTTTGCTTTGATGGAGAGCGGATTGTTCTCGGAGATGGTACTAATTGATGTGAATCAGGAGAAGGCTGAGGGCGAAGCATTGGATATCAGCCATGGTCTTCCTTTTGCAAAGCCTATGCAGATTTATGCGGGGGATTATAAGGATGCTGCTGATGCAGCAGTGGTTGTTGTTACAGCTGGAGCTGGACAAAAGCCAGGGGAGACTAGACTTGATTTAGTTAAAAAGAATGTAGGAATTTTCAAATCAATTATTCCTGAGATTGCCAAGTACAATAAGGATGGTATTTTACTTATTGTTGCCAATCCTGTTGATATTCTCACATATGCGGCTGCAAAGCTCAGCGGATTCCCAGAGAATAGAGTTTTCGGTTCGGGAACAGTTCTTGATACAGCAAGACTTAAATATTTGCTTGGTGAGCATCTAGAGATTGATAGCCGTTCAGTTCATGCATTTATTATTGGTGAGCACGGCGATAGCGAGATAGCAGCATGGTCTAGTGCCAATGTATCAGGTATTCCGCTCAATGATTTCTGCGAGATGCGAGGACATTTTGACCACGACAATTCTATGAAGCGAATTGCTGATGATGTTAAAAACAGTGCCTATGGAATCATCGAGAAAAAGGGTGCTACATACTACGGTATCGCAATGAGTGTACGTAGAATTTGCGAGGCTATCATCAGAGATGAGAAATCAATTCTTCCTATCTCTAGCATCCAGCATGGGGATTTTGGCATCGATGGTGTAGCGCTCAGTATGCCAGCCATTGTTGGTAGAGAGGGCGTGCTTGGTTCAGTTCCAATCAATCTCAGCGATGATGAAATTGCAGCATTACAGGAATCTGCAAATACCCTAAAGAAGGTAATTGATGAGGCACTGTAAAATTACATTTTGAATATAATAATAGGAAAAGGGCTTCACCGATTTGGTGAAGCCCTTTTCCTATTTATATTAATCTAATTTCATATCACCTTCCTGTACCCAACCAAGCTTCATAGCCACCATATTAAAGAGTGGACATAAAACAGCAGGAAGTACAAAGCATATGAGAATGAGTCCAGCCCAGTCGAAGCCTGTGATTGAAGCCTTTGTGCCGGCAGCAATATCGTTAACCCAACCAGTGTAGACACCAATCTGTCCAACAAGTCCACAGGTTCCCATACCAGATGAAACAGCAGCGCCATTCATTTCCATTTTAAATAAGCATGTTGCAAGTGGTCCTGTAATTGCAGAGCAAAGGATTGGTGAAATCCAAATGCGTGGGTTCTTGATGATGTTTGGCAGTTGAAGCATAGAAGTTCCGATGCCTTGTGAAATGAGTCCACCAACTTTGTTTTCCTTGAAACTCATAACAGCAAATCCAACCATCTGAGCGCAACATCCTGCAACAGCGGCACCGCCAGCCAGACCTGTGAGTGAAAGAGCAGCACAGATAGCAGCAGATGAAATAGGAAGAGTAAGTGCAATACCTACGATTACAGAAACAAGGATACCCATGATAAATGGCTGCTTTGTAGTAGCCCACATAATAAGTGTACCTACTGAGCTGGCTGCTTTGCCAAGGGCAGGTGCCCACCATGCGGCAAGTGCAATACCTACAGCAATAGTAACAAGTGGTGTAACTAAAATATCTATTTTAGTCTCCTTTGAAACTGCTTTACCTATTTCTGCAGCAATAATTGCAATGAATAAAACTGCAAGTGGTCCGCCAGCACCACCAAGGGCATTAGATGCAAAACCAACTGAAATTAATGAGAATAATACAAGTGGGGGTGCCTGAAGAGCGTATCCAATGGCAACTGCCATAGCAGGACCGCTCATTGCAACAGCAAGACCACCTACTGTGTATTCAACACCAGCTACAATGGCAACAGGTGTAGTTAGAAATCCTATATTGAATTGTGTTCCTACTGTATTGATGATTGTACCAATGAGCAGAGAACAGAATAGACCCTGTGCCATAGCGCCGAGGGCATCTATTAAATATCGTTTAACAGATATTTCGATGTTTTTTCTTTTTAAAAATTCTTTCATACATTTTCTCCTCTATTTTTATCAGTGCCTGATGCACACAAGTAGTATTTTAAACGATTCCCAGATACTGTGCAATTGAACTTCACAAAACAATCACGTGACATAATATAAACTGGGTGTTATAATTTAGACAGAAAATGAGATTATATTGCAACATATAACGCATATGCAACGAAGAGGATTGGAGTGAGGTAATATGGTAGTTCAATCTAATAATACTGCAAAATATCAGAATTCGATTAATCACATGAAGACCACAGAGCATCAGCAGAAAAAGGCTAGCAAAGAGCTCTCTACTGGTAAAAAGGTCAATACAGCTGCTGACGATGCAGTGGCACTTTCAATATCACAGAAGCTTTTAAAGGAAGCTCAGTCATTATCCACAGGCAGCAAGAATATTTCATATGGTATAGATGCCACTAATATTGCTGATGGTGCTTTATCTAATATTTCTGATTCTTTAGGAGATATTGAGCAAAACACAGTTCGTGCCATGAATGGTTTGTATTCAGACAGTGATAGAGCTATCCTTCAGGAGGCAAATGAGCAGAGCGTAGCCACAATCAATCAGACTATCAACCAGGCTCAGTATAATGGCAAGAATCTTTTGGATGGTTCATCTGGAGATATTAGCATTTACACTGGTACAGCTAGCATGTCTATCACAGAAACTGATGCTAGGGCTGTTGCTGATCAGTTAGAGAATTTTGACATATCAGGAAATCCTGATACTATCTCTACTAGCGCTATTGATAGCACATCTGATGCTATTAATTCAATGCGTAGCCAGATTGGTGCCCAGACTAACGGTCTTGAAGCTGCATATTCTGTTAATAACAATACAGAGGAGAATATTACTTCTGCACAGGCAGCTAAGGAGGATGCTGATTTCTATAAGTCAGTGACTAAAATGAAGTCAAGCGGTATCGTTGGAGCTGCTCAAAACATGGCTTTAAAAAATCAAATGAATAGTGAAGAGAGCTTAGTTCAGAAGCTTTTACAGTAGTGAATTCAGTGTTTAACTCCTAGGTCTTGTGCCTAGGAGTTTTTTTAGGCGATTAGGACTTAAATTATTCAAAGAAATGTGTTGATTTTTTCACGGAAATGACATACATGGTGTTTACAATAAAATCGCTTAGTGTGTTTATTTTTAAAAGGAGTAAATATATGGAAGAGAAAACAAATAGAACCGAATTTAATATTCACTCAATTCTAGTTAAGATTTTAGCTCTTGTTATTATCAGTGTTGTTGCCTTTATATTGCTAAATATGTTTTATATTGTGCCACAGGCTAAGAAGACTATTCAGACAGTTAATGAGCATAATATGCAGGATTTAGCCACACTTAGTGCTGAAATTGTTGAGCTTGATGTTGCTGATAAAGGCGAAGCAGCTGCAACATATGAAAACCTAAAGCCTATCTTTGACGGGAAAGGACTTAATGGCATTGATTCAAGCTACATATACGTAATCAATAATGAAGGAACCTTTTTATATCATAAAAAGGAGGACAAGATAGGTACTAAGGTTACAAATGCTGCAATCAACGAGTTAATTTCGAAAATTCAGGCTGGTTCTAGTTATGAGCCTGCAGGTATTTCAAGCTACGTTGATGAGAACGGAGTTAAGAAATACAGTGCTTATAAAGTAATAGAATCTAACGGATGGGTATGCGTTTGTGTTGCTGATGACAATGAAATAATGGCAGAGATTAACCAAATCAAAACCTTAGGGTTTTTATTCTCTATCATAGTTGGTGTTGTAGTTCTTGTTATTGGTGTGATTTCAGCCAAGGGTATTACAAATCCAATTCGAATTGTTACATCTGTAATTGAAAATGTTGGGCGCTTAGACTTTTCGGCTAATGATGCTATTGAGCATCTTGAGCACAAGAAGGACGAGACAGGCATAATGGCCCGCGCTGTTGGTAGCATGGAACAGAGTCTTAGAGATATTGTTGAAAGAATTGCCAGCACATCTGTTGATTTAGAGGGACATGCACTTAGATTAAAAGATATCACCATGGAAATAGATTCTGCTAATGCGGACAATTCTGCTACATCTGAAGAGCTTGCAGCAAGTATGCAGGAGACTTCAGCTACTACAGATGTTATTAGTGAGAGAACAACATCTATAAAAGAAAATGCAGAAGTTATTGCTGAAGAGGCAAAGAATGGTGCGGAAAATGCCAAGGAAATCAAACAGAAGGCTAATGGTGTATACGATGATACGGTTGTAGCTAAACAGAAGAACGAGCGTATTTACGATGAGATTAATAGCCAGAGTCAGGTGGCTTTGGAGAAATCAAAGGCTGTTGAGAAGATTAATGATTTGGCAGTTGCTATTCAGGATATTGCAAGCCAGACCAACTTGCTTGCTCTTAATGCCTCTATAGAAGCAGCTCGTGCTGGTGAGGCAGGCAAGGGCTTTGCCGTAGTTGCTACAGAAATCGGTGGACTTGCAACTCAGTCAAGCGACACAGTTGCTGGTATTATGGAAATTGTGGCTGAGGTACAGGATTCAGTTTCATCTATGAATAAGTGTCTCACAAGAACAATGGATTACATCGAAAACGATGTTGCCTCTGATTATGAGTCATTCCTAAAAATGGCAGACGATTATAGGCTTGATGCTGAACATTTCTCAGAAACAATGGATAATATTTCTGAGAAGATTGATGAACTTCAGGAATCAACTACTGAGATTTCACAGTCTGTTGAAGAAATATCAAGAACTGTAGGTGAGGCAGCTGCAGCCGTAACAACTGTAGCTGAGAAGGCAACTGATGTTGCAAACCTTTCTGATGGAGTAGTAAAGGTAGTTGGAGAAACTGAGGCGAACTCTGATGAGCTTAGAGAAATCAAGGATTCATTTACTATTTAAAAAATAAAAACCACTATTGACAAATGCAATTAGATTGTGTACAATCAATTTATAAGAAAGGGTTGTACACAATCTTTTATCTGTCATAGTGGAGGTTATTAAGATGGAAAGATTTGATATTGCAATTATTGGAACAGGTCCTGCCGGGTTAGAGGCAGCTATTACAGCAAAAGTAAGAAATAAAACAGTTCTTTTAATTGGCAGCAGCAACACATCAGACAAGGTTGCTAAGGCGCATACAATACAGAATTATTTGGGATTACCAAACATTCCTGGAGCTGACATGGCTAAAGCATTTTTAGATCATGCTAAGTCAATGGGCATAGAGATTACTGATGACAAGGTTAATGCAGTATATTCAATGGGTGATTATTTTGCATTACAGTGCCACGGTGGTGATTACGAGGCCAAATCAGTTATCGTAGCTGCTGGAATGAGTGCTATGAAGCCTTTCCCAGGAGAAATGGAAAACTTAGGTAGAGGTGTTAGCTACTGCGCTACATGCGATGCTGCATTATACAAAGGAAAGACAGCAATCATCATTGCTTATTCTGAAGCTGATGAAGAAGAGGCAGAGTTCCTTGCAGAGAGAGCAGAGAGTGTTACATATTTGCCACAGTATGAATATGCAGGAAAGCTTGGCGGTAATATCAAAGTTGAGCTTGGTGTTAAACCAGCTACTATTGTACGTCAGGAAAATGGATATGCACTGGAGACTGATGGTGATACATATACAGCTGATGGTGTATTCATATTAAGAGAGCAGGTTGCTCCATCGCAGCTTGTTCCAGGACTTACAATGGATGGTAATCATGTTCAGGTAGACAGATCTATGGCTACCAATATCAAGGGATTATACGCTTGTGGTGACATCACAGGTACACCTTATCAGTATATTAAAGCTGCAGGTGAAGGAAATGTAGCTGCACTTTCAGCAGTATCTTATCTTGCAAGCCTAAATAATAAATAATAAACTAATATTACAATTTAATTTGATAAAATTTGAAAGGAGATATATATTATTATGGTAAAGAAAATTACAACAGAAGAATTCAATTCAATGGATAAATCAGGAGTTTCAGTTTTAGATTTCAATGCTACTTGGTGTGGACCATGCAAGATGCTTGCACCTGTACTTGAGACTGTATCTGAGGAGTTAGCTGGAAAGGCAAATTTCTACAGTGTTGATACAGATGAGAATCCAGACCTCGCTAGAGAATATGGTATAATGAATATTCCTGCTCTCGTTGTTTTGAAGGATGGAGAGAAAGTAGACATGAATGTTGGATTCGTTCCAAAGGAAGCTGTCGTTGATTTCGTGTCTAAAAACTTATAATTAAATTAAGAGGTGAGTATATAATGGGCGATAAATTTGATTGCTTAAAAATTTCAAATCAGCTTTGTTTTCCGCTTTACGCGTGTTCAAAAGAAATAGTAAAGAGATATAAGCCATACTTGGATCCACTTGATCTTACATACACCCAGTACATTACTATGATGGTTGTTTGGGAAGAAAAGGAAATTACAGTAAAGGCCCTTGGAGAAAAGCTATTCCTTGATTCAGGTACATTAACACCTGTTCTTAAAAAGCTTGAGCAAAAGGGATTTGTTAAGCGAATCAGATCTAAGGATGATGAGAGAAATCTCATTATTACATTGACATCAGAAGGAGAAGCATTAAAAAAGCAGGCATCAGCGATACCTGCTAAGATGGGCAAATGTGTTTGTCTTACTGCCGAAGAATCAGAACAACTTTATGCTATTCTCTACAAGATATTAGGTAAATTTGAATCCGAAGACTAATTCAAAATATCAAGTATATCTACATTTTTACGAGCTTGTAATATGACATCGTCTACGAAAGAGGCGGTGTCATTTTTTATTGTAGCCCAATCGATGACTTCTACACCAGAAAGGTCAACGCCTGCGCTCTCAAAAACGTCATCCATAGTATCTTCTGAATTGATTCTACATTTAATAAGACCTTCAGCTAAAACCTCTTTGTCGTGACAGATTGTAATATCTGAAACCTCGAGTTTGATATATTCGTCATTTGTATTTAAATAACCATTACAATCCATGGAGTAGGTCTGACCATCTGCCATGGTATAAGTAATATTATTCGTGTAAGCGTTAGTATAATTATTCTCGCCGTTTCTCTTTATAGTGACAGTAACAGATTCATCATCAGGAAGAGGAGAGTAAATCTCCATAGTGCTACAGTTGTTTCCGTAGAACGCAATATAGGCACCCTCTGTTTTGTATGATAAATCAAATACAACCTTTCTAGTGTGATTGTATTTATCAAGGAAAAGAGAGAGCTTTATGTCATGATCAGGTGGTTCTGTACCTAGCAAATCCCATATGAAATCACCTTCGCCTTCAGGAACAACAATGCTGTATTCATTGCTCTCTGTTCCATCTTCATCAACATATATTTGATTAGTTTTTTCAATGTCGATTTTTTGTACGAAGTTCCAGATGTTCTTTTTATTGTTGTGGAACCATTCCTGGGTAATGTCGTTATTAAGGTTTGGTGCCTGCTGGAACAAATTCTCACCTGTGTCAAAACCATAGGAAATATCACCTAACATTGGTGCAACCAAGTAGATGGTATCGTCATCAGCATAAACATCCAATTCACCAACATTCAAAACTAATACTGTAAGGTCAGCTTGGCATGAAAACTTTTCCTGTGAAACGGAACGCTCACCTTGGATGCTTCCGCTGACAGAGTAAGGGAAACCCTCAACCCTTTTAATGTATGCAGTACCTGAATAACTAATATCAGAGTTGGTATAATTTCTGAACAAGTCCTTCAAGTCAATTCCGTAAGCCAGATAGTCTGGGCTAGTAAGAGTAGACTCAGAGAAGTCGATGATAGAAGCCAAAACTCTGATGGAAGGATTTGAGTCCAGTTCTGCTTTGGTAAAAAGAACTAATGCAAATATGATTATTATTAGGATTTGTCTTTTTTTCTTCATAATAAACAATTATAGTAATTCGATTGGAGTATCTGCAATAGACAAAGCGATTGCAGTGTCCATCTCTAGTAGATGTTTATTTGCTTCTGTATTGCGTAGTGAAATAGAGTTTTCTGCATAATCAACGCAGACCTGATGGTATTTTTCTTCCTCGCCACTGGCCTTGTATACCATCATGTAAAGCTTCGTAGCTTCTAGTATTAGATAGTAATTTCCTGCAATAGTTCCGTAGGAATTCAAGTTGGCAGCCACAGCCTCAGCTCGTGAGAATTCCTTCATGCTACAGAAGGTCTCAACCAACAATTTCAAATCTGCCAGATAATCATTGATATTAATCCCGTAGCTTTGAATCGTTGATACTAGCTGGTCAATATTGTCATATACATATTGGTTATCACCGATTTTATGATGGAGATTTGCATTAAGTACAGAGATGCTCAAATCATGATTGTGCAAATCATTTTTCTGGGCAATTTCCATGGCTCGTTTCAAATAGAGCTCAGCCTCGTTGTATCTATTTATATGTAGATAGGCATAGGCTAGATTTAGGCAAGCAACTAGATAAGGCTTTGGTTGGTTATCAAATTCAGTGCCATGGTCTTCCAAATCCTGTAATGCCATTTTGCCATAATTGACAGCGCTATCATAATCACCTAATACCATATAGCGATTACAGATTATGGTGTAAAAATAATGCTTTGCCCCTTTGATTTTATATTTATCTATGTAGTTCAATGCATCAAGGCACTTATATAGCATTTTTGAGTCAAAGGCCAAAATGCCATAGGAAATTGCAAGACCGCGTAGTGTCATTATGTATTGGTGATGTTCCTGCAATTCTTCATAAATTGATTTGGCCATATTATAGTTGTCTATAGCTGATTCAATATCATTGGCCTGAAGCAAACTATTTCCCTTATCATAATATTCCTTTGCGATTTGTTCAGAACTTGCCATAATGCGTCCTCCATAAAATTCACTAACTAGGCTTATTATAGGAAAAAATTGTGACTATTTTCGTAATTTGTTGTTTTAGCACCAGCATAAATTTATAATAAAAATAGTATTGTGCTAAACACAGGGGAGTATTACTGGATAGAAACTAACGATTTGGGGATTGAGATATGAAAAAAACTAGTAGCTTTGTTTATGAAATGGTTGTGTTCATAGGGGTATTACTATTTATTTTTGTAATAGTGCTCCTATTGATTGGTGAGCAGCTTTTACCAGATGAACGTAACTATGTACCGCTAGAATACAGTACCTACTGCGAAGGGTGGACTAGAGTATATCAGGATGGAACCCGGGAACAAATAGAAATTCCAGGAAGCTACACACCTGAGACGGGCGCTGATTTTGTAATAGAAAATACAATTCAAATGCCTGAGGGCAATGATTTATACATGACCTTCAATTCTGCCAAGCAGGATGTTGAAGTCTTTGTGGATGGAAACTGGAGATATGGTTATTCCACAGCAGAAACTAGACTCTTTGGTAGCAACAGCCCAGGTATTGCCGTGTTTATACCTTTGTACAAAGAGGATGATGGAAAAACCATCACCATAAGATTTTCAGGCTCCAATAATTACTCGGGTGTTTTAGATGAAATTGCTATTGGTACACAGACGGGAATTATTAGAACAATATATGACAAAGAGCGGTATACGCTGCTGCTTACACTGTTTTTGATTGTACTAGGTCTTATAGCATTTATTATTGGTATTTCGGTGAGAATTGCCTATAAAAAGCTAATACCACTTTTCTTTGCTGGTTGGTCGGTTATTTGTGCAGGCATATGGTCCTTAGCTGAATCTGCTTGTAGACAGTTTTTTGTGCCGAATATTTCTTTGATTTCATACATGACATATTTGAGCCTAATCATGCTGGCATTTGCCGTTGCTTTGTATTTTGATAGGCTTCAAGAGGGAAGATATCGAATCCCATATTTGATATTGGCGGTGCTATCTATTTTTGTAGCTTTTGTTGGTTTGATATTACAATTTGCTAATGAAACTGACTTAAGTGGAATTTTACCATATGCTTTTATCGCGCTAGGATTGATAATGGCTTTTTATTTCATTACTGTCATTCCAGATTTCATTCAAGGACGAGTTAGAAAATATTTCATGGAATTTGTAGGCATACTTGGTGCTATGGCGGCAGGTGTATTGCAAATGTATGTTTATAAGGTATACAAGCCTATGTCCATGAACGGAATTATCTTGATAATAGGTTTGATATTTATGATTTCCATGTCTTATTTTAGGGCCCTTAGGGAAATTAGACAGATGGAAAGAGATATATTTGCAGCAGTTCAAGCCCAAGATGCCAGCACAGCATTTTTAACTAGAATGTCCCATGAAATGCGAACTCCTATCAATGCAATTTTGGGCATGAACAAAATGATTCTTCGAGAAAGCCGAGAAGTTAAAATTCTTGATTATGCTCGAGATGTTAACAGCGCTGGAAACTATCTACTTGGAATAGTTAACGAGGTCTTAGATCTGGCCAAGGTAAACGCTGGCAAGATAGAAATCGTTGTGGATGACTACGATTTGATTGACATGGTAAGAGAGTGCTATTCTCTCGTTCGACCAAGAGCCAAGGCTAACAGGCTTTCATTCGAGGTAGACATGAGCGACGTTCTCCCAGCAAGGCTTCGTGGTGACAAAGAGCGTATAATTCAGGTGACGACCAATTTGCTTACAAATGCAGTAAAGTACACTCCAGAGGGTCGAATTACACTTTCCATAAATGGCAATATTATGGGTGGAAAGCTGATGCTATGTATAGCGGTTTCTGATACAGGAATTGGTATTGCAGAAGAAAATATTCCATATTTGTTTGACTCCTTCAAGCGTGTTGGCGAATTCCATAACAGCAAAATCGAAGGAACAGGCTTGGGGCTCACTATTACAAAGCAGCTAATTGAACTGATGGATGGTACCATTTCAGTAGAATCAGAGCTTGGAAAGGGCACCACCTTTACCGTTGTTATTCCACAGGAAATTAGAACAGTTGAGCCATGTGGCATATTCTCTATGGGACCAAATGGTGACAGACGTGTGGCAGATAGACAGGAAGTATTTGACATTATTGGTAAGATACTTGTTGTGGATGATGTGGCCATCAACCTTAGAGTATTTACCATGCTTCTTAGCAACACAGACGTGGTTGTGGATACAGCTATCAGTGGTAGCGAAGCAATAGAAAAGATTAAGCGAAACAAATACGATTTGATTTTCATTGACCACCTAATGCCTGGCATGGATGGTGTAGAATTGAAAACAATCATCGATAGTTTAGAGAACAATCCTAATAAGGACACTCCACTTATTATGCAAACAGCTAATGCTGTAGTAGGTGCAAAAGAGGAGTACGAAAAGCTTGGATTTGTTGATTACATAGCAAAGCCTATCAAGGAAGAGGAGTTGCGAAAACTATTGCGTAAGTATATGATATAAACAACAGATTGATAAGGAGATAATATCATGGGATTTAATCCAGCAGATTTATTTAGAGTAAAGTCAGCAGCTACAAAATTTAATGCAAATCATCCAAAGCTGCTTCCTTTTTTCGCAGCCTCAAAGAACAAGGCAATGACACCTGGTACAGTAATTGAAATAGCTATTACTGATCCAAATGGCGAGAAAATCGAGACAAACCTTCGTGTACAGGAATCAGATGTAGAATTCATTAACCTTCTACTTGAAATTGGAGCAAAGGGACAATAAAGAGTACGAAATTAGGGACACCTCCATAATTTATACTTTAGGTACACTAAAGCATAGGTTATGGAGGTGTTTTTTATGGAAAATATTCTTACTATTGGTATTTCAACTAGAGCATTATTTGATTTGGAATATGAGAATAGTATTTTCGTAGAGCAGGGTGCAGCAGCATACGTAGATTACATGGTATCCCACGAGAGAGTTATTCGTACCTTTCGTTCCTGGGGTGTTCGCATAGACGAGGCTCACTTTCTTGGCGGCATGGACAAGACTGCAGTCCTCAAGGCCTTCGGCGCCAACATATTCTGTGATGACAATGATGACAATATAAAAGCAGCCAGCAACATTGTACTTGCTGTTAAGGTTCCTAATTTTCTTCGGGTTGTATGAAATTTTTAAAGTGTGAATTGTTTGTGAAGAATCGTTATAAAGCTTGAAAGTTTTGTCAGGGGGGTATATATTGTAACTCGACAGGGCAATTGAGGGAGGATGTAGATGCCTGTTATCTAGGAGGAACGATATAATGAAAAGAAAGCAGTTTTTAGCATGTATGATGATTATGGCAATGGCAGCAACAGTAGCAATGCCAACAATTACAGCAAAGGCAGAAGGCCTCACACAGGCTACATCAATCGAAGAAGTTAACTACGGAACTTTGACAGAGTCAGACAAAGAAATCCTTAAGGGGATGTTTGACTTCAATTATTATAAAGAGCAGAATCCAGAATTAGTAGAAGTATTAGGCGATGATTATGATAAGCTTTTCAAGCACTTCTGCTTATGTGGAATTTTTGAAGGCAGAACATGTAATGCTAATTTTGATCCATCTGCATATGCATCAGCTTATACTGATTTAAAAGATGTATTTGGAACTGATATTATGAAGTATTACGAGCATTATGCTGTTATCGGTTCAAAAGAAGACAGAACTCTCACAACAATTGCCGCATGTGCAGATGCTGGAATTACAGTTCAGGGATTAGTTGGTGAGAATGTTAAGATTTCTCCAACTGTATACAAGCTAGCTTTACGCCTTGGTACAACAAACTTCCAAGCAGTTCAAAATCTTGTAAATGGTGCAGCATATGCATCTCATCATTCAAGCGGTGGTGGTTCAGATTCTTATGCTGTTTTAGATATCGAGGATCATCAGGTTATTATCGTACCAGAGGGTGGAGATGATGAGGCTTATGCGAATGCTTCAAATTTAACTAAAATTGGAACATTTGCATTTGAACAAAATGGAAATTTTAATACTTTTTATTATATTTATATAGTAGAGGGAACAACAGGATATGCTGCATATAACTCTAGATCATACGGTAGTAATCCATTTAATGGTTATAATCCTGTTTATTCTTCTGAACATTATGTAAGTAAGGCTACAATAACTTCAGATGATATTGTGGCCCAAGTAGAAATAATGGGTAGCAGAGCAATCTCTGATGAAGAATGGGATGAACTAGAATCATCGGAGGCTTCATATAATTATACTGGAACAGGCTATTATAAAAATGTATCTGTTATAAGTGTTGAAGCAGAAGATTTAAATAAAAATGTATTCAGTACAACTGTAAATGACGGAACTGTGGTTGTAGATGGTTCATCTAATGAAATAGAAACAGAAAGCACAGCAACAGAGTATTGTGACTACAGCTATGAATTAGCAGGTTATTATGAGAATGCAGATGGTACAGAAATTCATAGATTTGCTTCTGAGGAAGAGCGTAATCAGTGGATTGATGAAAAATACGATACTCAGAATTATGGAACTGTTGCTGAGGGTCAAACTTTCTATGCATATGATTTAAAAGGCGATGGCAGTACTACCTATGACGTAGGAATTAATATAACTGAAAATGCTGATGGTACCGCTACGGTTACAGTTGGAATGTCAAATGATGCTAATGAATTCGGATATCTAGAGACATTTACAGTTGGTGATGATTCTTCAGAAGAAGGACAGGAATAATAACTAAACAAATATTTATGGGCTCTTGGAGAATCCAAGAGCCCATTTGTGTAGATATTAATTAAACTTCTTCAATATAGTTTACGCAGTCAAGACTGCTTATTATATTTAGAATTTCTTCGTGAGAGCGACGCTTGTCTAAAACTAAATCGATTATAATTGCAGCATCGTCTGATGAAAGTGGTTTTTCGCGAGTTTTTTTCATACTATGTATTGTTAGGTGCTCATCTAATAGTGTTCTTGTTAGTGTAGCAAGACCACCTTCTTTTTCAATTTCAACGTAAATACTCACGTATTTGCTAAATTCCTCTACTCTAGAGCTGAGACGAATTAGAACGAGATTTGCAAGTAGTACTAGTAAAAAGCATGCGCATCCTACTTGAATATATCCAGCGCCTATTGCCATACCCATACAGGATGTAACCCATAGAGAAGCAGCAGTAGAAAGCCCCTTTATTTGATTTCGTCCTGTAACAAGAATAGTACCTGCACCAAGGAAACCAATACCACTGACAACACCAGCTGGAATTCTACTGACATCGGCATCAAAACTAGGCATATCAGCCAGGTATAAATTTAAAGCAGTTGCCACAGCTGAGCCTAAGCTAACGAGAGCAAACGTCCTTATACCAGCGCTATGATGTTTAGAAACTCTTTCCCATCCAATCAAGCTACCAAACAGTGTTGCCATAGCAAGTCTGATAATAACTGCAGAATCTGTCATTCCATCCAAGTGAGTAATCAATTCCCTCATAAAAACCACTCCATATGCCCATAGTGTTTAGTAATTATTTAAATTCAAAGAATTTTGTATCTAGCTCAGGATATACTCGCTTCATAGAAATTGGTATACCAGATTTGTTTACAAAACAGTGAGTAGTTTTTGCTACAGCTCGGTCCTCTCCAGTTTCCTTATCGTAAATCCGGTACGCGATTTCCATATCATGTCCATCATATGATAACAGCTTTGTGGCTATGATTACGGTTTCATCGAATTTTACATTGCTTCGATATTCAATGGATTGTGAGATGACAGGAGAACTGATTTCCATATCAAGCATCTGCTTGAATCCAAGCCCCATCTGATCCATTAAATCCATCCTAGCATCTTCCAACCAGTTTAAATAATTAGATGGATGGATTATACCCTGTTGATCTGTTTCATGATATTTTGTGTGATGCTCAAAAGGGGTAATTTCTAGTTGCCTCTTTGCACCAGCAATCTCAATTTCTTGTTTTGACATTGTCTTACCTCCTGATGAATAATCTAAAAATATTATACCACTAAATTTGATATTTGTATTTTATGCTTTGGAAATATTAGATGTCACAAATGATTCATATGAAGTGCCTCTCGTTTTTCGTGGATTCAGTAGAACACTATATTGGTTATAATACAGCTATAAAAGCGTTCAAAATAGATATTCTCCAGGTTGGTGTGGCATAACTGGAAGAGTGAAATCGAATCCTACGTGGAAAAGATTCTGGTGATGTTGTATCCACGTAGTAATTTGGACAAATTTAAATATTTTGAATATAAAGAGTGCTATATCGTTAAAGATTATCCCCATAAAATAAATTATGTAGATCAAAATGGCATAGATAATACACACTTGCTTAAAATTTTGATTTTTCTACGTGGATGACTGTTGAGAAATGATATATCCACGTAGTATCAAAAAAACAGTTCTATATTTGAGTCGAAAGTAGCATTTCACACTGGTATAATACATGTGAGAGAATAATGATATAAGAAATCAAGATTTTAGGGAGATTGATAAGCGGATATATGATTTGTAAAAGCTGTGGAAAAGAAATAGAAGATGGACATTTGATGTGCCCTAGCTGCGGGGCTCTTGTAGTAATTCCATCTATGAGTTTTTCTGGAATCAACTGGGGGAGTGAGGGCAATCAAGGTACTGCAGGACCAGAGGAAAGCCAGAAAATTGCTGTTGGAATGCCTAATGATGCAGCACAAATAGAAGCAGTACAAAAGCTTGCTACTGTTTTAAATCTGATTCGTGAAAAGAAGATAGCTGATATACAGGCAGCTGTAAAAGCTAGAAACAATGGTGAAGGAATAGTAGCAAGCAAGGTGGAGAGAGTAGCCGAAATTCCGTCCGAAGAAGATTTACAGCATCAGCTATTTAGTATGCTAGGACATCAGCTAAGTCAAGAAGATCCTGAAGGAAAACTACGAGAAGAACATGAAAAACTACGTCAAGAAGAGCGTGAAAGACAACTTCAAGAAGAACTAAAACAATGGAGAGCAAAAAGGGAAGCTTCACAACAAAGGTGGCGTGAAGAACAAGGGAGACAAGCTTCACAACAAAGGTGTGAAGAACAAGAGCGACAAGCTAGACGTAAAGAAGACGAGAAACGACAAGCATTAGAAAATATAAAACGAGAAAGACTGGAGAAAAACAGAATTGAGCAAGAGCAGGCTGCCGCTGACCCTCCAAGTCTTATTAGCAAATTAAAAACAAAAATAGCAGATAAGTGGAATGGCTTATTTTATGGAATGTCTGAAGGACAAAAGACTGTTAGGATTGTTAAATTTGCCCTTCTTATTCTTATGGCGGTACTTGGATATTTCGCTGAAAAGGATAGAGAGTATCATTCCTATGAACAGGCTCATAAACGATGGGAAGTAGTAGAAAAAGGACTTGAGAATTATCATCCAGAAGATAGACTGGATGACAAATTAAAGTCGCTTCTTAACGGACAGACACCGCTAGAGGACGAAACACAAGCAGAAGAACAAGAACAAGAACAAACAGAGGACCAGATACAAGATAATTCTCAGGGCGAGGATTATTAGGAGAATGATATAAAACAATTGAAGCGGGGAATAATAAGTGGTAAAATTTATATAATTGATAATTTTTTAACGAGCGGAGGTTAATATGGATTTTCAAGCAGAATACAAGAAAAAGCTTACTACTGCAGCAGAGGCTGTCAAAGTAGTAAAAAGCGGTGATTGGGTTGATTACGGTTGGTGCACTGGCACACCAGATGCTTTGGATAAAGCATTAGCTGCACGTACAGATGAGCTCAAGGATGTAAAGGTTCGTGGTGGTATCCTTATGAAGATGCCAGCTATCTTTGAGAGAGAAGACGCAGCAGAGCACTTCACATGGAATTCATGGCACATGGGTGGTTTAGAGAGAAAGCTTATTGCAAAGGGCTGTTCATTCTATGCACCTATCAGATACTCTGAGCTTCCTAGATACTACCGTGATCATATCGAGCCAAACGATGTTCTCATGATTCAGACTACTACAATGGATAATCATGGCTATTTCAACTTTGGACCTAATGCATCACATCTTATGGCTGCTGTTGAGAAGTCAAAGCATATTATTGTAGAGGTAAATGAGAATATGCCTCGTTGCCTTGGTGGTTTTGAGGAAGGTATCCACATTTCAAAGGTTGATGCAATCGTTGAAGGTGAGAATCCAGCTATCGCAGAGATGGGAGCAGGCGGAGCTCCTACAGATGTTGATAAGGCTGTTGCAAAGCTTATCGTTGAGGAGATTCCAAATGGTGCATGCTTACAGCTTGGTATCGGTGGCATGCCAAATACTGTAGGTGCTATGATTGCTGAGTCAGATCTTAAGGATCTTGGCGTTCACACAGAGATGTATGTTGATGCATTTGTTGATATTGCAAAGGCAGGTAAGATTACTGGCGCAAAGAAAAATATCGATAGATTCCGTCAGACATATGCTTTCGGTGCTGGTACAAAGAAGATGTACGACTACATGGATGAGAATCCAGAGCTTATGAGTGCACCAGTTGATTATACAAATGATATTCGTCAGATTTCAGCACTTGATAACTTCATTTCTATTAACAATGCTGTTGATGTAGATTTATTTGGTCAGATTAATGCAGAGTCTGCTGGAACAAAGCATATTTCAGGAGCAGGCGGACAGCTTGATTTCGTGCTCGGTGCTTACCTTTCAAATGGCGGAAAGAGCTTTGTATGTCTTTCTTCTACATTCACAACAAAGGATGGTACTGTAAAGAGCCGTATTCGTCCTACACTTGCAGAGGGCTCTATCGTAACTGATACTCGTGCAAACACACATTATCTTGTTACTGAGTATGGTAAGGTTTGCCTCAAGGGTCTTTCAGCTTGGGAGAGAGCAGAGAAAATTATCTCAATCGCTCATCCTGATTTCCGTGATGAGTTAATCGCTGAGGCTGAGAAGATGCACATCTGGAGACGCTCTAACAAATAATTGATATTAATTCAAAAATAAAACGCCCCATATATTAGATTTGCTTCTAATATATGGGGCGTTCTTTTTGATACCTAATAGATGAATAAGTGTATTATTTTCATTATTTATATTCAGGTGTTATTGTTTGAATGCTGCCGTCGTCGTTGTATTTCAACTCACAGTATTTAACACATCGACGGTGGTTGATTCCGCCTGAATACTCACTATCATGATAGAACAGATACCATTTACCATGATATTCAACTATTGAGTGATGTGTGGTCCATCCAATTACCGGCTCAAGGATAATTCCTTGATAGGTAAATGGACCGAGAGGGTTGTCGCTGGTTGCATAAGCTATTTTATGGGTTGTACCGGTAGAATAGGAGAAATAGTATTTCCCGTTATACTTATGCATCCATGGACCTTCGAAATATCGTCTATCCTCGTCACCGGCTAATAGAGGGGAACCGTTTTCGTCGAGGATTTTTATGTCTAGAGGCGAGCCTTCAAAACCGCTCATATCTGATTTCATAATGCCGCATTTAGGGAACACGGCTGGCTCATTTTTAGGAGGTTCTGTTCCGTTTTTATCGAATGAACCGGTTCTGTATTTTTCAAGCTGACCGCCCCAAAGACCGCCAAAGTAGATGTAGACCTTTCCATCGTCATCCTTGAAGGAACAAGGATCAATACTAAAGCTTCCTTCAATATAGTTGTCTCTAGGAGTGAAAGGCCCCTCAGGATTTTTACTTTCTGCTATACCAATTCTAAAGTTTCCTTCCTTGTCTCTAGCAGGAAAGACGAGATAGTAGGTATCGTTTGTGAAAACTGCATCAGGAGCCCACATTTGTTCGCTTACCCAAGGAACTTGGTCCTGATGTAAAGCTTCACCGTGATCTATTACTTCGTCGCTATTTTCATCCATTGAAAGTATGTGATAATCTGCCATCTGATATTCATCACCGTTGTCATTATCTTCGCCATTATGTGGAATATCGTGTGATGGATAAATGTAAATTTTGTCGTTAAAAACGTGTGCAGATGGATCTGCAGTAAAAATGTGAGTAACTAGTGGTGTGTTTTGTTTTTTCATGATTTCTCCCCTTAACCCTTGACTGCTCCAGCTGTCAAGCCATCAACAATCTGGTTAGAGAAAGCACAATAAACAATAATTGTTGGAATGATTGCGATGATGATAGCTGCAAACATTTGGGTGTAGTTAGTGTTATATGGTCCGACGAATTTTGAAAGGGAAACAGGTAATGTTTTCTTCATATCATCGGATATGAATACCATTGCAAGTAAGAGTTCGTTCCAGTTGCCTACAAATGTCATAAGACCAGTTACAAAGAGACCTGTTTTTCCAAGAGGAAGGCACACTTTGAAGAAAATCTGGTAAATTGTAGCTCCATCGATACAAGCACTCTCAATTAATTCATTTGGCAAGCTTTCAAAGAAGCCAACCATGATAAATATTGTTACCGGCAGTGCAAATGTTACATAAGGTATTATCAGTCCCACGAGACTATCTGAAAGTCCCATTTTTGAAAAGCGAGAGTATAGTGGGATTAATACACAGTGTACTGGAATCATCATTCCAAGAAGGAAGTATGTAAGTGAAAGCTTTGAGAACTTCCAACGAAGTCTAGCGATTCCAAATGCAGCCATTGAGCCGATAATCATACTTAAAATAAGTGATGATACACAAACTATAAATGAGTTAAGTGTTGCTACACCAAGTTTTCCGGCTGTCCATGCAAAAGTAAAGTTGTCAAAGGTTGGGGCAGCAGGTAAACCAAATGGGTTGTCATATATTTCAGCACTTTCTTTGAATGAAACTAATAATACCCAAAGCAATGGTGCTAAATATAAGATTGCCACTAAAACTAGAAATATATAAATTACTATTCTAATTGGACGTATTTTTTTCATGTCTTAAAATCTCCTTTTACATCTCATATTGTTCTGTCTTAACAACTTTGTTGATGAAACCAGTTGTGATTAGGCAGAGAATTAATAAAATTACACCAATTGCACTTGAGTATCCGTAATGGTTGTACTTAAAGCCTTGAGTGTAGAGATGTGTTGCAAGGACTTCAGTTCTGTGGTTTGGACCACCTTCCGTCATGTTAAATACCAAATCGAAGAATTTAAGAGAACCAATAGCGTTTAATGACATTGCTGTAGCAACCATAGGTCTGATAAGTGGAAGAGTGATGTATCTAAAACTCTTTGCTTTGCTACAACCATCGATATAGCTGGCTTCGTAAAGGGATTTGCTGATTCCAGATATCTGTGCCATGTAAAGCATCATTGATTGTCCAACGTACTGCCATAAAGAAACAAATCCGATAACCCACATTGGAAGAACGATGAAGCCCTTTGTATCCATTAACCAAAGTGGACCATTTTTAACGAAATCTGTTACTCCAAGAGTCTCAATAAGCTTGTTGATACCAAACTTAGGGCTGAAGATGAACATCCACAAAAGACCCAAGGCAGCTGAAGAAAGAACACAAGGTAAGTAAATAATATTCTTAAATAGGTTTCTTCCTTTATCTATGTTTGTTAAAAGGCCTGCAAAGAATAAGCCCATAACTAGCTGAGTTACACATGAGAATACTAAAAAGAACAGTGAGTTCTTAAGAGCAATTAAAAATGTATCGTCTTTTAATAAATCTGCGTAGTTTTTTAATCCAACAAATTTTGGACCAGTTAAAGATGTTGCTTCATATTCACATAATGAATAGATAACTGATTGAACTATGGGAATAAACAAAATAACTGTGAATAATATGATTCCTGGTGCCATAAAAATGATAATGGCTTTTTTATTTCGAAGTAATTTATCCATAATACACTGTTTCCTTCATCTAATAATGGTTAAAAAAATCGGGGCGCAGGCTCTTTGCGCCCCGAATATGAAAAAGAAATGAGAGAGAAGATTTCTCTACTGTCTGCAATTTTCGTTGTAGTAAGCTTCCATATCTGCGGCTGCTTCTGCAGGAGTCTTGTCTCCAAGGAATACTGCTACCATTTCATCATCAAAGTATGCACCTGTCTCTGTTGTAGGCATTGACTCGTTGTAGAATCCGAATGTTCCCTTAGCATTTGAGAATACATCCATTACATATGACAACTGTGCAGGAGCCTTTGAAGCATCATACTCAACATTTGTTACAGGAATCTTTCCACCAACTTCTGCTGTGTACTTCTGAGCTGTGTCATCTGTGAAGTACTTAAGAAGTGCGATACAAGCCTCTGGGCACTTTGTATCCTTGCTTACGCAAAGTGAATCAGACTTAGCAATGAGTCTCTGGCAACCAGGGAACTGGAATACACCACACTTAGACTCGAAGTCTGGGTTCTCACCGTTAATCTGACCAATTGCCCATGAACCCTGGATAAGGATAGCAGCTTCTTCGTTGTAGAAGTTTGCTGTAGCAACGTCATTTGTATCACCCTGAGCTGTTGGCTGGAAGTACTTAGAAAGCTTTAAGAGGTTCTCACAAGCCTTCTCAAGCTTGCCATCTTCCCATGAAGCTGAACCATCTGCAAGTGCTGCAAGGTCTACGCCTTCTTCTTCACAAAGGTAACCAGCTACCATAGATAAGCACCATGATGTACCAGCTGAGATTGTGATTGGTGTATAACCCTTAGCTTCAAGCTTATCGCAAGCATCAAGTAACTCGTCGAAGTTTGTAGGAACTTTAGCGCCAGCATCCTCGAACATCTCTGTGTTGTAGAAGCAGCAAGCAGCAGCTGTGTTAAGTGGAATAGCGTATACTGATCCGTCATATGTCTGCTGTGTGAATACTGCATCGCTTGTGAATGTGTTCTTCCATCCATCAGTAGCAAGTGCATCATCAAGGTTCATGCAAAGACCATCTGCTGGAGCAACTCCATCAGGAATTACATAATCTGAAAGCTGTGGTCCTGGGCTACAGATGAATACGTCTGGTGCGTTACCACCCTGAATCTCTGCGTTAAGCTTTGTGTAATACTCTTCAAGGTTTGTTGTAACTACGTTAACGTGATACTGACCTTCGTAGTCTTTGTTAAATCTTTCGATTGTCTCCTTGTATCCGAGAGAAATCAAATCCTGTGTTGCATCAAGATCGTCCCAGAACATCCAAGTGATTTCCTGAACACCATCAGCTGTTGTTCCTGATCCTGATCCGTTGCTTCCGCCACAACCTGTTAATAATGAAGCGGCCATGAAAGCAGATAACGTAGTAGCTAAAATCTTTCTTTTCATATTACCTTCTCCTCCAAAGTATTTTTGTTTTTGTGCTCGATTACCCTTTCCCTTGAGCACGTTGTATCTTATGTTTTAAATTTAGCACACAGTTAAATCACAATCTTTAGAATTGTTGTTTCTTGATTATCAATTATTGCTATTGTTTACAACCCAACCATAGTGGGATTGTTTAATATTTCTAAAAAATACGGCCTAAAAATAGCGATAATTACTAAAATCAAACGATTTAGCTTTAATTTTTCGAAAAATAGGCTTGATTTTTTCGCCGATTAGAGCAAAAATTATGACTAGTGATTATTGCTAATTATTGCTCGAAAGGGGGAGTAAAATGATTGAATCCTTAGATGGAATTTTTGAAACCGTCAATTATAAGCAGAGCACCACTTTGAAGCTTTATGATAATACAGAGTTTGAAGACTATCCTATGCATTGGCATCCAGCTATCGAAATAATAATGCCAACTGAGAATGGATATAAGCTTACTTTTTCAAATTCAGAAGCAAAGCTAAGAGAGGGAGACATCTGTGTGGTGTGTCCTGGATGCGTCCATTCTATAGAAGCACCTGAGACTGGAAGAAGAGTAATTTTTCAGCCAAGCACAGATATCTTAAGGTCCATGAGAGATATTGAAACTCTTATTTCATTTATGTCGCCATACACGGTTATTACACCAGAAGAATATCCAGATATATATGGAAGACTAAAAACTCTCTTAACTGATATTAGAGATGAATATATGGCAGGTATGCCTTTTGCAGAGGTAAATATATATAGTAAGCTTCTGGAAATGTTTGTGCTGATTGGACAGAGATTTTCTATCAATAATAATGAGCACAAGGATGATTCATACGGCGTCAAAGGCGAGTATGCATTTGTATTTATGGATATTTGCGATTACATTAATTCACATTGTTCTGAGGACTTAAAACTAGATGATATTGCTGATATGAGTGGCTTTAGCAAATATTATTTTGAGAGGTTGTTTAAGCAATTCGCTGGAACGAGCTTCTATAAATATGTTAATCAAAAAAGAATTGCTAAGGCACAAGAGCTTTTAATTGAGCCAGGAAATTCCGTTACTGATGTGGCTCTTAATTGCGGTTTTACATCTATATCATCTTTTATAAGAATGTTTAAATTACAGAAGGGGTGCACACCTACTGAGTTTAAAAATATGTATTGGGGTATAAGAAGAGGAGCACAGAATAATAATGATTAGATTTTCAGTTGCAGAAATTTTTGGAAATGGAATGGTTTTGCAGCGCAATAAACCAATCCATATCTTTGGCCAGGCTGAAGAGGGGGATCGAGTTAGAGTTAGTATTTATGATTATCATGGAAGATTGATAGATGAAATCAATTCTGTAAGTGATCGACTGGAAAAATGGCAGGTTACCCTCGCTTCTATGGAAGCCTCTAAGGATAACAAAATTGTAGTTGAAAATACTAGCAGTCAGGAAAAAATAGTTATTAGCAATGTTAGTGTTGGAGAAGTTTGGTTGGCTGGAGGTCAGTCTAACATGGAATTCTTCAACAAGTACGACAAAGATTGGGAGAGAACTAAAAATCTTCCTAAAAATGATTCAATCCATTTTTACAATGTGCCACAGCGAGCCTTTGAGGGGCATGTGACACACAACGGAGAAGGCAGAGATGGATACGGCAAATGGCTTAACGACAAGGATCAGGGCTATGAAAATTTTTCTGCTCCAGCCTACAGTTTTGCCAGAAGAATACAAGAAAAGCTCCAAGTTCCTGTTGGAATCATTGGATGCAACTGGGGCGGCACAACAGCTGTTGCCTGGGTACCAGAAACTGTGCTTCAGACCAAGGAACTTAAATACTATCTAGACGAATATGAAGAGGCGTTAAAGGCATACACCAAAAAGGAAATGAAGACAATCAGCCTACTTGCCTGGGAAAAGATAGACACACCTTCTGATTACAAGATATTTGAGCCATTGCTTTATGGCCTCGATAGAGAAGAGCAGCTTGAATACATGGAGAAAAATGGGGATGGTCCTGTTGTTCCTCTTGGACCATACAATGAAAATCGTCCAGCTGGTCTCTATGAAACTATGCTTCAAAAGGTGATTCCATACACAATAGCCGGAGCTCTTTGGTATCAGGGTGAATCCGACAGCGGAGACCGTGCCAAAACCTATGACCTGCTTTTGAGCAGTCTTATTAAGGCTTGGCGCAAGGACTGGGATGATGAATTTCCATTTATCCTAGTTCAGTTAGCACCGTTCGGCGAATGGCTAGCGTGCACAAATGATGACTATTCTCTTGTTCGCCAAAAACAGCAGCAAGTAGCAGATACAGTAGAAAATGTATACATGACAAGCATAATGGATATAGGAAGCTACTATGATATTCATCCAAAGGAAAAGATGGAAGTAGGCCGAAGACTTGCACTTTTAGCGCTCAGTCACGTATACAATTTGATTCCTGCAGAGCAGGCTGAGAATCCTAGGTTTGAAAAAGGCAACGTAAGTGGAAATACCATTACATTGACCTTTAAGAATGCTGAAAACCTAAGCGTTTTTGACAAAAGCGATATAGCAATCTCAATTGATGGCGAAAATACTATTCCTGAAGAAGTGACCGCTGAGAACAATACCGTCATCCTCACTACTGCTAAGGAAATTTCGTCTGATGCGAAAGTGAGTGTCTCATTTGGATGGGACGACTATGCCGTAATCAACATCAAAAACGAACAAGGCCTTCCTATAGCACCATTTAAGGCTACTCTTTGCAACTAGGGCCACGTTTTCAGTGTTGATGGGGAATTCCCATTTTTGCTATAATGGTTAGTATCTAGTTAAGGAGAACGGGAGGGTTATTATGATTAGAGATGGTAAAATCTGGATGGCGAATAACGAAAATGGTGAGCCTGTTTATTTGTTGCCAAAGATGGCTAATAGACATGGGCTTATTGCAGGTGCCACAGGAACAGGAAAGACAATCACTCTAAAGGTTATGGCTGAGAGCTTTTCGGATATGGGAGTGCCTGTATTTTTAGCCGATGTTAAGGGTGATATTGCAGGTATGCTTTGTCCTGGAGTGGATAGTGAAAACATGCAAAATCGCATCAAGAAATTTGGCCTTGATGAATTTGGATTTAACTACCATAATTACCCAACAACACTTTGGGATGTGTTCGGTAAAAATGGTATTCAGCTTAGGACTACTATTACTGAGATGGGGCCTACACTTTTGGCTCGTATTCTCGATTTGAATGATACTCAGACTGATATCCTTACAATTGTTTATAAGATTGCAGATGATAATAATTTGGCTCTTATTGATACAAAGGATTTGAAGTCTATGCTTAATTATGTCTCTGAGAATAACGGAGAGTTTGCTGCTGAGTATGGCAATATTAATAAGCAAAGTATCGGTGCTATTATGCGTGCCCTTGTATCTCTTGAGCTTGCTGGGGGAGAGACTTTCTTTGGCGAGCCAGCTATTGATATAAGAGATTGGTTCTCTACAGGAGAGCAGGGCAGAGGAATGATTCATATTCTCGATAGCCAGAGTCTTATTAATAATGGAACACTTTATTCTATGTTCCTCCTATATATGTTGTCTGAGCTCTTTGAGATAATGCCTGAGGTTGGTGATCTTGAAAAGCCAAAGATGGTATTCTTCTTTGATGAGGCTCATCTATTGTTTAAAGACACACCTAAGCATTTGCTTGAAAAGATTGAGCAGGTGGTTAAGCTTATCCGTTCAAAGGGTATCGGTGTTTATTTTGTTACACAAAATCCTAGAGATATTCCAGATGGCGTTTTGGCGCAGCTTGGCAATAAAGTTCAGCACGCCCTTCATGCATATTCTCCGGCAGAGCAAAAGGCAGTTAAGGCTGCAGCCGATTCCTTTAGAGAGAATCCTGCATTTAAGACAGCTGATGTGATAGAAGAGCTTGGTACAGGCGAGGCAGTAGTATCATTTTTAATGGAGGATGGTACACCAAGTATTGTTGAAAAGGTTGCTATTCTTCCTCCACAGTCACTTATGGGTGGCATAGATGATTCTGTGAGAGATTCGTCTATAAAGGGAAGCATTCTTTATACTAAATATGCTAATGCCGTAGACCCTGAGTCTGCTTATGAACTTCTCCTTAGAATGGGAGTTGAAAAGGCAAAAGCTGAGGCTGAGGCCAAGGAAGCTGCAGAGGCTGCTAAGCTAGAGGCTAAGGAGCAAGCTGCGAAAGAGAAGGCTGAGCAGCGTGAGAAGGAAAAAGAGGCTAACAGAAAGAGACGTGCGGCTAAATCAGTTGGTACTACTGTAGCTGGTACTGTTGGTCGTGAGGTTGGCAAGACTTTCGGCAAGAAATTTGGCAAGTTTGGTCAGACTCTTGGAGGCAATACAGGAGCCCAGCTTTTTAGAGGTTTACTTAATACACTTCTCAAGTAATTTGACTATAAGTCCCATGATTGTTAAAATGGACTTCGAGTATTAACTCGGGAGAATTATTTGTCATGGGAAATAGACGTAGAATTAATCGACATAGAAGAAGATATAGAAGAAGAAAAAATACCTATAGGCTTTTCGTGCCCTTTGCAGTACTTCTCGTAGTGTGCTTGGGCGTGGGGGCCTATTTTTATTACAATTATAAGTCTAGGGTATATGAAAAGTGCGTAGTTGAGCTTGGAACAGAGGTGAAGGCTACAGACTTTTTGAAGGACCCTGAGAAGTCAGCTGAATTTACAGACGACACTGTATTTTCCACAGATAAGGCGGGAACATATTCAGTAAGAATCAAATCAGATCATTTTACCTATAAATGTGAACTTGAGGTAACTGATACGGTGGCACCTACTCTTACTACCAAGGATGTGACTCGTACAAAGGAGGAAGCTCCATCTGCAGAAGATTTTGTTGATGAGGTATTTGACCTTTCAGGTGATGTTAATATCTATTACGGTAAGGCTGTAGATGTGGATAGCTACGGAACGAAGAACGTAACTATTGTTGCAGAGGATTCTTCTGGCAATCGCACTGAGGCTGATGCTGTGCTTAACATAGTTGAGGAGTACGATATTGAGCCACCTGTAATAGAAGGACAGCTGGATAAAATAGTATATGTTGGCGACGGAGTTAGCTTTAAAAATGGAATAGTTGTTAAAGATAATGTAGATACAGATATTCAGGTTGAGGTAGATAGCAGTCAGGTAGATGTTTATACACCAGGTGAATATACAGTTATCTATACTGCAACCGATTCCATGGGCAATGTTGATTTGGCTGAGGGCGTAATCACAGTAATAGAGCAGATTTATTCAGAAGAAGAGGTATATGCTCTTGCGGATGAGGTCCTTAATGAGATTATCGATGATAGTATGTCTGACTATGATAAGGCTCATGCGATTTACGTTTGGGTACAGGGCAATATTGGATACAGTGAGAGCGATGACAGCGGAGACTGGCTAAAGGGCGCATATGATGGCCTGAAGAATCGCCATGGTGACTGCTACAATTTCTTTGCTGTCAGCAAGGTGCTACTTACTAGAGCGGGAATTAAAAATGCAGATATTGAGATTATTCCGACTGCAACGCGTCATCATTATTGGAATGTGGTAGACTGCGGCGAAGGATGGCGCCATTTTGATACTACCCCTAGAACAGATAAATCTTTCAAGGGATTTTATATTACAGATGAGGAATTGATGGCTTATTCAGAACAGCACTATCGTTCTCATAATTATGATAGAGAAAGATTTCCATATTTTAATTAGTCCATGCTTTGGATGTTTACGGGTTTAATGATATGAAAAAATTAGGAATTATAGGCGGCCTTGGGCCAATGGCTACTGCATATTTTATGCAACGTATAATTGAGCTTACTGATGCCGCGAGCGATCAAGAAAATATTGAAATGGTGGTATATAACTGTCCATCTATTCCAGATAGAACAGGATATATTCTTGGCAGAAACAAGGAGAATCCTCTTCCAAAGATTCTGGAATTAGCCCATGAGTTAGAGAGGCAGAATGTGGATTACATTGCTATTCCATGTATCACTGCCCATTATTTCCACCCGGATATTGCTAAGGCGGTTTTTGTTCCGGTGGGAAATGGAATAAAAGAAACTGCTGAATATCTGGCTTCAGCTGGGGTCAAAAAGGTAGGTATCATGGCTACCGATGGCACTGTGCAGATGCACCTTTTTGATTCCGTGTTCAAGGATTTTGACATACAGTGTGTTTACCCTGATGTAGAATGCCAAAAGCTGATTATGAGCATTATCTATGATGATGTTAAGGCTGGTCGCAAGGTAAATATGGAAGAGTTTTACACAGTTAAGGAGCAGCTGTTTGAGGCTGGCGCTGAGGTTATAATTCTTGGCTGCACTGAGCTTTCTATATTAAAGAGAGATTATGAGGTAGGGCCTAGAGTCCTTGATATAATTGATGTACTTGCAGCGGATTGTGTAAATAAATGTGCTGTGGCAAGACCAGAATGCCAGAGCCTTATTACTAAATAAGCTTATTTTGGGGCATAGCCCTGTTTATATATGAGGTGATTTAAATGCAAAACAACGTACTAGATTATCTGAACGATAGCTTGAAAAGAGTTCCAGATAAAATCGCATATGCGGATGATGAGGTAGAGCTTTCATTTGCAGATGTAAAAAGAATTATGGATTCTGTGGGAACAGGATTGTTAAATAAGGGTTGCAGCAGAGAGCCTGTAATCGTATTTATGAAAAAAAGTCCAAATACAATTGCTACATTTTTTGGAGTAATAAATGCTGGCTGTTACTACGTTCCAATTGATAGCGAGATGCCAGCTACTAGAATTAATCTGATTTTAGATAATTGTAAGCCAAAGGTCATTATCTGTGATGATAGCACAGTAGAGATTGCAAAGGGATTTGATTATCAGGCGGATATTGTTTTATTCTCTGAGATTAGCCAGACTGCAGCAGATGATGAGGCCTTAGCACTTGTTAGGAAAAAGGCAATTGATACTGACCCTATTTATATCGTATTTACATCAGGTTCTACTGGTGTACCAAAGGGTGTGTGTGCATGCCACCGCTCAGTTATTGATTACATTGAACAATTATCTGAGACACTTGGATTTAATGAAGATACTATATTTGGTAACCAGACACCACTTTATTTTGACGCTTGCTTAAAAGAGGTTTATCCAACACTTAAATTTGGTGCTACCACATATTTGATTCCACATTCATATTTTATGTTCCCAATCAAGTTAGTGGAATATATTAATGAACATAATATCAATACAGTATGTTGGGTTGTATCAGCTCTTACAATGATTAGTGCTTTTGCTACATTTGATACAGTGGTACCACATACACTTAGGACAATAGCATTCGGTAGTGAGGTATTTCCTATCAAGCAGTTTAGACTTTGGAGAGCCGCAGTGCCTGAGGCTAAGTTCTTTAATCTCTACGGCCCTACAGAGGGTACAGGAATGTGCTGTTACTTCCCTGTAGATAGAGATTTTGCAGATGATGAGGTTATCCCTGTAGGATTTCCATTTAAGAACACTGAGATTCTTTTGCTTAAGGATGACAATACACTTGCCGCTGAAGGTGAGGAAGGTGAGATTTGCATTAGAGGAACTTCTGTTACACTTGGTTATTACAACAACCCTGAAAAGACAAGTGAGTCATATGTACAGAATCCTTTAAATAAAAATTATCCTGAGATTATTTATAGAACAGGAGACGTAGGACATCTCAATGAGAGAGGAGAGCTTATTTTCCATTCTCGTAAGGATTTCCAGATTAAGCACATGGGACATAGAATTGAGCTTGGAGAAATAGAAGCCAATGTAAATCTTGTTCCAGAGATTAAGCTTTCTGGTTGCATTTATGCCAAGGAGCAGGGCAAAATTGTTCTCTATTATGTAGGTGACATTACAGAGGGAGACTTAATCAAGGCCTTAAAGACAAAGCTTCCACGCTATATGCTTCCTAACAAGGTAAACCGTCTTGAGGAAATGCCATTTACAGCCAACGGCAAAATCGACCGCGTAAAGCTTACTAAAATGTATAGCGAGAAATAAATTATTATAATAAATAAAATAAATTAGATGAGCCAGTAGTTGACAATCTCTGAGGCCTCTGGAGAATGACATTAGTCATCGTAAGAGGCTCTCAGGATTGTCAATGTAACTGGCGGACTAAGGAGGATAATACGATGAATGAATTATTAGAGATTTTAGGAGATTTACATCCTGAGGTGGATTTTACAACAGCAACAAATTTAGTAGACGGAGGAATCCTTGATTCCTTTGATATCGTGTCTCTTATCTCAGAGATTAATGAGGAGTTTGATGTAACAATTGGTGCAGCAGAGCTTACTCCAGAGAATTTTAATTCTGCAGAGGCAATTTACGAACTCATCAAGACAAAGTTAGACGACGAGGATTAATAGATGTTATTTACAAGCTATGAATTCTTAGGATTTCTGCTAGTAGTTTTTGTAATGTATTACTTATTGCCAGGAAGGGCCCAGTGGTCCTTCCTGCTTATTGCGAGTTATGCATTCTATTTTATGGCGGATCCTAGGTATCTTATTTTTATAATGATTACTACTGCAAGTACCTTCCTTGCGGCAAAGTCCATTTCTGATCACAAGGCATCTTTTGATGTTTGGTTCAAGGAACATAAAAAGGAAATGGAAAAGGAAGAGAAAAAAGCTGCAAAAGCCAAGGAACATTCCCTTGAGAAAAAGATTTTTCTTTGCTGCCTTTTGTTCAACCTCGGTATTCTTGCAGTTACAAAATACACTAATTTTACTATTTCAAATATCAATTCTCTGCTTAGTGTTTTTGGCAGAGCAGATGGACTTTCCTTTGTGAATTTGGTTATTCCAATGGGTATATCCTTCTACACATTCCAGTCTATGGGATATTTGATTGACGTTTATAATGGCAAATTCGAGGCTCAGAAGAATCCTTTGAAGTTCGCCCTTTTCGTATCATTCTTCCCTCAGCTTGTACAGGGACCTATCAGTAGATATGCTGATTTAAGCCAGACTCTATATGAGGAGCATAGATTTGATTGGAAGACTGTTTCATTTGGTTTAGAGCGAATTCTTTGGGGCTTTTTCAAGAAGCTTGTTATTGCAGATAGAATTCTAGTACCTGTAAAGGCGATTATTGCCGATACTGATGCGTACTCAGGATTTTATGTATTTGCAGGAGCTATGTTTTATGCCTTAGAGTTATACTGTGATTTCACTGGTGGAATCGACATCACCATTGGTGTGGCTGAGACTATGGGAATCAAAGTTACTGAAAACTTTATTCGTCCATACTTCTCAAAGAACATCAAAGAATATTGGAATCGCTGGCATATTACAATGGGTACATGGTTTACGGATTACATTTTCTATCCGATTTCAGCCAGCCAGTTTATGATGAAGCTGTCTAAGAAATCAAGAGCTCGCCTTGGAAACAATCTAGGTAAGAGAGTTCCGGTATATCTTTCAAGTTTTATCGTATGGTTTACAACAGGTATCTGGCACGGAGCTAGTTGGAACTTTATTGTATGGGGACTTGGCAACTTTGTAGTTATCATGATTTCTCAGGAGCTTGAGCCATTCTATAGATGGTTCCACAGCAAGGTAAATGTGGCAGGTACATTTGGTTGGAGATTATTCCAGGTTATTCGAACTGTACTTATTATGTCATCACTTCGTATGTTTGACTGTTATAGAGATGTGCCTCTTACAATTAAAATGTTTGGTAGCATCTTTACAGATACGCATTTATGGCAGTTTAATCCGGAATCATTTGTTGCAATGGGACTTACTATCGATGATTACATTGTAGTTTTTGTTGGACTAATTGTTCTTGTGACAGTCAGCCTCCTTCAGAGAAGTGGCTCTGTAAGAGAGAAGATTGCCGCTACGGCTGGGCCAGTTAGATTCATTATTTGGTATGTTCTTTTCATGGCTACATTGATTTTCGGAGCTTACGGAATTGGTTATTCTGCAAGCCAGTTTATATATAATCAGTTTTAGAGGTGTTTGATGAAAAAATTATTGGCAATAGTTCTTACTATCGTAATTACGATATCTGGACTATGGTTTGCAACTAGATTATTTATGCCAAAATACATGCATGGTATTTTGGAAGGAGCCATGATTGGTGAATACTACGATGATCCAACAGACCACAATGTCGTTTTCATCGGAGATTGTGAGTTATACGAGAATATTTCACCAGTTTACCTATGGGAGAATTTTGGAATTAATTCGTATATACGTGGTAGTGCACAGCAGTTAATATGGCAGTCATATTATTTGGCAGAGGAGACAGTGGAGAGAGAACATCCTGATGTGATAGTTTTCAACGTTCTTTCTATGAAATACAATACTCCTCAGAATGAAGCCTACAACAGAATGACTTTAGACGGTATGAAGTGGAGCAGTAGCAAGGTTGATTCCATAAAAGCTTCTATGACTGAGGAAGAGAGCATGATTGAGTACATGTTCCCTCTTCTTAGATATCACAGCCGTTGGAGTGATTTAAATGCGGATGATTTTAACTACCTTTTCCACAGAGACAAGGTTACATTTAATGGCTACTATATGCGTGTAGATGAGAAGCCTGCAGATGATAACATTCCAAAGGGAAGACCTATAATCGACTATCAATTTGGCGATACTGCATACCAGTACTTAGACAAATTGACAAAACTTTGCAAGGACAATGATATTGAACTGATTCTTGTGAAGGCTCCAAGTCTTTTCCCATACTGGTATCCACAGTGGGATAAGCAGATGGAAGACTATGCAGCTGCAAATGACTTGACCTACATTAATTTCCTTGATTATCAAGATAGTATTGGACTTGATTGGGACAAGGATACTTATGATGGAGGACTTCATTTGAATCTTTCAGGTGCAGAAAAGCTATCCGAGTACTTCGGTCAAATCCTTTCTAATGATTTCAATGTCCCTGACCGTAGAGGCGAGGAGGATCTTGAGAAATATTGGGATGGTGTAGTTGAAAGATATGATGCGGAAATTCAGCGTCAGACTACTAATTTAGAAAAGTATGGTTCGGTACATGGACCAGATGGAGAGTAGGAATACCCATGAAATTTGTAATTCAAAGAGTAAATGAAGCATCTGTAAAGGTGGATGGCAACATAATTGGTCAGATTAATAAGGGCTTTTTAGTGCTTATTGGCGTAGGTCAGGATGATACAAAAGAAATCGCTGATAAGATGGTAAAAAAGCTTTTGGGACTTCGTATATTCGATGACGAGAATGACAAGATTAATCTTTCACTTACAGATGTTGGCGGTGAATTGTTATTGATTTCCCAGTTTACTCTTTATGCAAATTGCAAAAAGGGATATCGCCCATCTTTTATAGAGGCAGGTGCTCCTGATATGGCAAATGAAATGTATGAGTACATTGTTGAAAAATGCCGTCAGGGAGGATTTCATGTTGAAACAGGAGAGTTCGGAGCAGATATGAAAGTATCCCTTTTGAATGACGGTCCATTTACTATTGTGCTTGACTCAAAAGATATATGTTAGAGGATTATTGACATGAATTTAGTTCGTACAATTACTAATATGGAGCGCTGTTCTAATGAATCTTTAGAGATATTATGTAGGAAAATATCAGAAGGATTAAGAAAAAACCTGCACGATCCAACATTTATCTACGTAAATATAGATAAAATAGAGAACACACATCAATTGACAATGTGTATTCGTAAAAACGAATGGATGATTGAAAATGTGGATGTTATACTAATAACTATAAATAGTATATCATGTCGCCAAAAGGCAGTAATAACATCTTGTTATAATTATGTCCAGAAGACAGCTGATGTTTTGACTGAAATAGGTTTTACCAAATTAGATAGTTGTAGTTTTGACTCCTTGGACTATGAGTATTAAAAACATGTAAACAGGAGGTAAAGAGTATGAAAATTGCAATGGCAAATGACCACGCTGGTACACAAATGAAAGAGGAGATTAAGGCTTATCTTATCAAAGAAGGATACCAAGTAGAGGACTTTGGAACCTATGATGAGAATAGTTGTGATTTATCGGATTTTGTTTATCCTGCAGCTCTTGCTGTAGCAAAGGGTGAATGCGATAGGGGAATATTCTGCGATGGTGTAGGCTATGGTAGCGCATTGATTGCAAATAAGATTAATGGTTGCTACGCTGCGGTTTGTCAGGACCCTCTTTGTGCAACACTCGCAAGAGAACATACAGATTCCAATATCCTTTGCCTTGGAGCAAAAATTATTGGAGGCCTTATGGCTATGGAAGTGGTAAAGACATGGCTTAAGACGGAACCACTTATGGAAGAAAAATACCGTCGCCGTGTTCAGAAGGTTTGCGACATCAATGATAAGCACTGTGTGCCTATTGATTAATGATAAAGTGAAGAGCAAAAGAGGCATCCGAAAAGGATGCCTCTTTTTATTATTCTTTAATCTACAATTCTGTCTTCGATTGGAATGTATTTCTTGTGCTGACATACTGTCATGTATGCAGGACGCATGATTTTGCCCTTGTGGCAAATCTCTTCCATGCGGTGAGCACTCCAACCTGCGATACGTGCAATGGCAAAGATAGGAGTAAATAATTCTCCAGGAATGCCAAGCATCTGATAAACAAATCCTGAGTAAAAGTCTACGTTTGGTGATACACCCTTGTAGATTTTTCTCTCTTCGGCGATGATCTTTGGAGCAAGCTTAGCAACTAGCTCGTAAAGATTGTATTCCTTTTCCATGCCCTTTTCCTTAGCAAGATCCTCTACGAAAGAGTGGAATGTAAGAGCACGAGGATCGGATACTGAATAAATAGCGTGGCCCATACCATAGATAAGACCGGCATTGTCAAATGCCTCGCCGTGGAGGAGAGCACGAAGATAAGCTGAAACTTCTTCCTCGTCTTCCCAATCCTTAAGGTGGGCTTTCATGTCCTCAAACATCTTAACAACTTTTATATTGGCACCGCCGTGCTTAGGTCCCTTGAGGGAACCAAGTGCTGCAGCGATAGCAGCGTATGTGTCTGTACCTGATGATGAAACAAGGTGAGTAGTGAATGTAGAGTTGTTACCGCCACCGTGCTCCATATGTAAAATCAATGCCACGTCAAGGAGCTTAGCCTCAAGTGGAGTGAATTTGCTGTCTGGTCGTAAGCAGTGCAAAATATTCTCTGCTGTAGAATAGTCAGGTCTTGGCTGATGGATAATCAGCGAGTTCTCATTGTAGTAGTAATCGTATGCTGCGTAGCTATAAACTGAAAGCAGTGGGAAATTAGCAATCAACTGTAAGCACTGTCTAAGTACATTTGGCTCAGATGTGTCATCAGCATAGTCATCGTATGAGTAAAGTGCAAGAACTGATCTAGCAAGTGAGTTCATCATATCCTGAGATGGACTCTTCATAATCATATCGCGAACAAAATTTGGTGGTAAAGAGCGATAGCTTGCAAGTATGTCTTTGAACTCCTCTAATTGATCGACAGTAGGAAGGTTACCAAAAAGTAAAAGGTAAGCACATTCCTCGAATCCGTAATGCTGTTCCTTTGGAAGATTCTTAACTAGGTCTCTTACATTGTAGCCGCGATAGAAGAGCTGACCATCACATGGAACTTCCTTTCCATCTACGAATTTCTTTGAGTTAACTTCAGATATCTCAGTAATACCAACCAGAACACCCTTACCATTTAGATCACGAAGACCTCTTTTTACATCGTAAGTAGTGTAAAGCTCTGGATCTATATATGATGATTTCTTGGAGAGCTCAGCAAGCTTTTCCAATTCAGGAGTAATCTCGCTATAATTTTCAATTACCATTAAAACATTGTCCTCCTTCAAGTGGTTATTGCAATAAAACATTATAAAGTCTAAGTATAATTGTTTTACACTTTAGCGTGCTAAATTGCAATTTAATGTATAGTAACATAAATATATGTAATTATACAAGTAAAATTGTGCCATTTTTAAGTGGAGGATTGCAAGTTATTTGGGCAAATTTTAGAAAAAGTTTATACTTGGCAATTTGCTCAAAAAAGGACAATAAAATTGTACGAATAGGAAAACAATTTTTCGTTGATTTCGTTGACAAGAAAATAACGAATATATAAAATGTTATTTAGCGAAAATTAGTTTATAGCCCCTTGTTACATGGGGTTAGCTACTAAAATTAAATAAATTTAGAAAAGTGAGGTAAGACAAGATGGCTAATGTTGATTTAACAAAGTATGGCATCACAGGAACAACTAACATCATCCACAATCCTTCTTACGAGGAACTCTACAAGGCAGAGCTCGACGCTAAGAACGAGGGGTATGAGGTTGGTCAGGAGACAGAGCTTGGCGCTGTTAACGTAATGACAGGTATCTATACAGGACGTTCTCCTAAAGATAAGTACATCGTTATGGATGAGAATTCTAAGGATACTGTATGGTGGACAACAGAGGGATATCCAAACGATAACCATCCAATGTCTGAGGATGTTTGGGCTAAGGTTAAGGAACTTGCTAAGAAGGAGCTTTCAAACAAGGACCTTTATGTAGTAGATCTTTTCTGCGGTGCTAACAAAGATACACGTATGGCAGTTCGTTTCATCGTTGAGGTTGCTTGGCAGGCTCACTTTGTTGAGAATATGTTTATTAAGCCTTCAGCAGAAGAGCTTGCAAACTTCGAGCCAGATTTCGTAGTTTACAATGCATCTAAGGCTAAGGTTGAGAACTACAAGGAGCTCGGACTTAACTCTGAGACATGTGTAGCTTTCAATATTACATCTCGTGAGCAGGTTATCATTAACACATGGTACGGCGGAGAGATGAAGAAGGGTATGTTCTCTATGATGAACTACTTCCTTCCACTTAAGGGTATGGCTTCAATGCACTGCTCAGCTAACTGTGATATGGATGGAAAGCATACAGCTATCTTCTTCGGTCTTTCTGGTACAGGTAAGACTACACTTTCTACAGATCCTAAGCGTCGTCTTATCGGTGATGATGAGCACGGCTGGGATGATAACGGCGTATTCAACTTCGAAGGTGGTTGCTACGCAAAGGTTATCGGTCTTGATAAGGAATCTGAGCCAGATATCTACAACGCAATCAGAAGAGATGCTCTTCTTGAGAACGTAACAGTTGATGATGCTGGAAAGATTGATTTTGATGACAAGAGCGTTACTGAGAACACTCGTGTATCTTATCCAATCGACCACATCAACAATATTGCAGCTGAGGTAAATAAGGTTTCTGCTGGTCCTGATGCTGATAACGTAATTTTCCTTTCAGCAGATGCATTCGGAGTACTTCCTCCAGTATCTATCCTTACACCAGAGCAGACAAAGTACTATTTCCTTTCAGGATTTACAGCAAAGCTTGCTGGTACTGAGAGAGGTATCACAGAGCCTACACCTACATTCTCTGCTTGCTTCGGTCAGGCATTCCTTGAGCTTCACCCAACAAAGTACGCTCAGGAGCTCGTTAAGAAGATGGAGAAGTCTGGTGCTAAGGCATACCTCGTAAACACAGGTTGGAACGGTACAGGTAAGCGTATCTCTATTCCTGATACACGTGGTATCATCGACGCTATCCTCGATGGTTCTATCCTCAAGGCTGAGACAAAGAAGATCCCTATGTTCGACTTCGTTGTTCCTACAGCTCTTCCAAACGTTAACCCAGCTATCCTCGACCCACGCGACACATACGCTGACGCTTCACAGTGGGAGGAGAAGGCTAAGGACCTCGCTGCTCGTTTCATCAAGAACTTCGCTAAGTACACAAACAATGAGGCTGGTAAGGCTCTCGTTGCTGCTGGTCCAAAGCTCTAAACTGATTCTCAGTTAATTGATAATTCATAATTAATAATGTATAATTATTAGTTCGGATTATTGATTAGATTATAATTGCCGCTTGAGTGGTTTCTTTATGAAATGCTCAAGCGGCATTTTTATGTAGTTTAGCCATTTACAATATGTGCTATTGTATTTTTCGTTATAATTTCCGCATATGTCTGATAATGCCCCGAAGGGGCTAAAGCTTCTAGCCCATGGCATCGCCATGGGAAAATTTGAGGTATAATTAACGCCCTGTAAGGGCAAAAACATTAATTTGTGTTAGAGCTTTTGCCCTTGCAGGGCGAAATTACAAACTTCCCTATACATAGGGCGATGCCCTATGCTATTGGCTTATTGCCCCTTCAGGGCGTTATCTGATATATGCTGATAATTATTTTTCTCATTTTTGTTTATCATTTGGTAAAATACCCGTTTGTTGCTAAAAATCAATTGCTTGACTAAGGTCAAAAGAATGGGTAAAAACGGAATAAAGTTGCATAAAGATTTGTTGTGTACGATAACAATTAGTACCTTTGCACCAGAAATCAGAGACGGGTGCTGCTCTGCGAGCAATAAACCCTGTTAGCTTCGTGCGAAGAAGCACTCAGAAAGAAAATACAGGCAATTAGCTTTGTAAGAAGCGGTAAAGGATTGTATTCATATAAGGATAACAACTTGGTCTTAACAGATCGGGTATAAAAGAAGGATAAAAGAATTATGACTATTGATTATGCAACAGTATTTATGTTGCTCATGGTGGCTGTTTCTACAGCATGTGGAATAGCATCCATCATACACAACAATCTGCGTTAAAAGCGCGGTACAATATTAAGAATAATAGAGTTAGGTTTTAGTAGTATAAAAATTAGGTTTTAGTATTGTATTCAGGAGGCTGATGTGAATCGGTCTCCCTTTTTTTATGTCATGAATTTATGCTGTTCTAAGTCTTTTTAGCAGTAAAGATTTTGTGAATTGGATATTTCTTACTAATTTTGTACGCAAAATAGATGTATCCAGGTTTTAACAGCGGTTCATCGGCATTTAAATAACGAAAAATGTTGCACACGTCACGAATCAGTGTAGGTTTATAAATGAGAAAGATATTATTCTTAGCAATGGTATTCTGCAGTTCAATTGCTTTTGCAGAAAATGATTTGACAACGGAAAACGAAACAGATAAAGAGTTGGAAAGCGTGGAAGCAGAGGCTCCAACAGCAGAGGCTGTAAACAATATTGCTGCAGAAACAGCTCCGCAGTATTACGGGGGCTCAAACTCTTCTGGTTTCGACTATCATAAATATATTGATGCCATTTACGTGAACTATGGTATCATTGATGGCAATCATCAGTTCCTCGGATTTGATGTCGGTAAGGATTTCTTCCTCGATTTCAACTACGCATGGGGCGAGAACTACAAGGGTGTCGATGATTTGGATCGCTATTGCATCGGACTTGGTGTCCGTCCGACTGTATGGTTCGCAAAGTACTTTATGTTCCAGGCAAAGATTGGTGCTGAGTATTTCTGGGGAACCGGCTATCGTGCAGGCAATATAGCTTGTTTGGCAGAGCCTAGGGTCGGTGTTAAGATCGGTAGTGGCGGTATTGGAGCAAGCTATCGTTTTGACGTGAATAAGTTCAAGTTCCGCAATACGATATCCGGCCATATCTGTATCTCGGCGTTCTTCTATATTTAGAAAATTATTAATGCAGACAATTCCTACGATAACCAAGCAGTTGCTTATCATCAACTGCATAGCTTTTTTAGCATCTCTACTCGTGCCAGAAATAAAAGTCTGGTGCGGGCTTCACTATTGGCAGGCCAGCCATTTCCATTTGTACCAGTTTATTACATATCTATTTATTCATGGTACTGTGATTGATGGCTTGTCTAATAGTTTTATGCA
>JAEEGH010002362.1_pt1 | contig 51263 bp, 51 predicted proteins | sample 9134181 | NCBI WGS metagenome assembly JAEEGH01 (sample SAMN16246544, study PRJNA631951) | gut metagenome | biome: gut microbiome; feature: rumen; material: DP-attached | host: Bos | place: Iran: Karaj | collected 2018-10
CCGACGAAGCCAACAGTCTTGTTATAACCTACGATGATGGTACAGAAATAGAATTTATGTCGCGCTACGCAGTCAAAAACTTCACTTTGGCAAAAAACATGAATAAATCGGGACACAGATATTTCTGGCTCGTAATTCAAAAAGGCAAAAACCTTATTGGCTTTGCATCTACATCGAGCATAACAACAGTTACAGGTGTAGGATTTATGAACAGCATACGCTCTAACAGTCTTGCATACAGTTATTGTAAGAAAGGCGATGAAATTGCTGTTACATACTATGTTCCAAGCGTCAATGCTACAGGAGGACTTACAGCCGACATCAGGCGCGCATTCGACCGCTTTCCGAAAATGGCAAACTACATAGAAAGCGATAATTTTAAACTGAAGGATTTCAAAAAGAATCCTTTCGGACTTCTTGACACTTTGGACAATTTACAATAACAAACAGAAAAAGGCAGCCTCATCAGACTGCCTTTTGTGTTTATTTCAATATGCAAATGAGAACAATTTACAAAAAGGTGAAGTACATATTTCGGGGCAATACTGCAACGGTTTATTCTCGACTGTAAAAGTACATAACTACCGAACATATACTTTGCACAATTAACATATCCCTCCTCTGCTCTCGGAATTTAAATCAGCAAAAAAATGGAAGAAAGCATTAACTATATGAGTGATAACGAATTACTCGCGATATTAGCATTTATTTGCATCTTGCTAATGATTGCAATTAAGTTTATTAACGGAACAAAAGTCTTTTTGATACACCTCGTCGTCTTCGGGTTATATTCATTATTTATGCTGTACGGACTGACTTTCGAGGGCAAAGATGGCACAAGTATCGTCTGGTTTAGTATTTTTGCAGTTTCGTATGTTGCTTATATCGCTCTGACGACAGTCTACATAATCTTTAAATTAATTTTCTAAATCAAGCTTAAAATGAAAAGAAGTCTATTTTTATTTGTCTGTTTGCTATGTTCCTTTCTCCTTAGAACGGAAACTTTGGCTCAATCAAAATTTAGCGATTATTGCCTATACAAAGATACTATGGACGTAGATTTGTATTGCATAAATGTCTTTTCTTTGGAAGAATATAATGTGCAAGAGCGTAATTTTGGACATATTATAGACATAATGGTTGATAATTACTATATTGGGAATCTTTTTCAATTAAAATACGAATATGATTTACAACGTAATTTGGTTAATTTTTTGAAATGTCCAAATCTTGAATGTAATCGCCTGCTCCTATTTCCTCCATTCGACTCTTATTGGAGCGACATTGTTCAAGGGTCTTATTCAAAAGTGCCGGATTTCCACGAATTACCCAAAGAATATTATTACACCGACAAATCGCGCACTTACGGGGCATGGATTTATCGCATAAAGGGAAAGGCAATAAGAGTTGCTGTGATGTCTAAATTTATCCCTACATATGAAGCTTATAAGCATTTTTCTACACGTATAGAAAAACAAGCAGACGGAGATTTGCCAGCTTTCTATTTGTACATAATTTTATCGTGCGATGTTGAAACGTACACATCTGACGCTATATGCGACAAGAAAAATGGTTTAAAAAGAATTAAAGTATATCCAAATTAGTTCTTGCTTGTGGGGATTTGTACTCCCCACAAATAAACGCAATTAAAGCAGAAATGAAGAAAGCAATAATAACATCAGCAACCATAGTTGTGACACTCGGTTTTATGCTATTACGTGATTATCATAACTATTTTTATGGTAAAAGTTTTATAAATTACCATCTGCTTCCTTATGGATTAACTCCTGAATATTACAAGGATTACGTCTTAGAGAATGGCAAAAGTGTACCGATAGAGAGATTCTATTTAATTACGGATCATTCAGAATTCTTTGGTCCAGGCACGCCTATCCCTATTGATTCCCCTAATTCAACATTTGATATAGACTCAATAAAAAGTTACTATTACAATAAAGATAGTATTTTTGTATATTGTGTTGACGAGGAAAACAGACCTCATTGGATTATACCTGTCAGAGAGAAAGACGGCTGGGTGGTTTTTGATGAAATAAAAAATGTCCAAATAAATAATTTGGCTAAATACAAATGTGTTTCAGACTTTTATGATTAATGACACATAATCATTTTTATACAGAAAAACTGCGCCTTCCACCAATCAGAAAGCGCAGTTTCTGCCAACCACACATACCGTTTTAAATCTGAAAACGGACGTATGTTCTGTCGTCAAAACTATTGTTGCCCTCAACCATAGCCTTTGTAGCCATATTCTTGTCGTAGCACAGGGGGTCTTCCTTCAGAATGGCAGCAAGGTGTGCCTCGGTATCGTAGAGCGTAGGGCACAATACCGGATAACCGTCTGATGCCAGAATAACATCGCCGCTATAATCGGCAAGCGAAATAGTCTTTATGTGTTCGCCAACGATTTTAAAACCGTCAACCACCCCATAGGCAAACTCGCCGGCATCCGGGTTGTTCTGGCATACACATTGCTGTTTAAGCAGCGGCATTATAGCCTTGCGCCCCGTATCGTCGGCAAGCAACTGGCCAACCGTCTTTCCGCCAAGCATCTCGAGCCTTAGCATCGTGCTTCGCATCTTGGCAAGAGCAGCCTCGAGCGGCTTGCTGTTCTCGTAGAGCGTGCCGCCAACCTTTGCCAAGCAGTCGCCTATCTGCCAAATCTCGCGGCGATAGTCCGAATAGATAACCACGCTACACGTCGGTCTGTCGGCAGGATTTTCTTTCATCCTATCCATCAATCCGTTAGTATTATAAAAGTCGGCAATTGTGTTAGTCATAAGTCTTGCAGCCTGCCCCACGGTACTACGGCGCGACATCTCGGCTATGCAATCGCCCACAATTTTGGCTGCAACAAATCCCGAACGCATCCCGCCGAATGAAAAGTTACCCTTGCTGGTAGAGCCATCGATAACCGCCACATAGTCGTCGGTAATTACAAGTCTGTCTTCGCAAGGCTGCGTATCGTTTTTTCCTTTTGAAAACTGTTCAATTATATCCATACTACGCTTTATGTCAGTATATTTGAATGATTTTTTGTAGTTTCGCGCCACAAATTTAATATTTTTTTTCTTTATGACATTATTTTTATTTATCTTTGCACCCCGAAATAGAACTGAAAAAGTAATAAATTTTAAACTAAATAAGAAAAAATGATCGTAGTTCCAGTAAAAGAGGGCGATAGCATCGAAAAGGCTCTTAAGAAGTTCAAAAGAAAGTTCGAGAAGACAGGTGTTGTTAAAGAGTTGAGAGCACGTCAACAGTTTGACAAGCCATCTGTTAAGAACCGTCTTAAGAGAGAGAAGGCTGTTTATGTACAGCAGCTTCGCCGTGTTGAGGAATAATATTTTATTCAGTCAAGCATAAAAAAATCCCATTCACAGTTTGTGAGTGGGATTTTTTTTGTACCTTTACACCACTTTATTATAAAAGCACAATAGTCATACATCTTTAAATCGATAATTATCAAACAAATATGAAATCACGATTAACTGTTTTTTTAATATTTGCAATATGCTCCGTGCTTGCGTCTGCGCAAAACTATGTCTACTCCGTTACCGCCGGAACATCGTGGGCACGAGAGGAGTTTCACAAGCAAGAAAGGCTACAGCGCAACCTTAACAAGCAACAGCCCAAACTGGGCAACGGAGCGCCCGACTTCAGACGCACGTTCAACAACATAGTGTATGCCTACCGCAAGCATAACACATACAACGACAGTATCTTCATGAACCTAAGCCACGATAAGTGGACCAACATGTTTAAGCGCAGGGCACGAAAATATTCGGACATCTACACCTCGACAAACATGGAGATAACAAAGCTGAAGGACTACTTCGAGAGCGACAGCGTGCCCGAGGCCGCATACGATTCGCTGTACTATTGGACGCGCGACCTGTATCACCGCAACATCAACGACATTTTCCTGTACGAGAACCTTATGGGAATACTGCTGCCCCACTACGAGGAGAAGCAGGATATCGAGCACCTTATATTCTGCTACATGTGCTCGGGACTTCTTAACTACCAATGTTCGCGAATGGGCGACCGCGAGGCCGAAATGCGCTCGGAACTATACTATCACAAGGTTATGAACCTGAGCGACCGCTTTCCACACTTCCGCAATCCGCTTAACCGCTTCTACTTCATAGCAGCATTCGTAAACCTGTCGCTACTGCACACACAGGCCGGCAACATATCGCTTGTAGAAAGCCGGGAGATTGCAAACAACATCCAGAAGATGTACGCAACACGCGAGGTTCGCGAGATTTTCCGCCGCGACAGTCTGCTTAACGAATTTGCAAAATGGAGTATCGATCTGTTCCACTTCCGAGGCATTGCCACTTACATAAGCCGCGGACAGAACAATCCGGAACTGCGCGACCAACTCTACGATGCCTATATTGCCACTTGCAAGAGAATTAACTATAAGTTCGAAGAACAGAAAAACAGATACTACAGTCTGTTACGCTACGACGACCTCCTGATTGAGGCGTACATGGGACACATAAGCTGGGACAAGGCTCTTGCCCAGATTAACAAACTGACGGAAAACGACCCTAACCTGCAATTCGACCCCGGCGCGCCGAAGTTGAAAATCAACTACATGAACAATCTGTTCGAGACCGAGCTTGCCGTGCTTGAGCACACAACCATGAGCGAAAAGAAACGCGGCATATACATGAAGAATCATCTTAACAACCTGCTCGACATCTTCTCGCGCTATCCACACGGTCAGTATCCGTTCGAGAAGGGAATGATTCTGTCTAACATCGCAACACGCCCTTCAATACTTAAATATCTCTCATCTAAAGAGCGTCGCGAGCTTCTGTTCTCGCTCATCGTCGTAGAACAGCCAACAACATACGTTCATGTATCAATGGTTGCCGACCTTTCAAAGATTCTGGCAGAGGGCATGATAAAGAACCATCCTGAGTTCTTCGCTGGAATTCCGGGATATCCAACGGCATACGATGTGGTTGAGAAGAAGGATTCGCTCATAGACTTTGTGTACTATGCCGCCATCTATCACGACCTCGGAAAAATCTGTATGCCAACAATTATAAACAACTGTTACAGAAAGTTGACGAACCACGAGTTCGACATAATCCAGATGCACCCTGAAAAATCGCTTCCGTTCTTCGCCATAGACGAGTCGCTGAAGAAATATCAGGACATCGCACTCGGACATCACAAATGGTTCGACGGCGACGGATATCCGCCAAAATTCAAGAACAGAAAATCGCCGTACTTCCCTATCATCTGTCTCGTAACGGTTACAGACTGTATGGATGCCGCCACCGAGAACATCGGTCGAAACTATCACACTCCAAAGTCGTTCGAAACGGTGATGCAGGAGTTCGACGAACTTGCGGGAACGCAGTTCAACCCTAAGCTGATATCGTTCATAATGTCGAACAAGGATGTGTACGAAAAGCTGAAGCAGCATGTAAGCACAGGACGTTACGACAATTACTACAAACTTTACACAAGATACTGGAAGGATAAGGAGAAAGAAAAATAAACAAAAAAGCGTGCAACTCTTTGGGGCTGCACGCTTTTATTCTACATCTAACATTCCGCTTTTTTTCATGTCGAACGGAGTGATTTTCATCTCGCCCAACTCGCCTATGTATCTCCGTCGCCAGAAATCGGTAAGCGATGAATGAAGAACCCAGTTCTGCACCTCGAAAAGACTTTCAACATCGTTCAAACGACCTTTAAATCCCTTACAGATTACGACATAATCAACATTCAGCCTCTTCCCGGCAATACGATAGTTCCATTTGTCCGAATCGAGCATCAGAATCGTCTTCCCGCCAATCGACAGCAATCCGTCCGTTTCAGCCCAATCATCGTGCGAAATCTTGCATACGGTCTTTCCATGACTAACAAATCCGACTTCGGGATTGCCGAAACTATCGCAGACATACATCTGCCTTCGGTCTGAAACAAGGCAATAAATCTGGCTCACAACAAGCAAAAGCACGAACATCATCCCCACTTGCAGAACGCGCACATCGGGCTTAGAGAGCATCTTGTAAACGGCCACCAAGACAAGATACATCAGCACCACCTGAACAATCGTAGGATAGAACGGTCCGGCAGATGCGCCCCACAATCCGCCCACAAAATCGGTACAAGTATTCAATACAGAAACCTCGGCACTTATGCACCACGACGCTATTTGTGTAATGCCCGGAACAACGGCACACAACGGCAGCAAAGCAAACAACGAGCCGACAATTACGAACACCAGCGGAACGGCAAACAAGTTGGAGATGAAAAAATACGATGGGAAATTGTGGAAATACAGAATACTCAGCGGAGCAACGCCAATCTGCGCCGCAAACGATACAGAGACTATTCCGAAGGCATATTTCAGAATCTTATTGTTCTGAAAACGGTTGCTGAAAAACGGCTGGAACTTCATTATCGCAAGGCAAGCCATAAATGAAAGTTGAAAGCCTACATCGTACAAAGCACCCGGTGAGACAAGCAGAATGGCGGTAGCGGCAAACATCAAGTTTCCGACGCTCCAAGCATCTCTCCTGAGCCATGCGGCAATAATGCAGAGCGTGGTAAGAATGGCAGCACGAACGAGCGAATAAGGCATTCCAACAACCATAACGTAGCCCCACAGAAATGCGATTATAAAAAGCGAGGCTACAGTCTTTGCCCTTCCCTTTCGGAATATGCCGAAAAGGACATAACCGAGAATGCAATAGATAATGCCAAGATGCAAACCCGACAAGGCAAGGATATGGCTTATGCCCACACGCGAATACTTCTGCCGCATGTCGTAAGTCAGCCCCGACCTATCGCCAAGAACAAGAGCTCTTACAATCGCCTCTTTCTCCTCATCAAGCGCAAGCGACAGGATTACATTCTCTATCGCATCGCGAGTTTTCTTCAAAAGCGAATGGCTCGACGCCACCCGATAATCGGCTATATGGTTGCCGTAGACAACCGATGTCCCACCCACTCCACGGCTTTTAAGATAGAGTTCCTCGTTCCATTCGTAACGATTGCCGGTCGTGCAAGGCGAATACATCTGCGAGTAGAAAGTTATCGTATCACCCTCGCAAAAATCATGGTTCGCCGACTTCTTATCTTTCAGGAAGACGAGTCTGCAACGTATATCAGGAATCGGCTCGACATTTCCAACCGTATCAAGAGCCATAAAGCAGTCGCCATTCAGACGGACATATTTCTCGCTGTTCTTCTGAATATCGCGAACCACGACAGAATAAAGTTTCTGCTCATCGCTCCACTCGTACGAATGTGAACGGTAAAAACAAAGCGTGCGCACCGTGCCGAGAAGCACGAAGCACACGCCTAACAAGACAACAGAAATATAATTCCGTTTAGAATAGAATGAAAATGCCATGCAGCACAGAACCGCAAGCCCTAAGAGCGGCAACATACAGCCAGATGGCAGAAAGCCAGCCAGCACAATTCCGGCAATTATGGGCAGCAGAACCCTTATCATTAACTACAGAGCCTTCAAGTCTTTTATCATCTTTATCGGGTCTTCAGCCTTGAAAACGGCACTTCCTGCCACAAGAGCATCGGCTCCGGCATCCGAAAGAAGTTTTCCTGTCTCAAGGTTCACGCCACCATCAATCTCGATAATGGTATTCAGTCCCATGCGGTTGCGCATCTCCTTCAGTTGCTCAACTTTTTTCAAGGTATTCTGAATGAACTTCTGACCTCCAAAGCCCGGATTGACACTCATCAGAAGAACCATATCCAACTCGGGCAAAATATCCTCGAGCATACACACAGGCGTAGCCGGATTAAGCGTCACGGCAGCCTTCATGCCAGCCTGCTTTATCTGCTGAATCGTGCGATGCAGATGCGTGCATGCCTCAAAATGTACGTTCATCATATATGTGCCAAGGTCGCGAACCTCGCTCACAAACTTGTCGGGCTGAACAATCATCAGATGCACGTCGAGCGGCTTCTGACTCAATTTTGCTACATATTTCAGAACAGGGAATCCAAAACTGATGTTCGGCACAAACACGCCGTCCATAATATCAATGTGAACCCAATCGGCATCGCTGCTGTTCAACATCTCGAAATCGCGTTCAAGATTGGCAAAGTTAGCCGACAACAAAGAAGGTGAAATAATCTTGCCCATCAGTTCCACGACATTGTTAGATATGTTCCTTTACTTACCGCGCAGGCATTATAGTTGTGCGCAAAGTTACGGATAAAATCGAGTGTTTTCTTTGATGGCTTCAAAACCACCTTACGCGACTTTAATGATGATGCTTTCTTTACTAAAGTAAAATCTTTCTCCATAGGCAGAAACTTTTTTAATGTTTCTGATAAAACGAAAAAACACTCTGCATTATTGTGCAGAGTGCTCGTTTTAATATTGGAAAAGCATATTTTTTTCTTCAGCAAGTTTTCTGAGATTCAGAATTGCATAGCGCATCCGTCCCAAAGCCGTATTGATGCTTACGCCCGTAATGTCCGAAATTTCCTTGAAACTAAGTTCCTGATAGTAGCGCATTTTTATTATCTCACGCTGGTCTTCGTTAAGAAGAGTTATGAGATAATTCAACTCGTCGATGGTCTGGTCGGCTACGATATTATCCTCAACATTACCCTCGAGCAACTGGCTGTAGTCGTACAAATCTACATCATACTCGTCGTTGCTGACGGTATTGTCGTGCTTCTCAAGTCTGAACACATCGAAAACCTTGTTATGCGCAATGCGCATAAGCCACGACGAAAACTTGCCACTCTCCGAATAACCACCCTGCTTTAGAGTGATGATGGCCTTAATAAAAGTCTCTTGAAACAAGTCTTCTGCCAACGCCTCGTTGTGTACGAAACCATAGATATAGTTGTACACTTTGGTGTTGTAGCGACTAAGGAGTGCATCAAATGCCTCATTATTACCCTGAACATAAAGTTTAACCAGTTCCTCATCGGAATGGCTCTTGTATGATTTCATAATTTAAACAATTTTTGTTAGAGTAAAAATTGGCTATAGGCTTAATGGTTTAAATTAAAAACTAATTATTCGTAAAACTACTCTGCAAATGTCGCTTTTTTTAGCGAGAAAAGCAAACATATTCTTACTTTTTTTACATCAAAAATGATAAATAGATACAAAAATCCACTATCATCTGCCAGAATAACAGCGAATAATGCTTCATAACATGAAATTAACAAGAAATTCGATGCTATTACCTGACAAGCCACAAAAAAAGGAGTACTAAAACGTACTCCTTTTATAATGATTCAAATCCTTTACAGATTTTAATTAAGCTTCTGCCTCAGCTACTACAACTACAGGAACCTCAACAGTAACCTCCTTGTGAAGCTTAAGAACAGCCTTAAACTCACCAAGAGCCTTGATATCCTTCATTGAAACAACCTTCTTGTCAATAGCAAAACCCTTCTTGTTAAGTTCTTCAGCAACGTTTGCTGCAGTAACTGAACCGTAAACTGCACCAGCAGCGCTAACCTTAACAGCCAACTGAAGAGCAACGTCTTTCAAGCTGTCAGCAAGAGCCTGAGCCTCGTTCTTGATCTTCTCAAGTTTCTTAGCCTTCTGCTTCAACTCCTCTGCAAGAATCTTCTTAGCAGATGCTGTAGCAACGATAGCCTTACCAGTAGGGATAAGGAAGTTACGACCATAGCCGTTCTTCACTGTAACGATGTCGTTCTTGAAACCTAAGTTCTGAACGTCTTCTTTCAATATAATTTCCATACTTGTCCCTCCTTTTTATTATTTCATCATATCAGTTACAAATGGAAGCAAAGCCAAGTGGCGTGCTCTCTTCACTGCCTGAGCAACACGACGCTGGAACTTCAATGAAGTACCTGTAATACGACGTGGAAGAATCTTACCCTGCTCATTCAAGAACTTCTTCAAGAATTCAGGATCCTTGTAATCGATGTACTTAATACCGCTCTTCTTGAAACGGCAATACTTTTTCTTCTTAACATCTACGGTTGGTGGAGTTAAGTATCTGATTTCTGATTGCTGTGCCATAATTAATTCCTCCTTTTTTTAATTACTTGTTTCTTCTCTTAGCAGCATACTCTGCAGCGTACTTGTCCAACTTAACGGTCAAGTAACGGAGCACGCGCTCGTCACGACGGAAGTTAACCTCCAACTTAGCGATTGTTGCAGGCTCTGCCTTAAACTCGATCAACTGATAGAAACCTGTTGACTTCTTATCGATTGGATAAGCCAACTTCTTCAGGCCCCAGCTTTCTTCATTGATAATCTCGCTGTTTTCTTCAGCAAGGATACCTTTGAATTTCTCTACCGCTTCCTTCATCTGCTCATCAGATAAAACGGGAGTTAAAATGAAAACGGTTTCGTACTGATTCATACTACTTTGTTTATTAATTAAATGTTCTATGCAAAAATGCGGTGCAAAATTAAGGCATTTAGACTGAAAAAACAAATTTTTTCGTTAAAAAAACTAAAAAACATAAAAAACGTCACGACTTTTTCATATAATTCAGATGCAAACAATTATATTTGCAAACAGTTTCATTCACAACGGTTAATATATCATATTATTATGGTAAACAACTTTGACTACGACCTCAACATAATTTTCGCAATCCTGAACGGAAGGGTTACAACAGCAATCAACAAACAGTTTCTGAGAAACTGCAAAGAGGAAAAGCTGGACATAACCCCCGAACAATGGACTGTACTCGTACATCTGGTAAACAACAACGGTGTTACGCAGCAGGCTCTTTGTAATGCCACATTCAAGGACAAGCCAAGCATGACCCGCCTTATTGACAACATGGAGAAGATGGGACTCGTGACGCGACTTGCCAACAAAAAAGACAGGCGAATAAACCAGATTCAGCTTACGCGAAAAGGCAGGGATACAGAAAGACGTTCGGCAATCATCGCTATCAAGACGCTGAAGGAAGCACTCGAGGGCATTAATGTTGAGGATATTGCGATATGCCAGGACGTTCTTAAAAAAGTGTTCAAAAACATGCAGGGATAGTTTTTTTCCTGTTTATCTTATTTTTTCTCGCCTTTTATTTCGTAAAGTCAAGAATTATTGTTTTCTTTGTAGACAATAAAACGAATAAAAGTAAAACGTAATATATATTATAGAATGAAAAACCTTGGTATAATAATTATTATTATCGCTGCCATCGCTTTGGTTGCATGCGGTATCATGGGTGAGGTAAACAACAACTATATCACATTCGGTTGTGTTGGTTTGGCAGTTGTAGGTCTGATTGTTCATATTATTGTAAACAAAAGGATAACTGAATAGTCTTACTCATATATTCGGAAGAAATAAAAAGCCCTAAAGTTTTCAAAACCTTAGGGCTTTTATTTTGCCTGTATCTTTTCTTAATCTATTCCCGGAGCAATGAGCTTATAGCCCTTTCCGTGAACATTCAGAATCTCGACCTCTGGATCGGCGCGCAACAGCTTGCGCAGTTTTGTGATATACACATCCATACTGCGGGCGTTGAAATAATTGTCATCAACCCAAATAGCCTTCAGGGCATAGTCACGCTGAAGGATTTCTGTTCCGTGAGTACAGAGAAGTGAGAGAAGTTCGCACTCCTTTGTTGTCAGTTTTATTGGCTCCCACTCGTCGTTTACTGCACTCAGAGTCTGCTTCTGCGTATCGAAGATAAACTTGCCCAATCTGTACTGGAAGCTATTATCCTTCTGCTGCTGAATCTTTACACGGCGCAAGATTGCCTCGATGCGCGATGTTAGCTCTTCCATAGAGAATGGCTTAGCCACATAGTCGTCACCTCCGAGTTTGAAGCCCTCCAATATGTCTTCCTTTTCAGCCTTGGCAGTAAGGAATATGATAGGTACTGTTGGATTTGATGCACGAACCTCTGTTGCCAACGTAAAACCATCTTTCTTAGGCATCATCACATCGAAAACGCAAATATCAAATACTGCTCGCTGAAATGCCTTATAACCTGCCTCACCATCGGTACACAACTCAACAGTGAAGTTTTTTGCCTGCAGATACTCCTTGAGCAATGCGCCAAGGTTCTCATCGTCTTCACAGAGCAAAAGCCGTACTTTATCGTCTTCCATGACTTTAGTTGTTTTTAATAATAGGTATAGTTATAAAAAATCTTGTTCCCTTGCCAAGTTCGCTGTCGCACTTTATCGTGCCCTTGTGCTCCTCGACTATCTTGTTTACGTATGCAAGACCAAGGCCGAAGCCCTTAACGTTGTGAACGTTGCCTGTATGCACACGATAGAATTTTTCGAACACACGCTTCACATCGTCTTTCTTTATTCCGATGCCATTGTCCTGAACAGAGATTCCGATGCGGTCTTTCCCTACGTTTGCCGTGGTGATTACAAGCCTCAGCGGAATTTCCTCGCGACGATATTTCACGGCATTGTCCATCAGGTTGAAGATAACGTTAGTGAAATGCATCTCGTCTACATACACCATCGCGCTCTGCGCATTCAGTTTCATCTCGATGCTTCCTCCAACCTGCTCTATCTTCAGGCGGAACGTCTTTGTCACGCCCTCAATCAGCTCGTTGCAATTCAGTTCAACCTTTTTCAGGGTGGTTTCCTGTTTTTCAAACATAGACATCTGAAGGACCTTGTCTACCTGAAAGCGAAGTCTCTTTGTCTCGTCGTTAATAACTCCGCTTATCTTCTTCAGCATTGCCGGCGACTTTGCCAGACTCTCGTCCTTCAGCATCTGCGCAGCGAGCGATATGGTTGATATCGGAGTCTTGAACTCGTGCGTCATGTTGCTTATGAAGTCGCTTTTTATTTCCGATAGTTTTTTCTGACGGAATATGAGATATATTGTAAACACGAATGTTGCAAGCAAAATGATGGTAAAGCACACCGATGGCACCATAAGGCGCATTGATCCTGTGATGTAGCTCGAGTAATCCGGAAAATGAACCTCTACAAAGGCATTGTCCTTGTCGTCCATCCACTTGAACATCTTTGCGCGGTAGAACACCTCGTTTTTCTCCTCGGAATAGTCGGAGCAGCGATAGAGCACATTGCCCTTTGCGTCGAGCACCTTGATATGATAAGGCATCATCAGACCATTGTCTCGCAACTCGTTCTTGACCTCCTGGTCGAGCATTCTGAAGTTTATCCTTTTCTTCAACTGAAGACCTCTGCCCGCCTCTATCATAGAATACACGGCCTTGTCGAGCGTTGCGCGGCGATTCATATACATTTTTTTGATGACATCGCCCATCTGACTTCTGCTCACATCGCCGATTACAGCTTTAGGTCTGTTGTCGCGGCGATTGTCGAACGTTGTCTGCTCGAAGGTTGTGTAATGACTTCTAACCTTCTGTACGTTAGTATCGACCTCTTCGCTTGCATACATCGAATCTCTCAGATTCTCGCGAACAAGGTTTTCGAGATACAATCGGCTTTCGTTTAGTTCCACATTGCTAACCGCTTCACTAAGACTGCGGTTAACATTCTCGTCGAACTGTGCCTTGCGAAGCGTTACAAATCGGGTCATGTAGTTTATCTGCAAGAAGAGCAGAACCAGAAACGATAAGCTCATGCCCACACCAAGCGCCCATATTGTAGCTCTTTTCATACTACAAAGATATACATTTTTCACCTAAATGAGGTTTAACATTGGTGAAAAAATGTAAAAAAACTGGTTGAATTTACATTTCAGAAGAAAAACTGTGCCATAGCGCATCGTTTGGAACCGGTGCAACCACGTCGATATCTATCTTCGATACAGGATGAACAAACTGTATTCTGCGTGCATGAAGGCTTATACTTCCATCGGGATTGCTGCGTTTAGCACCATATTTCAAGTCGCCTTTTATCGGACATCCCATCTTGGCAAGTTGGCATCTGATTTGATGATGGCGACCTGTCTTCAAGTCAATCTCAAGCAGCGTATAATTATCGCTGTGCGCAATGACTTTGTAATGTAGAATAGCCTTCTTTGAGTTCGGAACTTCCTTGTCGTAGGCATAACTTTTATTCTGCTTCTCATTTCGCACAAGCCAATGAACAAGTTCGCCTTCGGGATTCTTGGGCGCATCCTTGACAATAGCCCAGTATGTTTTATGAACATCTTTGGTTCTGAACATCTCGTTAAGGCGGGCCAATGACTTTCCTGTACGGGCGAATGTGACGACTCCGCTCACCGGACGATCGAGACGATGCACTACGCCAAGAAAGACATTTCCCGGCTTGGCATATTTTTCCTTGATATACTGCTTTACAGTCTCGCTCAGCGGAACATCGCCAGTCTTGTCGCCCTGAACAATCTCCGAACTGCTTTTGTTTACAATAATTATGTGATTATCTTCGTAAAGAACCTCCATTTATACAAAAATATACGCCCCTACCATCTTTCAGGCAAGGGCGTAGGTTATTTAAATATTCTGCAAAAATTACATATTCATACCGCCATCGACCTGAATAACCTGACCGCTGATGTATGATGACATGTCAGATGCAAGGAATACTGCACAATTTGCTATATCCTCAACCTGACCGCCGCGACGAAGCGGAATAGACTTAATCCACTCCTTGCGGATATCCTCAGACAACTGAGCAGTCATGGCTGTCTCGATGAAGCCTGGAGCAATAGCATTTGCACGGATGCCCTTTGCACCCATCTCCTGAGCGATAGACTTAGCAAGAGCGATAAGACCAGCCTTTGATGCAGCGTAGTTACACTGAGCAGCATTTCCGTGAACACCTACGACAGATGCCATGTTGATGATAGAACCGCTGCGCTGACGCATCATGATTGGAGTACAAGCATGAATGAAGTTGAAAGCAGACTTAAGGTTTACTGCGATTACAGCATCCCACTGAGCCTCTGTCATACGAAGCATCAAACCATCTTTTGTGATACCTGCATTGTTTACAAGAATATCGATAGAGCCGAAGTCTTCCTTAACCTTGTTTACAACCTCTTCGCTCTGTGCAAAATCAGCAGCATTTGAAGCGTAGCCTACGCACTTTACGCCAAGAGCAGCGATTTCAGCCTCAGTAGCCTTACCGTTCTCATCGATTACAAGGTCAGTGAAAGCGATGTTAGCACCTTCCTGAGCAAACTTCAAGGCGATAGCCTTACCGATACCACGAGCAGCACCTGTGATAAGCGCTGTTTTTCCTGTTAATAGTCCCATAATTATTTTTAAAATTTATTTTATTTCTTACCAAGAGCCTTGCGAATGAAGCGGGCAACAAGCGGAGCAGCCGTTTCTTCGGTGAGGCCTCTACCAATTCTTCCAAAAATGTAAGGAACTTCGAGTCCCTTTACGCAATAGTGAGCAATATCAGCCGTGAGGTCGACATTCTCAATATCAAAAACGCCAAGTTTATTGCCCTCTTCCATCACCTTGCGGAATGCCATAATCTCTTTACGGTCGAAACTCTTGCGCACACTTTCCACGCCCCAGATGTCTCTGAAAAATTCGGCACGGAGATTTCCGTTCCGATAGACTGTTTCCTTTACACTATTCAGGTGAGTATATATAAGTTCTATGATTTTTTGGTCGGGCGTTGTATCTTTGGCTGCAACCCCCATCAGTTTGTCACTTAGCCTATCAAGTTCAGACTGAACAACAGACATGAAAATTTCTTCTTTACTGTCAAAATAAGTGTACAACGTACGTCGACCAAAACCTGAGGCTATGGCAATATCATTCATCGTGGTATTCTCTACACCCTTCTGTGCAAAGAGCTTTCGAGCAACATCAATAAGCTTGTCTTTTGTTTTTGATATCGGCATAAGTATTCAAACTATTCTGCAAATATACAATTTTTTTCATTTCGACATCAATTTATACTCTATTTTTCCCCATGCGCCAAAGTTTTAACACTATTTTTTTTGATATTTATTTTTTTATGCTACTTTTGCAAATACTATTGTACACAATAGTTATGGCAAACCGAAAGAGTCGGACACAAAGCCATATTGAACGGAATATGCAAAAATAAGGCGGTGCTTTGTCACTGCCTTATGTTGTTTTCAGAAGATGCAAAATTGACGGTCACACAAAGCAATTCTGCATTTTTGATATAAATATATTAGGTATAAAACAGAAAAATTACATATTTTTCGAAAAAATATAAAATTTTGTCTTAAAAAATTTGGTCGAATCCATTTTTTGCCGTAATTTTGCATCGCAATTCGGGAATGAACAACAGTTCAACACTGAATAACTAACATCGCGGAGTGGAGCAGTTGGTAGCTCGCCAGGCTCATAACCTGGAGGTCGTTCGTTCGAGTCGAGCCTCCGCAACTTTAAAACCAAGAGATTCTTCTCTTGGTATTTTTTTGCGCTAAAATGAAAAGGACAATGACACTGAAAGGTGGTGAAACGGTACACCGCGGACGCATTGAGGTTATATGCGGAAGCATGTTCTCTGGCAAAACAGAAGAACTTATAAGAAGACTGCGCCGCGCCGAATTTGCAAAGCAAAGCATAATGGTCTTTAAGCCCGCGCTCGACATAAGATACAGTGCAGACGACGTTGTCACCCACAACGGTCTGTCGGTATCGTCTACCCCTATTTCGAGTTCGGCAGAGATTTGCGAACAAGCCTGCGGATTTGATGTCATTGGAATTGACGAGGCTCAATTCTTCGACGAAGGACTTGTTGATGTCTGCAACAGTCTGGCATACAAAGGTACAAGGGTGATAATCGCCGGACTCGACCTAGACTATACAGGAAAGCCGTTCGGTCCGATGCCTTCGCTTTGCGCCATAGCCGACGATGTTACGAAAGTGAATGCCATCTGCGTAAAATGCGGTTCGCTGGCATACATCTCGCACCGCATAATTGCAGCCGAAGGTCAGGTTCTGCTTGGCGAAACGCACGAGTACGAGCCTCTTTGCAGAGAATGCTACAATAAAGTAAATATCAAAAAATAGAGGTAAATTTAACTTAAAAGTGAATGCAACGTGAAAGCCCCCGCTCCGAATAAGAGCGGGGGCTTTATTTTTGTTCTGTAATACAGAATATTACTTCTTGTATGAATCGAGCTGATCGGCAGTCATGCGGCTAATCCAGTTGTAGTTTTTCTCAACTTCGCTCTCTGCAAGATTAACATAAACGTTAAGCGACTTTGCAAAGAGTTCTGGAGCCTTTGTTGCATTCTGAAGCAACAAATGAGACATTACAATCGAACCTGTCATATCGTACAAGTGGCGAGAACAGATATCGAGCAACTCCTGATTTTCAGCCTCCTTAACAGCTGCAATGCTTTCATTAAGTTTGCCAGCCATAGCCTTTATGCGATCGAGATAAGACTCGAACTCAGCAGTTGTAGGGATATTCTCGAAGTCCTGAATAACCGAGCTGTAGAATCCGTTTGTGATGTAACGGATAGCAGCAACAGTCTGCAACTGAGTTGTACCCTCGTAGATTGAAGTGATACGAGCATCGCGATACAAACGCTGGCAAGCATACTCGAGCATGAAGCCAGAACCTCCGTGAACCTGAATACAATCGTAGGCATTCTGGTTTGCATATTCAGAGTTCATACCCTTTGCCAACGGAGTGAAGGCATCGGCAAGTTTAGCAAACTTCTTCTGCTCTGCACGCTCCTCTGGAGTAAGTTTGCGGCTGCGAGCGATATCGTCGAGAGCCTTGTAGATATCGACATAGCGAGATGTCTGATAAAGCAACGCACGACCGGCATCAAGCTTAGCCTTGATGTTTGAAATCATCTCGTAAACGGCAGGGAACTCGATGATTGCCTTGCCAAACTGCTTACGGTCCTTGGCATAAGCCAAAGCCTCGTTGTAAGAAGCCTGAGAGATTCCGACGCTCTGTGCAGCGATACCAAGACGAGCACCATTCATAAGTGCCATAACATACTTGATAAGTCCGAGTTTGCGGTCGCCGCAGAGTTCAGCCTTTGCATTTTTGTAGACAAGTTCGGTTGTTGGAGAACCGTGGATACCCATCTTGTTCTCGATACGACGAACATCAACACCGCCATCGCGCTTGTCGTAGATGAACATTGACAAGCCACGGCCATCGCGTGTGCCAGCCTCTGAACGGGCAAGAACCAAGTGGATGTCAGAATCGCCGTTTGTGATAAAACGCTTACAGCCATTCAGACGCCAGCAGTTGTTCTCCTCATCGAAAGTAGCCTTAAGCATAACGCTCTGCAAGTCAGAACCAGCATCAGGCTCGGTCAAGTCCATAGACATAGTCTCGCCTTCACACACGCGAGGAATGAAACGGTTGTGCTGATCTTCGTTACCGAACTCGTAAAGAGTCTCGATACAATCCTGCAAAGACCAGATGTTTTCAAGACCTGCATCGGCAGCCGAAACCATCTCGTTAGCAGCAGTATATACGGTGATAGGCAGATTAAGACCACCAAAACGGCGTGGCATCGTCATACCGTTAAGACCAGCCTTCTTCAGAGCCTCCATATTTTCGTAAGTCTTTGATGCGTATCTCACTCTGCCGTTCTCGCAGTGAGGTCCTTCGGCATCAACATCCTCGGCATTAGGAGCGATAACGTTCTCTGCAATGTCGCCAAGAATATCGAGTACCCTTCCGTAATTATCCAACGCATCGGCATAATCCTGAGGTGCCTCGTCGTATTTGTCCTTATCTTCGTAGTCGCGCTCCTTCAACTGAGCGATGCGCTCCATGAGAGGATTATTCATCTCGAACATCAGTTCGGGAACTCCGCTATAATAATTTGCCATAACTTTTACTTTGAATTCTGCTTGTAATACTTTATTAGTTTAGGAAGAACCTCCTCTACCGAGCCATTGATTACATAGTCGGCAATTGCGTTGATTGGAGCATTCTCGTCGGTATTGATAGAGATGATGATACCACTCTCCTTCATACCTGCAACATGCTGAATTGCGCCTGAGATTCCGCAAGCGATGTAGACCTTTGGACGAACAGTCACACCTGTCTGACCAATCTGAAGATCGTGATCGCAGAAGCCTGCATCGACAGCAGCACGGCTTGCGCCAACCTCGGCATGAATCTCGCGTGCAAAATCGTAAAGAAGGTCGAAGCCTTCCTTGCTGCCAACACCATATCCGCCGGCAACAACGATTGGAGCACCCTTCAGGTTATTCTTTGCAGCCTCAACATGACGCTCGATAACCTTTGTTACATATTCAGCCTCTGGAACGAACTTTGCAACATCCTCAATTACGACCTCGCCCTTGTAGTTAGGGTCGAGAATCTCAGCCTTCATAACACCGCTACGAACGGTAGCCATCTGAGGGCGGTTCTCCGGGTTAACAATTGTTGCTACGATGTTTCCGCCGAAGGCAGGACGAATCTGATAAAGCAGATTATCGTAGTGTTTACCAAGTTTCTTGTCATCGTGAGGACCGATTTCGAGTGAAGTACAATCGGCTGTAAGACCGCTATGAAGAGCCGATGAAACGCGAGGTCCAAGGTCGCGGCCTACAACGTCTGCACCCATCAGGCAAATCTGCGGTTTTTCCTGCTTGAACAAGTTTACAAGAACTGCTGTATGAGGTTTTGATGTGTAAGGAGCAAGTCCCGGAGCATCGAAAATATGAAGTTTGTCAACGCCATAAGGCAGAATCTGCGATTCGACCTTTCCTACAATGCCCGAGCCGGCTGCGATAGCCTCTAACTGAACGCCCAGAGTATTGGCCAACTTGCGACCTTTTGTTAAAAGTTCCTGACTTACCTCGGCAACCTGAGTGCCTTCAAGTTCGCAATATACAAATACGTTGTTCATCTTGATTATCCTATTGTATGGTTAGCCAAAAGTTCCTGAATAAGACCGTTCATGTCGGCATCAGAACTTGTTAATACTTTACTTTCCTTAGCCTTGAATACGATGTTCTCGACATTCTTGACCTTTGTTGGAGAACCGGCAAGACCGCACTGGCTCAAGTCAGCGTTCACGTCGGCGCAACTAAGCTGACCAATCTTAAGGTAAGGCTTCTTTTCATACTGGTCGGCATAAGGAAGGTCGGCGTATGTTGTATCCTTCTCCAACTCCATAGGTGCAAGGGCGCGCTTGTACTTCATTACAAGTTTGGCGTTGCGTGGACGGCATGGAGCGGCCGAACCGTTTACTGTAAGAACAAGAGGCAATGCGCTCTCAACAGTCTCAACACCGCCGTCGATGTGACGCTTAACGGTGATGCGACCATCCTTGCAGCTAAGAATCTCCTCGGTGTATGTAATCTGGTTAAGACCAAGCTTTTCTGCCACCTGAGGACCAACCTGTGCTGTATCGCCATCGATAGCCTGACGACCACCGATAATCAAATCTACATCTGGAGCAACATGCTTGATAGCTGTTGAAAGTGCGTAAGATGTTGCCAAAGTATCAGCTCCAGCAAAAGCGCGGTCTGTTAGCAGATAACCACCATCGGCACCACGATACATAGCCTCGCGGATAACCTCGGCAGCACGGCCGGGACCCATTGTGACAACTGTTACTGTTGAACCGGGATTTTCATCCTTCAATCTCAATGCCTGCTCAAGAGCATTCATATCTTCGGGGTTGAAGATTGCTGGAAGAGCAGAGCGATTCACTGTGCCTTCCGGTGTCATTGCATCAGGACCCACATTTCGTGTATCAGGAACCTGCTTTGCAAGAACTACGATTTTTAAGCTCATATTTGTTATAAGTTATAATTATAATTACATTCAAGTTTAACCTTACGGTGCCTACCCCTCTGGTAAGCTACGCAAAATTATACATTTTTGCCAATCCACAATGAAATTGAGCAAAAAAATTACATTTTTTAACAAATGTTTCGTTAAATATTGTATCTTTGCGATGTCACAAGATTAAGATAATAAGAGAGATAAGTTTTATATTATGAAGATTACACTGAGAGAAAAAATTATAACCATAGGCTTTTTATTTTCAGTAGGCTGCACTGCACAGGATTTTATCGTTGACGACATTGGCTACAACCGTCTTGCAAACAATACTGTGGAAGTTACAGCAAAGAGAAGCATGCACTATGTTGGCGATGTAACCATTCCGAAAAAAGTTGAGTACAACAAAATCAGTTACGAAGTGGTGGCTATTGCCGACGACGCCTTTTCGAGCAACACAAATCTTACAAGCGTAAACATTGAGGCAAAACTGAAACGAATAGGAAACAGCGCATTCTCAACGTGCACCTCGCTGAAAGAGATAAACATTCCGAAATCAACTTCGGAGATAGGCAAATATGCATTCCGTTCGTGCAAAATGCTCGGCAGCATTGAACTTCCGCAGAGCATCACGGCAATAAGCGAATGTTGCTTTACGGGTTGCACAAGTCTGACCAACATCGTTATTCCTAACGGAGTTACGAAAATTGATTTCTGCGCCTTCCGCGGATGCACGCAACTTTCATCGGTCGTGATGCCGTCGTCGCTTTCCGTTATCGCCGACAAGGCTTTCAAAGATTGTCATTCGCTGAAGAGCATCCATTTTCCTAAAGCCCTCAATTCGATAGGAACATACTGTTTTGAAGAATGTACGGACATCGAATCACTCCATCTGCCAAAGACAGAAAACATTGGCGAAGGCGCATTCTCGGGCTGTACGGGTCTAAGAAGCGTTACCATTCAGGAAGGCACGCATACCCTTCCGCTCGCAATGTTTGCCAACTGTACAAATCTTAATTCGGTTGTTATGCCAAACAGCATTGTAAAAGTTGGCAGGCAGATATTTATAAGATGCACGAATCTGAAGAACGTTACCCTACCCAACCATCTGACGGAGATTTCGAACGGAATGTTCAGCGGATGCGCATCGCTCAAGAGCGTAAAACTTCCAGAGTCGGTTACAGAGATAAAAGCAAATGCCTTTTACAATTCGGGACTCGAACGGATGTTCATCCCTGCAAAAGTAGCACAAATTAACAATGGCGCATTCAACGGCTGCAAGAATCTTTCGGTAATCTCGGTTGATGAAAACAACGACTTCTTCACGTCGGACGAATACGTTCTTTACAACAAAGACAGAACGAAACTTATTTATGCCTTCGGACACATTACTGAATTCGACACGCCCGAATCGGTTACCGAGATAAGCCATCTGGCATTTGCCAACCACGAAGAACTTCGGAAAGTACGCATCTCGAAAAACGTAAAGATTATAAAGAGCAGAGCCTTCAGTCCATGCGACAACATTCAGGAATTTTGGGTTGATGAGAGGAATGCGAATTTCAAGACGATAGGCAACGTCATCTTCAACAAGCAAGGAACCGAAATAATAAAGGCATACTCGCTGAAGGGTACATACCAAGTGCCCGATTCGGTAATAGAGATTATGCCTCACGCCTTCAGCGGAAACGACGACTTAACCGAGGTGATAATTGGCAATCACGTTGAAACAATAGATGCGTGCGCCTTTGCCCGATGCAAGCAACTCAAAAAGATTACAATTCCGGCTTCGGTAGTAAGCATCAAGTCGCTCGTATTCTACAACTGCACAAATCTTGAGGAAATAGAGATTGACAAGGCAAACCCGATGTACTGCACAGACAATAATATAATGTATAACAAAAGCAGGACAACGCTCTTCAAGGCTTTCGGAAACAAGGAGAAATACAACATTGCGCCAACCGTGACGAGTATTCAGCCGTTTGCATTCGAGGGTTGCAACAAACTTTCGTACATCAATATTCCGGCAAGCACGTCGAAATTCGGCGAGAAGATTTTTGAGAGTTGCAGCAATCTGCAAAACATCAAGGTAAACTGGATTAAGCCATTCTACATGCCAATAAGCAAGATGTTCAGCAACAGCACAATGCAGAAGGCGATACTCATCGTTCCGGACATGAGCGTACAGAAATATCGCGAAAACGAATTTTGGGGACAATTCAAATACATCGAGCCCGACCTTAATCAATAAAGTCGGGCTCTGCCCTTTTCTGGAGGCAGAAAAACATCAGCCATCGGACTTTACAGGCAAAAACAACGCATAATTCTCGGACTTCGGAAAAAAACAACCGCATAAAAACCAAAGTTAGAAATAAAAAGATTAAATTTGCAGCGTATATTGCATTTGCTAAATGATAGAACGACACATTGTACTTGAGGATATTGACCCCGTGGTATTCTATGGGGTAAACAACAACAACTTCCAGCAAATAAAAGCCTACTATCCCAAACTACGAATTGTTGCGCGCGGAAACGTAATAAAGGTAATGGGAGACGAGGAAGAATTGTGCGCCTTTGAAGAAAACATCATGAAGCTGCAAAAGCATTGCGCCACGTTCAACTCGCTCGACAACGAGGCAATCCACGACATTATGGAAGGCAAGCGCACAAGCAAGGAAAGCAGCGACGAAGTGATTGTTTACAGCACCACCGGAAAGCCTATAACCCCAAGAAGCGAAAATCAGAAGAAACTAGTAAAGGAATTCGAGAAAAACGACATGATTTTTGCCATCGGTCCGGCAGGCTCGGGAAAGACCTACATAGCAATAGCATTGGCAATAAAACTCCTGAAGAACAAGGTTATCAGAAAAATAATACTTAGCCGTCCGGCAGTTGAGGCTGGCGAGAAACTCGGCTTTCTGCCCGGTGACATGAAAGAGAAAATAGATCCGTATCTGCAACCTCTCTACGATGCTCTTGAAGACATGATTCCGGCAAACAAACTTAAAGAGCACATGGAGAACAACGTGATACAGATTGCACCGCTCGCCTTTATGCGAGGCAGAACGCTAAACGATGCCGTAGTTATCCTTGACGAGGCGCAGAACACAACGAGCGCACAGATAAAAATGTTCCTAACCCGAATGGGACAGAACACCAAGATGATTGTTACTGGAGATGCCTCGCAGATTGACCTTCCGCCATCAACGCGCTCGGGACTGCTTGAGGCTCAGCGCATTCTGAAAGACGTGAAAGGCATTTCGTTCATCGAGATGAACCAGAAAGACATAGTGCGCCACAAACTCGTTACACGAATAGTCGAAGCCTACGACAAGTTCGACAAAGAGCAGGCCGAGAAGCAGAAGGCTCAAAGAAAAGCCAAGGAAAACCCGAACAAAGACTAATAAAGTTAAACAACATAAAAAACAATGAAAGCATTAACAAAAACTGATTTTCAGTTTCCCGGACAGAAGAGTGTTTATCACGGCAAGGTTCGTGATGTTTACAACATCAACGACGACATCATGGTGATGGTTGCAACAGACCGCATCTCTGCATTCGACGTTATTCTTCCGAAGGGCATTCCATTCAAGGGACAGGTTCTGAACCAGATTGCTGCAAAGTTCCTCGACGCAACATCCGACATCGTTCCTAACTGGAAACTTGCTACTCCAGACCCAATGGTAACCGTTGGCCTAAAGTGCGAAGGCTTCCGCGTCGAGATGATTATCCGCGGCTACCTTACAGGTTCGGCTTGGAGAGAGTACAAGGCAGGCAACCGCGTTCTATGCGGAGTTAAACTGCCAGACGGCATGCGCGAGAACGAGAAGTTCCCTCACCCAATAATCACCCCAACAACAAAGGCTGACGAGGGGCACGATGAGAACATCTCAAAGGAAGAAATCATTGCTCAGGGCATCGTAAGCAAGGAAGACTACGAGCAGATGGAGCAGTACACATATGCTCTGTTCGAGCGCGGCTCACAGATTGCAGCAAAGCGCGGTCTTATTCTTGTTGACACAAAATACGAGTTCGGTAAGCGCGACGGCAAGATTTATCTTATCGACGAAATCCACACTCCTGACTCAAGCCGCTACTTCTACGCAGAGGGCTACGAGGAGAAGTTCCAAAAGGGCGAGGCTCAGAAGCAGCTTTCAAAGGAGTTCGTGCGCCAGTGGCTCATCGAGAACAACTTCATGGGACAGGCCGGTCAGCAGGTTCCTGAGATGACAGACGAGTATGTAAACAGCGTATCAGACCGTTACATCGAACTGTACGAAGGCATCGTTGGCGAGAAGTTCGACAAGGCTTCGGTTGACGGCGACATAGCTGCACGCATCGAGGCTAACGTAAAGGCATATCTCAACAAGTAAAAAAGATATCATAAGGTGTACAAACAAGAAACGATAAAGCCTTATGGAGTTGATGGCTCCAAGAGAGAGCAGGTGGAGAAGATGTTCGATAAGATTGCACATTCTTACGACACTCTGAACCACTCGCTCTCGTGGGGCATCGACAAATACTGGCGCAACAAGGCGATAAGGCTTCTTGCCAAGCAGAAACCCGAATCGGTTCTCGACATTGCAACCGGAACGGGCGACTTTGCCATCATCGCCTGCAAGAAAGCCAATCCGAAAGAGGTTTTGGGAGTTGACATATCGGAGGGGATGATGAACATCGGACGCGAGAAAGTGAAGAAAGAAGGTCTTGACGGCAAAATCAGTTTTCAAAAAGAAGACTGCGCCAAGATGAGTTTCGGCGACAACCGCTTCAGTTCGATAATATCGGCTTTCGGCGTAAGAAACTTCGAGAATCTTGACATCTGCCTAAAAGAGATGCACCGCGTGCTCTCTCCCGGCGGACACCTTATTATATTGGAACTTTCGGTGCCACGACGCTTCCCGATGAAGCAGTTGTTCCACTTCTACTCGCACGTGATAATGCCGATGGCAGGCAGAATAATATCAAAAGATGCCAGCGCATACACATACTTGCCACAGAGCATGGAGGCTTTTCCGCAAGCCGAGACAATGAAGCAGGTATTGCTAAAAGCAGGATTCAGAAAAGCATATTTTGAACGATTAACTTTTGGTATCTGCACAATGTTTGTAGCAGAAAAATAAACATCAACGACTTATGAAGAAATACGGACTAATTGGCAACCCGCTTGGACACTCATTCTCAAAAGGATACTTTAACGAGAAATTCTCCAACGAAAACATTGATGCCGAATATGTTAACTTCGAGATTCCGACAATCGACGACCTTCCTGCCGTGATTGCCGAGAACAAAAACCTATGCGGCCTTAATGTAACTATACCGTACAAGGAAAAAGTTATCTCGTACCTTGACGAAGTTACGACCGACGCCAGAGCCATCGGCGCGGTAAACGTAATACGCATCGAGCGTAGCGCCAAGGGCGAGCCAAGACTAATCGGCTACAACTCTGACATTGTGGGCTTTACGCAGAGCATCGAGCCTATGCTCGAGAATCATCACAAGAAAGCCCTTATTCTGGGCACGGGGGGAGCATCAAAAGCCATCTTCCACGGCCTGAAGAAACTGGGCATCGAGGCCATCTTCGTATCGCGCAGAAACATGGCTGGAACTGTTCAGTACAAGGACATCACTCCCGAGGTGATTCAGGAATACAACGTGATTGTAAACTGCACACCTTGCGGAATGTATCCGCATACCGACGAGTGTCCCGACCTTCCTTACGAGGCGATAACAGAGAAGAATCTGCTTTACGACCTCATATATAATCCCGACCAGACGCTGTTCATGCGCAAAGGCGCAGAGCGCGGAGCAAAGGTTAAGAACGGACTCGAAATGCTGTTGTTGCAAGCCTTCGACAGTTGGAGATTCTGGAACAGCACACGCTATTGATAATGACTAAGAGACTCTTCGGTTTTCTTCTGCTGTCGGTAATAAGTCTTGCCGTATTTGCCGCAGGCCACAAGCCTGCCGACATTCCGATGGTTCACTTGCATGACAAGACGAAATATGCCTGCAATCCCGACGGAGTGCTGAGCGACGCAGCCATCGTGCGCATCGACTCTACCCTTTCGTGGCTCGAGGCAAACAAGGGCATTCAGACTATTCTGGTTGTTGTCAGAAAGATGGAGAACGAAGACTCGTTCAGTTTTGCACTCGAACTGACGCAACTTCACAAGCCCGGGCACAAGGAGAAGAACACGGGACTCGTAATCCTGCTCTCTACCGAAGACCGCCAATACACAATCCTAACGGGACGCGGCCTCGAAGGAACACTCCCCGATGCCATCTGCAAGAGAATCGAGAACAGATACATGCTTCCGCATCTGAAGGAAGGCAACTGGGACGATGCCATGATTGCAACCGTTGAGGCGATAAAGAAGTACACCGAGGGCGACAAGGAACTGCACGGATTCACAAATACACCAGCCGAAGGCGACGACGATGGTCTGATGCCTATGATATTGGTTCTCTTTATCGGCGGAATCTTGGTTGCTGCCGGATATTACGCAAAACGTCAGCGCAAAAGATGTCCGAAATGCGGAAAGTACGACTTCAACATGATTAACGAGACCTTTATAGGCACAGTTGTGCGAAACGGCGCCAGATACAAGCACTACCGCAGATGCTATGTGTGCAAGAACTGCAACCACACCGTTTTCAAGGACGATTACGACAGAGACGAAGACGACTTCATAGGACGCTCGGGCGGACCGATTATCTTCGGCTTTGGCAGAGGATTCGGCCGAGGTTTCGGCGGAGGAAGTTCGTGGGGCAGCGGAGGCTTCTCGGGCGGCTCGTTCGGCGGAGGCTCATTTGGCGGAGGCGGCGCAAGCGGCAGATTCTGACATCAAGACAATAACTTAAAACAAAATTAAATTATGAACTCAATTACAAACTGGATTAAATCTCACAAAATAGCATCGGGCGGCTGCGGCTGTCTGGTGGTGATTCTTTTTTTAGCCATTGCCATTGGCGGATGGATGAAGGCATCATACAACGAAATGGTTAAACTTGACGAAGGCGTTTCGACAGCATGGAGCAACGTACAGTCGCAATACCAGCGCAGAGCCGACCTCATTCCAAACCTCGTAAACACAGGTAAAGGCTACGCTGCACACGAGAAGGAGACTCTCGAAGGCGTAATCGCGGCACGAAGCAAGGCTACACAGATGACAATAGACCCTTCGAACCTTACCGAAGAGAACATGAAGAAGTTTCAGCAGGCACAGGGCGAACTTTCAAACGCACTCGGCAAACTCCTCATGGTTCAGGAAAGATATCCGGAGTTGAAGGCAAACGAGAACTTCTCAGAACTTCAGGCACAACTTGAGGGCACAGAAAACCGTATTGCCGTTGAGCGAAACAACTTCAACAAGGTTGTAGAGGCATACAACCTGAAAGTCCGTTCGTTCCCAAACAACATCCTCGCCGGAATGTTCGGATTCGAGAAGAAGAGCAAGTTCGAGGCTGAGGCAGGCAGCGAGAAAGCACCCGAAGTGAAATTCTAAAAAAGATAGAAGAACAAATTAACATAAACTTATAATGGACAGCAATCAGAGATACATGATGCGTGGCGTAAGCGCGGCGAAAGAAGACGTGCACAACGCCATCAAGAACATTGACAAAGGCATTTTTCCACAGGCATTCTGCAAAATCATTCCTGATATTCTGGGAGGCGACCCTGAATACTGCAACATAATGCATGCCGACGGAGCAGGAACAAAGTCGAGCCTTGCCTACATGTACTGGAAGGAAACCGGCGACCTGTCGGTGTGGAAAGGCATTGCACAAGATGCCCTCATTATGAACACCGACGACCTTCTTTGCGTGGGAGCCGTTGACAACATTCTGGTTTCATCTACCATTGGCCGCAACAAGATGCTCATTCCGGGCGAGGTCATCTCTGCCATCATCAACGGAACAGACGAACTTTTGCAGCAGATGCGCGACATGGGCGTGGGCATCTACGCAACAGGTGGCGAGACTGCCGACGTGGGCGACCTTGTACGCACCATCATCGTTGATTCGACTGTTACTTGCCGCATGAAGAGAAGCGACGTAATAAACAATGCAAACATACGTCCGGGCGATGTAATCGTAGGACTCTCATCTTGCGGACAGGCTACATACGAGAAGGAATACAACGGCGGAATGGGTTCGAACGGACTCACAAGCGCGCGTCACGACGTGTTTGCCAAGTATCTTGCCGAGAAATATCCAGAGAGCTACGACAAGGCAGTTCCTGAAGAGCTCGTGTACAGCGGAAGCTACAAACTGACAGACGAAGTTGAAGGCTCGCCGATAAACGCAGGCAAGCTCGTCCTCTCTCCTACCCGCACATACGCACCAGTCGTGAAGAAAATGCTCGACGAGATGCGTCCACAGATTCATGGTATGGTTCACTGCACCGGCGGAGCACAGACAAAGGTTCTACACTTCGTAGGCGACAACTGCAAGGTTGTGAAAGACAATATGTTCCCAGTTCCGCCATTATTCAAGGCTATCATCAAGGAAAGCGGAACAAACTATGCCGAGGCTTACAAAGTGTTCAACATGGGACACCGACTTGAAGTCTACGTCAGCCCAGAAGATGCACAGAAGGTTATCGACATCAGCAAGAGTTTCAACATCGACGCTCAGATTGTCGGCCACATCGAAGAAGGCAAGAAATCGCTCACAATCAAGAGCGAGTTCGGCGAATTCAACTACTAAAAATAACAATATGCTGTTTCCTTCCGAAAAAACTGGAAACAGCATTTTTTCTTCGATAAAACAAATTTATTGCTGGATAATTATTCAGATTTTAATCTTTTCACTAACTTTGCAGCCGCAAAAATCAAAAACAGATGGATTGGTTAACAAAATTATTTTTAGAACCTGACTCTATTGCACATATCGTGCTGCTCTACGCACTCGTTATTACAATAGGTGTGTACTTGGGAAAAATCAAAGTCTGTGGAATCTCACTTGGAGTTACGTTCGTACTTTTTGCCGGAATCATAGCCGGCCACTTCGGCATGACCGGAACGCTTACGACGCTCAACTTCATTCAGGATTTCGGACTTATTCTTTTCGTGTACTGCATAGGACTTCAAGTTGGTCCTTCGTTCTTCTCTTCCTTCAAGGAAGGAGGCGTATCAATGAACCTGATAGCAGTCGGAATCATCACCCTCGACATCGTTGTGATGCTGCTGTTCTACTGGTTCGGCTTTGAGCACACCGGCGAGAACCTTGCAATGATGGTTGGCGTGCTTTGCGGAGCCGTTACCAACACTCCGGGACTTGGTGCCGCAAACGAGGCTCTGTCGCAAATTGCAGCCTCAACAGGCAAGGCTGCTCCCCAGATTGCATCGGCATACGCTTGTGCATATCCTCTTGCGGTTGTGGGCATGATAGGCTGTCTTATCGCCCTGAAGTTCATTCTTCGCGTAAACACAGAGAAAGAAGAGAACGAACTTAACTCTGAAGAATCAGATCCTAAGAAGAAGCCTCACATGATGCATCTTGAGATGACAAACCCATCTCTCGACGGCAAGAAACTTGTTGAGGTAAAGAACTTTATGGGTCGTCAGTTCGTAATTTCACGCATCTTGCAGGACGGACATGTTTCTATTCCTAACAGAGACACCGTGTTCCACATGGGCGACCAGATGTTTGTTGTCTGCGCCGAGGACGATTACGAGCCAATCGTTGCCTTTATCGGAAAGGTTATCGAGGTTGATTGGGAGAAGCAGGACACTCCGATGGTGAGCCGCCGAATTCTCGTTACTCAGGAGAGCATAAACGGCAAGACTCTCGGACAACTTCACTTGAGTTCTGTTTACGGCGTAAACGTTACACGCGTTAACCGTGCCGGAATGAACATCTTTGCAAGCGACAACTTCCGCCTTCAACTTGGCGACCGCGTTATGACCGTTGGTCCTGAGGATGCCGTTCAGCGCGTGGCAAACCTTCTTGGAAACTCGCTCCGCAAACTTGACCACCCAAATCTGGCTACAATCTTCGTTGGCATCTTCATCGGTATTATCTTCGGTATGATTCCAATCGCAATTCCGGGCATTCCAACTCCTGTAAAACTCGGTCTGGCTGGCGGTCCGCTGGTTATTGCAATCCTTATCGGTGCGTTCGGTTACAAGATAAAGTTGCCTGCATACACTACTATGAGTGCCAACCTTATGCTTCGCGAGATAGGCTTGGTATTGTTCCTCGCAAGCGTCGGCATCAAGGCAGGAGCAACATTCGTCGATACCGTTCTTCAGGGCGACGGACTGAAATATGTAGCCTACGGATTCTTCATCACAATCATTCCTATTCTGATTATGGGAGTTATTGCACGCTGGAGATACAAGATGAACTACTTCACTCTGATTGGACTTATTGCAGGTTCGAACACCGACCCACCTGCATTGGCATACTCAAACTCAATCACATCGACAAGTGCTCCAGCCGTTGGATACTCAACGGTTTATCCACTTGCCATGTTCCTGAGAATCGTGACTGCACAGATTATAATATTGCTTCTTTGCAGTTTGTAACCGAATTTTTTCATTTCTATAAGGCAATATTCACAAACGGGCTTTGCATGTAATGATGCAAGCCCGTTTTTCTATTAACATTTATTAACATATCCCCGACATTTTATAACATTTTTTATGTTATTTTTGCAATGAGTTTTAATAATTATTTTATATAAGGGCTTCATATACAAAAATGTTTAGGATTACAACATATCTAATATTATTTTGCCTATTTTTTCTTTCGTCTTGCTCATCAGTAACACAAAATAACGAAACCGAGTTAAAGATAATATACACGACAGATACACACGGCAGCCTGCTCCCATACGATTTTTTCAAGCAGGAAACAGATTCGTGTTCTCTGGCAAACCTGAGCTCGTATATAAAGAAACAAAGGCAAGAATATCCCGGCAGGCTTATTTTGCTTGACGGCGGAGACCTTATTCAGGGTTCGCCGGATATGTACTACTATAACTATCAGGCAATCCGAAACACTCATCTGGCTTCGAGAGTGATGAACTATCTTGGATACGATGCCATGACTCTCGGAAATCACGACTTTGAACCGGGCGAGGCTGTGTACTACGACCATCTGCCAATACAGTGCAAGATGTCTCTGCTGGCGGCTAATGCCATAGACACACGCACAAACGAACCTATGTTCAAACCATACACAATTATAGAGCGCGACGGATTCAAGATTTGCGTATTCGGCATGATAACCGCCGATACAGAGCACTGGCTTCCAAGAATGCTGATTCCGAACCTAAGGTTCGACCCTATGATTGAGACGGCACGCAAATGGCTTCCGGAAATCATAAAGAAAGAACAGCCCGACTATGTTATCGGAATGTTCCATGCCGGCAGCGAAATTGTAAACCGCACCGACAAAAACGGCATTGGCTACATGGACGGAAGCATTCCGGTGGCAATGTCGGTCAGAGGCATCGACATGATTCTGATGGGACACGACCATGCCATAAGATGCGACTATCTGGTAAACGACTATGGCGACACAATTCCCGTGATGCAACCAAACTCGCACGCCGACGAATTTGGAGAGATAAAACTCCATCTGAAGCGTAATCTTGACGGCACAGTAAAGAGCGATGTCAAGATGAAACGCCTAAAAACAAAGAATTTCCCTATTGACAAAGACTACGCCAAGGCTTTCCAAGGCGCGATAGATTCGGTGAACGCATACCTCGACCAGCCTCTCGGAAAGGTCAGCACCACACTCGACGGTCTGGGCAGTCTGGTTGGCCAGACAAACCTGATGGACCTCATCCACACCGTCCAACTTTCGGTTACCGAGGCGCAGATTTCGCTTACGAGCACACTCTCAACCTTCAGCGACATAAACAAGGGATCAATTACGATGCGTAACCTGTTCGACATGTACAAGTACGAAAATCAGGTTCACAAACTATGGATGACGGGCAGAGATGTCAAGAACTTCCTCGAATACGGATATTCGCGCCAGTTTAACCAGATGACATCGGCTAACGACCATCTGCTAAGTTTCAGCGTAGACCACAACGGAAACGTGGAGGTTGACCACTTCGGACCAAAACTGAAGACTCCACAATACAACTTCACTTCAGCCGCTGGAATCAACTACATCGTAGACGTATCAAAGCCATACGGACAGAGAGTGGTGATAAAGAGCATGGCAGACGGCAGCAAGTTCGAGTTGGACAAACGCTACTACGTTGTGATGAACTCGTATCAGGCAGCCGGAGGAGGAGGCTTCCTGACAAACGGTCTGGGATGGACGAAAGAAGACATCAAGTATCACACCATCACCGAATCGACCCTCGATATGAGATATTACATAGCATCATACATTAAGGAACACGGAACCATAGAGCCAACCAAAAACGGAGAGTGGAAGGTTGTGCCCGAAAACTGGTGGAAACAAAACAAGGAAAGAGACAAGAAGATTATGGAACCGTACCTTAAATAAGATTTTTATATCCACAAAACGTAAAAAAGCAGAATGTATAAAACCAAAATTCTAACACTTGTCATTGCAATGCTGACACTTGTGTCGTGCCAGAACAACGAGATAGATATATCCATCATATATACCACCGACGTGTTTGGATTTATCTATCCATACGATTACCAGACCGACAACAACTCGCGCACAAGTCTGGCACACTTCATGACACTTGTGAAAGAGCAGAGGCAAATTTACGGCGACGACCATTGCCTTGTACTCGACAACGGCAACAAGGCTACCGGCCAGAGTTCATCATTCTATTACAATTTTGTTGACACTAAGAACGAACCAATCTGCTACAAGGCAGAACGAATGATAAACTACGATGCCTGCGGAGTTGGATTCCGCGACACGGAGATTTCGAGTTTCATTCATCACAGCAGATACTCTCCCGAGCGTCAGCCACCATACATCTGCGCAAACCTCATCGACATAAAGACAGGCAAGCCGCACTTCAAACCATATTTCATAAAAGACTGCAACGGAGTGAAGATTGCCGTACTTGCCATGACATCGCCTCAGGCAACAAGATGGATTCCGAAGGAAGACCTTAGCAACCTTGAGTGCGAGGACATGATTGAGTGCGCGCAAAAGTGGATAAAAGTAATAAAGCAGCAGGAAAAGCCCGACCTCATAGTCGGTCTATTCAACTGCATGTCTGAATACAACCAGAACAACTACGACATCGACACATACAAGAATCCTAACGGAGGAGTGCCGGCAGTTATCAGAGTGCCGGGCTTCGACATCGCCCTGTTTGGCGGAAGTTCGATGAAAAACGAGCGTATATTCAGACTGAAGAACGATGCCAACGAATACGTTCAGTGCATTCAACTTTCGCAGGCGTGCTACTCCGCCGGAACGGTTCGCGTGCATCTGAAGAAAGAAGGCAACGGCTACATGAAGCGCATCTTCGGCTCAATCGTGAACCTAAAGATGTACGAGCCCGACGAGCATTTCTGCGAAGTTTTCAAGAACTCGCACGACAGCATATACAACTGGTTCAACAAGCCTATCGGCTTCCTTCCCGACACGATTTTCGGCGACGACGGTCTGTACGGTCCGGACAAATACCGAAAACTGATAAACGACGTTCAGATGTGGGCAACAAAAGCCGACATCTCGCTCGCCGCTACAACCATTGCCCACGACACAATCCCACCCGGTCCCGTAACGATGAAGCGTATATTCAAGATTTATCCTTACGAGAACAACGTGTGCATAATGAGCATGATGGGCGAAGACATAAGGCGATATCTCGAAGCATCGGTTAACGAGCAGTACGAACAATACAAAAACGGAGACACGCCTCTTCTGCGCGTGAAGAAAGACAGATTCGGGCACATACTATATACCGAAGACAGCAAAACGTATCTGTTGTCTTCTCCCGACAACTTCTTCGCCGCAGGCGGAATAAAATACACAATCGACCTTACAAAGCCCGAAGGCAGCCGGGTAAACATAATATCGAAAACCGACGGCACGCCTTTCGAACTGAGGAATACATACAACGTGGCGATAAACTCGTACGTTGCCCGAGGCGGCGACAACACGTTCGTGAACTGGCTGGGATGGAACGACGAGACCATCAGAATACACGCCACGCAGAGCCGTCCTGTGAGTATAAGACAGTACATGAGAGAATACATCATCTCGCACAAGGATACGCTTAAGATTAGCGACGACTCAAACTGGCACATTGAGCCTTACGCTTGGTGGAAAAACCAAAAAGAACTCGAAAAACAAAGACAGGACTTTGTATGGACGGCAACTTACAAGGCGATAAGAAGCCGCGAAGCGAATCCACACTATAAAAAATAAGAACAAATGAAATATATCCGCCATATTCTAATACCTTTTATAATACTGCTATATAGTTGCGACAGACCATCGTCTGCCGACATAACCATACTATACACAAGCGATGTGTACGGATTCATCTTTCCATACGACCTGCTTACCGACAGCACCTCGAACAACTGTCTGGCAAGTTTCGCAACTCTCGTAGACGAACAGAGAGCCATAAACGGAGACTATATGCTTGTGCTTGACAACGGCAACAAGTGCGTGGGCTCGGCAGTAAACACATACTTCAACTTTATCGACACAATCAGCGAGCCTATCTATTTTAAGGCAGAGAGAATGATTGGCTACGATGCCACCGGCGTTGGCGTGCGCGACCTCGAAGTGAAAGAGACCATCAACCCTACGAGGCACGACGAGAAAACGTGTCCGCCGAGAGTGTGCGCCAATATCATAAACAAGCACACCGGAAAACCTCACTTCGCACCCTATTTCATAAAAGAGATAAACGGAATAAAGGTTGCCGTTCTGCCTATGACATCGCCAAACATCGTTGGCATTCCGCAAGAAGAGAGAGAGAATATCTACATCGAGGACATGGTTGAATGCGCACAGAAGTGGGTAAAGATAATCAGAGAGAAAGAAAATCCCGACGTTCTTATCGGAATGTTCTGCTGCAACTCAAACTACAAGAAAGATAACATAAACATTGACAGCAACAAGAATCCTAACGGAGGAATTCCGGCAGCAATAAAGGTCGCAGGATTCGACCTTGTTCTGCTTGGCGATGCCGAGGAGGACGAAGACAACATCTGTACGATAAACAACTACAACGGCGACAACATTACGGTTATACAACTTGCACAAGGCTGCAACACAGCCGGACAAGCCCGAATACATCTCGACAAAGACCCGAAGACAAACCGATACACAAAGCGAGTGTTCGCCACAATCGTAGAACTGGACAGTTATGAGCCAAAGGCTGAAATCTCAGAAAACTGCAAGGCTGAGTTCGACTCGGTTTACAAGTGGTTCAACAAGCCAATAGGATATCTTGTCGACGACCTTTACGGCGACAAGTCGATGTACGGTCCCGACTACTACCGCAATCTCATCCACAACATTCAGCTTTACTACACAAAGGCAGATGTTTCGATGAGTAGCGCGCTGCTTGCCGGCGATACTATAAAGGCTGGTCCGATGAGCATGAAGCGAATCTACTGTCTGTATCCTTACGAAAACCAACTCTACACAGTTAAGATGACGGGGCAAGACATCATAAACTTTCTTGAATGGGGATTCAGCAACCAGTACGAGACAATGACGCACGAAAATGCTCCGATGCTGAAGCTGAAGCGAGATACCAAAGGTCACATAATCTATCGCGAAGACGGCAGACCTTATCTAAATGCGAATCCGAACATCTACACTTGCGCCGCCGGAATTTCGTACACGGTAGACCTTACAAAGCCCGAATTTCAGCGGGTAAGAATAGATTCCTTCTGCGACGGAAGACGATTCTGCCCAAAACAGACATACGTCGTTGCGCTTAATTCCTATCAGATTGGCGACGGCGGATATTACATCAGCAAAGGTCTGAGATGGGACAACGCCACGCTCGAACAGCATACAATTCCGACACAGAACAACAACATCCGCCTGTATATCGGAAAGTATTTCCAAATGAAGAAGAAAGTAGGACTCGAGTTCAGAAGAGACTGGATGCCGTCGCCCGAAAAATGGTTCAGGACGGCACGACACCGCGAAGAAAAAGAATTGCATCCGGTGTGGAATGGAAACAACGCACCTGAACAAGACTGATAATTAGAAAAGAACTAAAGCGATGGTTTCGCTTTAGTTCTTTTCTTCTATATACCGCAATGCGCTCTCGGCACAACGCTCGCCGTCGACACCTGCCGAAACAATTCCGCCGGCATATCCTGCGCCCTCGCCGCAAGGGAAAAGTCCTTTTATTTCGATATGCTGAAGCGTTTCCTTGTCGCGCACAATTCGCACGGGCGACGACGTTCTGGTTTCAACACCTATCATAACGGCCTCGTTGGTCAGAAAACCGTGGCTCATCTTTCCAAACTGAAGAAAGCCTTTCGACAGCCTGCCGCTTATGAATTCCGGCATCCAGAAATGCAGAGGCGACGAAATAAGTCCCGGACTGTAAGACGACTCGGGCAAGTCGTAACTAAGTTTTCTGTTCACAAAATCGGCCATTCGCTGCGCCGGAGCCGTCTGTCGCATGTTTCCAGCCTTCCAGTTCTGCTTTTCGAGCGCATCCTGAAACTGCATCATCGCCAGCGGATGAGTTGCATCGAGATGAGTTGCATCGATGCCTTCGTCCTTCAATCCGCCAACATATTCAGAAATGAAATTCTTCATCGAGTTTTCGGCCAAGTCCTCGGGATGAAGTTCAACAACCATTCCAGAATTGCTCCACTTTGAGCCTCGGTTAGACGGACTCATGCCGTTTACCACAATCTGGTGAGGACCGCTCGCAGCAGGCACAACGAATCCGCCCGGACACATGCAGAACGAATACACACCTCTGCCATCAACCTGATGAACAAACGAATATTCGGCTGCCGGAAGATATTTTCCTCTGCCCTGACGGTTATGATACTGAATGCAGTCGATAAGATGCGAAGGATGCTCAAGGCGCACTCCCACCGCCAAGCCTTTAGCCTTAACATGCACATTATTATTGTAAAGCCAGCGATAAACATCGCGCGCGCTATGACCTGTTGCCAGAATCACCGGTCCAAAGAGTTCCTGCTCCACACCTGTATCGAGATGCTTAACCACGACGCCCTTCACCTCGTTTTTCTCAATGATGATTGACTCCATTCGGGTTTGGAAATGAACCTCGCCGCCGCACTCGAGAATCGTGTTTCGCATATTCTCGATAACTCGCGGAAGTTTGTCCGTTCCGATATGCGGGTGGGCATCAACAAGGATAGACGTGCTTGCGCCGTGCTGACAGAAGACATTCAGAATCTTGTCGATGTTTCCTCTCTTCTTGCTTCGAGTATAGAGTTTTCCGTCGGAATACGCTCCTGCCCCTCCCTCGCCAAAACTGTAGTTGCTTTCGCTGTCAACCTTGTGTTCGCGCGAGATTCGGGCGATATCGTGCTTGCGGTCGCGAACGTTCTTTCCGCGCTCAACCACGACAGGACAAAGTCCAAGTTCTATAAGACGAAGCGCGGCGAACAATCCGCCGGGACCTGCGCCAACAACCAAGACCTTCGGCTTGCCTTCGACATTTCTGTACTCGGTGCGCACAAACTCATCGTCTTGCGGCTGCTCGTTAATGTAGGCACGAACCTTAAGATTAACCATCACGGTACGCTGACGGGCATCGATACTGCGTTTCAGCACACGCACCGCCGTCAGCGTGCGAATGTCGAGCCCCTCCTCGTGCGCAATGAAATCCTTAACAGCCTGTTCGTTTACCGCATTCTGCGGCAGCACTCTATACTGAAATTCCTTTATCATAAGAAATATAAATAATGTGTTTAAGCGAACAAAAATAGCCAAAAATCGCCAAATATCGGGCAAGGTGGAAACAAAAATCAAAATCAGCCAAATTATTTTGCAAAATTCGGAAAGATTGTGCATTTTTGCAGTCGAAACCTAAAAAACAAAACAAAAATGAAAAAAATCATCAGCAGACTGTTACTCTCACTTGTTTTTTTGTTTGCCATCGGCATAAGCCGCAGCAACGCGCAGGCACAGCTCAGTTTCAAGGGAGTAGACCTAAACCAATCGCCTAAAGACGTGGCATTCATCTTGCAACGACAGAAAGGCTTTGTATTCAATCAAGAAACTGCCAACGGAATTTATCTGAAAGGCGAATACTGCGGATGCAAATGCATCGTTTACATAAAGGCATATCGCGACAATCCCAAGGGCGTAGAAAAACTTGTATGCTACATGGAAGACTATACCGAAGAGGTTCAGAACGGAATGGTTGAGCATCTTACAAAACGCTACGGCGAGACAAACGCCGAGGATTTTTACTGCCGATACGGACGTATAGAACCTACCTATTCTGTAATAATGACTGCCGTAGACCACTTCCTTCTACTTAGCTTCTACACGCATCAAATAGAGTATTAAAAAGGGTCAAAAGCCCTAAAAACGGTAAAAACATCTTAAAAAATGCAAAAAAAAGGCATTATGACGAATAATAACCTACATAAAATTTGTATATGTGAGTTTTTTCGTTACCTTTGCCACCGTTATTAACGGAATTTTCGGTAAATTACTTTAATAGATTCTAGTATGAACAAATCACAGTTAATTGATGCTATCGCAGCTAAAAGCGGCCTTAGCAAAGCAGATTCAAAGAAAGCTCTTGAGGGCACTATCGACGCCATCACAGCAGCATTGAAAGAAGGCGATAAAATTGCACTTGTAGGTTTCGGAACATTCTCAGTAGAGGAAAGAGCTGCAAGAACTGGTATTAACCCAGCAACACGCGAGAAGATTGAAATCGCAGCAAAGAAAGTCGCTAAATTCAAGGCAGGTGCAGAACTTTCAGAGGCTATAAAGTAACAAAAAAACTTAAATAGCTAAATAGAGGGGATGTTTCATTACATCTCCTCTATATTTTTAAATTCTCCGACAAGATTTTTTTCAGCCAACTATAATTTAGAAACAACATTGCTATAACCATCATGAGAAAAATTCTGTTCATACTCTCATTTGTTCTTTGTCTATGCGCCTACGGGCAGGGCTACCATCTTGGAGTAAACAAGAGCGTGGCTATAAAGGGCAAGGTTGAAAACGGATACAACTTCTGGTTGTACAGCCCCGACTCGCTGCAAGCATCGGAAAAGAAACCGCTCATTATCTTCCTGCACGGAAAAAGCCTGTCGGGAACAGACATGAACCGCGTGCTCAGATACGGAACGATAAAAGCTATAAACAAGTATCATCTGGCAATAGACGCCTACGTAATCGCGCCGCAGACAACAAACGGATGGAATCCAGACAAGATTATGAATATCGTGAACTGGATGAAGACCAACTGCAATATCGACACAACCCGAATCTATGCCCTCGGAATGAGCATGGGCGGATACGGAACTGCCGACCTCTGTGCCGCATATCCCGACAAGATTGCAGCCGGAATAGAGATTTGCGGAGGATGCTCGCGACGCGATGTGTCGGGGCTGAGCAAACTGCCTTTCTGGATTTTTCACGGAACAGCCGACAGAGCCGTGGCCTACAACACGGCAACAACGCTGTCTGAGAAGATTAAACAGAACGGAGACTCACGACTTCTGTTCACAAAACTGAAGGGGTACAACCACGGACAGCCAGAGCGCATCTTCAACATAATCGAGACATACGACTGGCTCATGTCGCACAGCCTTACGGATGAGGACCGCCCCGTAAACAAGGATTACTACGATGTTATTACGGTAGAAAAACTGACATTCAAGGCGAACAGCAACTATACTAGATAACCGTAATTTTGTTTTCGGAAACCACAAAATGAATGTCGATGCCGGCAAAAGTCATTCCGTACACGCGGCTGGCATCGTGCTGATAGTGTGGTCGCGGATCGTTTGAGAGAATCTGTTCGAGTGCCATAATCTTTCTTCGAGCCTCGTCTGCTCCAAATTTATCGGCATACAAACTGGCAAGGCGTTCTTCTGCGCCATCGGCATAACACACATCAAGCAAAGGCTGATTCTGCTGAATGGCATCGGTAAAGCCTCCGACGGCATCGGGAATGCTATCGGCATAAGGAAGATAAGGCTTGACATCGTAAATTGGAGTACCGTTCATAAGGTCGGCACCTTCGACAACGAGCACGGGCGCATCGGCACAATCAAAATCGATGGAAACGAGCCTTACAACCGACAATCCTATAGCATTAGGACGAAACGGCGAGCGAGTGGCAAAGACTCCCACCCTTTTGTTTCCGCCAAGGCGCGGAGGACGAACGGTCGGACTCCACTTGTCCTTGTGGGTTTCAGAAAAATCCCACAGCAGCCAGATATGACTGAATCCGTCGAGTTCTCGGAATGCTTCCGGGTTGCGGAATTCGTGGGCGAAAACAATGCGGGCGGTAAGTTCTTTCACAACACCGCTCTGGCGAGGAATGCCGAACTTTGAGTCAAAATCACATTCAATATGCGCTATGGGTAAAATTTCCATATCTTTATTTCAAAAATTATTACAAAGTTAAAACGAATATTTGTATTTTTGCAAAAATCAATAAAAAATGAAATCTAACATAATACTATTCATCTTATCAGCACTATTGTTTTTAGGATGCCAAAAGAACAAATGCTATACTATAAACGATGGTTTTAAATCAATGAAACCAAACTGTTTTGAGAAGGCAATCAGAAAAGACAACGTAACGATTGTTGACGTGCGGAAGATAAGCGAGTTTGTCGAAGGACACATAGACGGAGCAATAAATATTGATGTGCTGTCGAGCGACTTCAGAAACCGAGCCTTGGCAATTCTGCCGAAGGAGAATGTCATTGCGGTTTACTGCCGAGGCGGAAAACGCTCGAAAAACGCCGCACAAATTCTTATCTCCGAAGGATACGATGTGATAGAACTAGACAGCGGTTTCCTTGCATGGGAAAAAGCAGGAAAGCCTATAGTGAAGTAAAATTCACCATAGGCTTTTCTTTTTTCCTTATTCGATCTTAGAATTGAAGTCGTCGAGATAGTTTTCTGAAATCGGAATCAACTCGTCGCCGATTTTTATGCGGTTGTGCTCAATGCTCTCAATCTGACTTATTGCCACGATATACGAGCGATGCACGCGGCAAAACTGACTCTGCGGAAGTTTCTCCTCTATCGCCTTCATGGTTGAAAGGGCAATTACCGGGCGGCCTCCCGATGCCAGATGAATGCGCACATAATCTTTCATTCCGCTGATGAAAAGGATGTCGTCGAGGTTCACCCTTACCTGACGGTAATCGCTCTTTACGAAGATGAAATTGCGCTGCGCATCCTGTACCTGTACCGACGACATCTCGCTGAGTCTTTCCTGCTGCTCGAACCATTCCTTGCCCTTCGTTACTGCCTTCAGAAAAGCCGTGTAGTTTATCGGCTTCAGAAGATAGTCGAGGGCGTTAACCTCGTAACTGTCCAAGGCATACTCGCGGAATGCTGTTGTGAAGATTATTCTCGTCTTCCCGCTTACGAGCCTCGACAGTTCAAGCCCCGTTATCCCGGGCATATTTATGTCAAGAAAAAGCAGATGAACATCGTCGTTTATTGCCCCAACCGCCTCCATCGGGTCGAGATACGATGTCTGAAGTTGCGTGAATGGAGTTTTCTCGATGAAATTCTTCAGAAGTTTTATTGCCAGCGGCTCATCGTCGACGATAATGCAGTTTAGAGTCATATCTTTTTCTGGTTAAAGAGTTTTATTGATGCCCGATATTTTCCGTCGCCAGTCAGCCCGTAAGTATATTCATAACAGGCGGGATAGATTATGTCGAGTCGTTTCTTCAGATTCGATATTCCCACTCCGCCCTTGTGAGCGTTGTTCACCTCGCTGTCTTTTAACAGAGTGTTGGTAACGACGAATGTGATGGCTGAATCATCTTCAGAAACATCGATGTCTATCGACGAATTCACCTTGCTGCTCGCACCGTATTTGAAGGCGTTTTCGACAATCGAGATATAGAGCATCGGAGCAATCTTGCATTGCATGTTAGCGACATTCACGCTTACGTTTACCGAAAGTGTAGATTCGTCGTAGCGCAACTTCATCAAATCAACATAATTCATTATGAAGTCTATTTCTTTCTTCAACTCAACCTTCGGACTCGTTGTGTCGTAGATGACGTAACGGAGCATGTCGCTAAGTTTGCTGATTGAAAGTTGAGTGGCATCGGTATCGAATGTTGAGAGCGACGAGATGTTGTTGAGCGTATTGAACAGAAAATGCGGATTGAGTTGGCTTTTCAGTTGTTCAAGTTCGGCCTGAATCTGAAAGTTACGGCGTTCAAGCACTTCCTTCTTCAGTTCGGTGTTTGCCTGCAACGCCCTGAATCCAACGGCAACAAAGACAACGAGAATATTCGACAACAGTTTGATTAGCACCACAATAAGTCCTGTTCCGTTAAAAACGAATTTCCAGCCCATCTTGCTGTTTATGTAAGACACTATACATTCGGAAATCAGAAATACGACAAACGTAATGGCAAAGAACTTGGCATACTTACGGCACATAAAATAGCGCGGAACGGTGATGTCGTAAGCCACGCAGAACGTGAGAATTGTCATCAGATTCGTGCTGTAATAGAACCGCGAGTCGTAAAAGGCTGCGACAAACCGCTCAGCCGTAGGAGCGCCGTCTCCGAACACTCCTATGAGCGGTGCTGCAAGGATTACGAGTATAAACACGAATCCCAGAATCTGTTGTCCTCTCGTTGTCTTTAAAATTGTGTATTCATCCATACAGATAATTTGTTTGGCACACAAATATACACTTTTTTACTTGAATACACTGTTTATGCCGCTGTCTTTTGCTTCCTTAACGTCCTCGTTGCTTATTCTTGAGGCATTGCTGCTCTTTGGCTTCAGATTTCCGAGGCGGATGTTTGCCGTGAAGATAACCGAGCGCATATTTACTCGCACATCAGAAATGCTGCTGAAGTCTGCGCCGCGAGTCTCGTCCTTAATCTTCATTATCGATGCAAACGGATTTATCGTGTTTACCGACAAATTTACTCTGTCCTTGCAAAGCGACTTGCTAAGGTTCAGACCATGAACGCTGATTGCCGGACTCTTTCCCTGCAACTTAAACTCAGGCGTGTTTGTAAAACAGAAGAGGCTCAGTTTCAGTTTCCACCACAAGTCCTGCTGAACGTTTGCCATGATAGAACCTTGCCATCCGCTGTTCGAATAGCCCAGAACATCGCTACGGAGGTCGGCATAACTAACCGAGCCGTTAATCATCGCCTTCGTCTTTGGCGTTAGGGTAACGCTACAGAAGAGGTTGAGCGACGTGTTGCGCTTCTTGGCGATGTTGCCGTAGGTTGTATGCATTACGTCGTTCTCGCTGAACGAATATTTCTCGATGCTGTTGTTCTGGAAGTTGTGACGGAGCGATGCGTTTATCATCACCTTCTGACTGAACATTCCGTAAGAAAGCTGAATGTTGTGAATCTTCTCAGCCTCCAGATTTGGATTTCCATACTCGAGCATCGTTGGATTCTGAGTGTTTACATACGGATTGAGCAGAGAAATGCCCGGACGACTTATTCGCATGTTGTACGAAAGACCAAGGTTCTGCATGTTCTTCAGATTCAGACCGAATGTCACGGTTGGAACTACATTGTCGTATCCGATAGAAAAATCGTTCTCCGTACCCGTAATTTTCTGGCTCGTATGCTCGTATCTCACTCCAGCCTTCGAACTGAACATCTTGTAGTTGTAGCCGTAACTTGCATAGAGCGCGCCAATATCGTTGGCGTTGCGATAATTCAGAAGCGATGTGTTACTTGTGTTTCGGCGGAAGATGTACTTCGCTCCCGTTTCGAGTCGCATTGAAGATGAAAGCGGCAGATTGTAATCGGCCTGAAGCGTATTCTCGACCATATTGCTGCGGTTTATCTCGCTATACGCAGGCATATACGCAACCGAATATTCACTCTCGCTCTCGGTGCGCGTTGGCTGACTGCTCAAGCGGTATGCAAGCATCAGACTATGTCCGTTTCCGCCACGAAAATTATGCTTGTAGTCGGCTCCGGCAAAGAAATTATTGTTGCGAGTGCGATTGTTGCTGTGTGTCGAATAGTTTGAATTCTGCGCGCCTCTGATATCCGTCAAGGCATCGCTCCAAGTGTGCTGAGGAGTAAACGAAACGCCGCCATTTACAGAAAACGAGTTGAGCGAATCTACATCCACGCTGATGTCGGTGTTGGCATTTATAGAGTTTGTCCAGCCCTTTGTAAGCGATTTGAAAGTCTGCTTTGTGGCTGTTGCCATATTGTCGTACTGATTCTCGATCTCAATTTTAGGCTGAATAAGATAATTGTCGCCTACGTTGAGCGAAACCGTAACCTTCTTCTTCTGGATTGTCGAATATACTCCACCGCCGTTTACGCGGTTTCCGCCTATGGCATAGATGTTAGCCAGATAGCCTTCCATGCTGCTGTCGGTAAGCATCGTAATATTAAGGATTCCGCCAGTACCCTCGGCATCGTACTTTGCGCCCGGATTTGTAACGACCTCGATATTCTTAACCACTGATGCCGGCATTGCCTTCAGAATCGTGCTCGGATTCGAACTAATCATGGCATTCGGCTTGCCGTTTACATAAACTTTGAAACTGCTGCTTCCGTTTACCTTGATGTTATCCTGACCGTCTACCGTCACCATCGGAACCTTGCGAAGCATGTCGAGCACGTTGTTTGTCTTAGCATCCGAATCGTCCTTCACGCTGTAGGTAATCTTGTCCGACTCGACCTTTACGATGCGCTTCTGTGCCACGACCTCAACGTTCTTCAGCGTGTCTTGCATAGCAGCCCATGAGTTTTCGAGCGAATCGAGCTGATGCTCAGTCATGTAACTTTGTGCAAAGGTTCTGTTTGCCGATAGCAGCGAAACAGTAATCAATCCTAAAAAAATCTTCTTATTCATATTTATTTCTTTTTATTTTCTGCAAAAATAATCTATGCTGTATCATCATTAAAATATTTTCGACCAAAGGGTATTTTCGTTCGACAAAAGTTCACCCTTGGCATCAATGCCGTTTGGTTTTACACAGAAAAATCCGCCGGAAAAGCGATTATTTCCGACGGATTTATTTTATAATGATGTCCGATAATCAATTACTTGTTGAAGTACTTCTTTCCGTTGATTACGACAATACCCTTAGTGTCTGGAGCAACCTTTACACCGTGAAGGTTGTAAGCCTCAGAAGTCTTAACATCGGCAGAAACGGCTTCAACGCCTGTTGCCTCGGCAGCCTTTATTGCACGAAGGTAGATTGTTCCCTTCTTTGATGAAATGCCACTAACGATACCTTCGATGTCGTAAAGCTGACCTTCCTTAGTGAACTCGCTCTCGGCTGGCAATTCAACCGTGCCAACGTTGTTAAGAGCAACAACCTCGTCGCCCTTGTAGATTGAATACTTCTTATTATCAACCTTCAGAGAAACGCCTGAAATCTTAACAAGATCGAAGATGTGCTGACAACCAATAACCTCGGCAAGAGTTGCAACAACAGGCTCGGCAACCACGCCTGATTTTGTAATCTGCAAAGCAGAAACATCTGTATACTCGGCATCAGCCTTAGACTCGATAAACTCTGGCAGAGAGTTGTAAGACTCTGCACAACCCTTTATTGTTCCGTTAAGGATGTCGTTAGTCTCAACCTTGTTTTTCAAGCCTGACATCTTGTAAAGTTCGATGCACTTGCCGTCCTCGCGCAAGAAAACCAAATCGCCGATAGCAAACAGAACCTTTGCATTATTCAATGTCAGAGTTGAAAAGTCCTGATAAACAGTTCCTGTCTTGTCCGAACTCCACTCAATAAGGTTTGAGACAGTGAATGGAGTAACCTTGTTTACTTCGAAACTTGAAACAAAGCTTGCCTTCTCACCCTTAACAGCGATTGCCTTGATTGTTGAAGTTGCAGAAACCTCGAACTCGTTAACATACCTTAGGCTTGATGTTGTAGGCTCAGTTCCGTCGAGAGTATAGTAGATGTCTGTACCCTCGTCGCCTGTTATGCTAACCTTTGTTGAAGTCTCGAACACCTTTGATGTTGCAGAGATTACAGGCTCGTTAACCTTACTTTCATCAACCTCGTAGAAAACGATTTTCTGAATCTGCGCATTATGCGCACTTAAAACCTTATAAATATAAGCCGTATTTGCTGCCTGATATTCAGGCTTTATATTAAACACGGCAGTAATATTACCACCTGTTACCTTAGTACTTGCATCCTTGTCGCCAGCAAGGATATTAGCCTCCAAACTACCAGAAGCGCCTCCAGCACCGACAACCTCAATTCGTTCTACCTTGAAATCCATAGCAGGGAGTTCTATGGTAGAACCCTTCTTACCGATAAGCAAGGCTGTACCGCCTGACATATAATAGGCATTGGTTGCAGCAGTCAACTTTATGGTATAGGTTCCATCAGTAAAAGTACCACTTTTAACTCCATCTCCCGATTTTGCAGGTAGTTTCCAAACCTTTGCACCATCGGTAAAATCCAATGTAACAACCTTCTGAGCACTTACGGCAGAGCACATCAGCAATGCGGCAAATGCAAAAATTGAACGTAAGAAATGTCCCATAATAAAAAAATTTTAGTTAATTATTATTTTGATTATTTATATGTAAAACCGAATCATCATTCAACTTCGAGGACAGACTTTGCCACCCAGCGTCCGCTCTTTCCCATCTGGAAGTCGGGAACTTCCTTTCCGTCGGCATCCTTTACATAAAGCGGCTCGGTAAAATAAGTGTGTGAATGTCCTCCAACAACATAATCAATGTAATGTGTCTCTGGAATAAACTCTTTATTGTCTGAACCAAGAATGTCCCAGCCAAGATGAGAAATGCAGATTATGACATCGCACTTTTTAACGTCGTGCAAGTATTTTGTAACCTTGTTAACAGCCTCCGAAGGCCTGATATACTTGGCATTTCCGTAATTTACATGTGCCACGAGTCCTGCAAGCCGTGGACTTACTCCAGTGATGCCAATCTTCTTGCCGCCACGCTTTACGATGATATAAGGCTTAACGATATTCTTAAGGCAAGTCTGGCTGAAATCGTAGTTGCAGCACACAACCTTGAACTTTGCCATCTTGAACAGGCGAGCCATATTGTCGAGTCCAAAATCGAACTCATGATTGCCAATTCCGCAGGCATCGTATTTCATCATGTTCATGAGTTTAACCTCAACCTCGCCCTTGAACTGGCTGTAATAGATTGAGCCTTGAGAGAAGTCGCCGTCGTCGAGCAGAAGCATGTCTGGATACAGTTTGCGCTGCTCGCGTATGAATTTTAAGCGACGCAGATATCCGCCCTTGTCTGCCATATCGGTTGCAAGATTTGCATTCAGCGGCTCAACGCAACTGTGCGTATCGTTTGTATGAAAGATAACAATCTCGGTTTTCTTCTGCGCAAAAGCCGAAATTGCCGTACACAGAAGCATTATTGTAAGAAAACGTCTCATCATCATTCTACTAATTTACATCTGCCGTCCTTTGCGGCACTAATCTTACGTCCTTCGGAATGAAGGCGTTTAATGTAATTAAGGATAACCTCGCGTGCAAGCACGTTCTTTATTTCCTTCTTTATCGACTTTTTGAAATGTTCAAGATAGTCGTTGCCCTCTGCCATGTAGTCGGTTGTGCAGATTACGTATTCCTTGTCAGGGTCAACAGGCTCGCCGTTGATGGTTGCCTTGCGCAACTTTTTGTCGCGAGTGATTTCGAGACGGACATTGCGGCTCTGACATTCGCCGCCAGTGAATGCGATATCCTCAAAGAGTCCAACAACATCGCTTCCCTTCAGCGTTACAAAGGCAACGAGATTGTTGAACGGCGCAAGAGCCAAGATGTCGCCGTTTCTCACAACGCCTTCGGGAATGTCGGCACGGTTTCCGCCCATGTTAAGGATTACAAAATCGGCTTTCTGACCGTAGCGTTCGCTCTCGTCAAAAAACGTATCAGCCATAAAATTGCCGAGCGCACTCTCCGGACGAAGGTCTACGCCGCTTTTCATGAATGTCTCACTGTATCCTACCACAGGCTGAAGAATACTGTCAACCTTCTGCTTGTATGGAGCCAAGAAGGCAACCGCATCGGCTTCGGGATTCTTGTCTAGTTCGTTTGTAATTTCAAATCGGGTTGCACTTTTAAGTCTTACCTTGCTCTGTGCAAAGGCATCGGAACTCGGAACGAGCACCAATGAGGCAAGAGTCAGATATGTTAATATTTTTTTATTCATCTGTCAAATCAGATATTTTTTCGTTTCAACAAAATTCTCTCAATGTAATGACACATAAGGTTTATCGCCCTCTTGTTGTGTCCGCCCTGCGGAATGATGATGTCGGCATTCTGCTTTGTAGGCTCAACAAACTCCTGATGCATAGGCTTCAGGACTGCTTCATATCGCTGCAAAACCATCTCTACGGTTCTGCCACGCTCAACAATGTCGCGCTGAATAACGCGTATCAGGCGGTCGTCGGCATCGGCATCGACAAAGATTTTCAAGTCCATCAAGTCGCGCATCTCCTTGTTGTACAGAGCAAGGATTCCCTCTACAATGATAACTTCTTTTGGCTCAACGTGTACCGTTTCAGGCAGACGGTTGCTTTCGATATACGAATAGGTAGGTTGTTCAATCGCCTTTCCGTTTTTCAAGTCGCTTATCTGCTTTGAGAACAGTTCCCAGTCGAATGCGCTCGGATGGTCAAAGTTTAGTTTCCTTCGTTCGTCCATCGTGAGATGCGTTGTATCGTTATAATACGAATCCTGACTGATAAGTGCCACCTCGTCCTTAGGCAAACGCTCTACAATCTTGCGTGCCACCGTGGTTTTGCCACTGCCCGTACCACCTGCAATTCCAATAATAATCATGCTACTATCTTTAGTTACAATAAAAACCTTAATTGCAAAATTAGCAAAAATTTCTGTTGTGAGAAAAATATTTTGCCATTTCTTCAAAATGTGTTATCTTCGCACCATTATTAAGCAAAACCAAACATAATTATAGAATAAATGAAAGAATTAGCTTTAAAGTACGGATGTAATCCTAACCAAAAGCCATCACGCATTTATATGGAAGAAGGCGAACTTCCTATCGAAGTTCTTAGTGGAAAACCGGGTTACATCAACTTTTTGGATGCTCTGAACAGCTGGCAGCTGGTTAAGGAACTTAAAGAAGCCCTGGATATGCCAGCTGCTACGTCCTTCAAGCACGTGAGCCCCACATCTGCAGCTGTTGGCAAGCCCATGACGGAGAAACAGAAAAAGGCTTTCTTTGTGGATGATATCGATGGACTTGATGATTCTCCCATAGCGACAGCATACGCCAGGGCCAGAGGAACAGACAGAATGAGCTCCTTCGGCGACTGGATCGCACTTTCAGACAAGTGCGACGTTACCTGTGCGAAGCTGATCCAGAGAGAGGTTTCAGACGGCATCATCGCTCCTGATTTCGATCCGGAAGCACTGGAGATCCTCAGGTCAAAGAAAAAAGGAAATTATACCATAGTTAAGATAGATCCCGAATACGAGTGCGCGCCTCTTGAGACCAAACAGGTCTTCGGAGTGACATTTGAGCAGGGACATAACAATTTCAAGATAAGCAGAGAGCTTCTTGAAAAGGTAGTGACTGAGAACAAGGAACTGCCTGAGGAAGCTAAACGCGATATGATAATCGCGCTGATCACACTTAAGTACACCCAGTCCAATTCAGTGTGCTTTGCTGAAGACGGACAGGCCATCGGCGTAGGGGCAGGACAGCAGTCCAGGATCCACTGCACCAGACTGGCAGGCGAAAAGGCCGACAAGTGGCACTTAAGACAGCACGACAGAGTCCTTAACCTGCCTTTCAAAGAAGACGTGCGCCGTCCTGACAGAGATAACACCATCGACATCTATCTGTCAGAGGACTATGAGGACGTTATCGGAGACGGCAACTGGGAAGCAGTATTCACTGAGAAGCCGGAGCCCTTCACCAGGGCCGAACAGAGAGCATATCTCGAGAGTCTCTCAGGAGTTGCTCTTGGGTCTGACGCTTTCTTCCCCTTCGGAGACAACATCGAGCGCGCCCATAAGAGCGGAGTGACCTATGTTGCCCAGCCCGGCGGTTCCGTAAGAGACGACAACGTCATAGAGACATGCAATAAATACAATATGGTCATGTCATTCACAGGCATGAGACTTTTCCATCACTGATATACAGAGGTATCTATGAAAATAATGGTAATTGGCGGTGGCGGAAGAGAACACGCCATCATCAAAAAACTTAAAGAGAACAAAGAAATTACCGAAATATTCGCTCTTCCCGGAAACGGAGGAATCGCGAGAGACGCGACATGCGTCCCTATCGGCGCAACGGAAATTGAAAAGATTAAGGAGTTTGCCAAAGCCGAAAAAATCGATTATGCGGTAGTAGCTCCCGACGACCCTCTTGTTTTAGGGTGCGTTGACGCTCTCAACGCGGAAGGAATCCCCTGCTTCGGTCCTCAGGCAAAAGCGGCAATAATCGAGGGCAGCAAGGTCTTTTCAAAGAACCTCATGAAGAAATACGGCATCCCGACGGCGGCCTACGCGGTCTTCGACTCCGC
>JAEEGH010002364.1_pt1 | contig 51210 bp, 30 predicted proteins | sample 9134181 | NCBI WGS metagenome assembly JAEEGH01 (sample SAMN16246544, study PRJNA631951) | gut metagenome | biome: gut microbiome; feature: rumen; material: DP-attached | host: Bos | place: Iran: Karaj | collected 2018-10
TATGCTCATGTCAAAGAAATTAGCCGATGCCCTCGGGACATCTTATTTGATGTTTTTCCGCGAAAATAAAAGCAAGTTATAGTCTGTCGTAATCCAGCTAATTTCATTCTCTCGTCGTTACAGGATAGATGTGCCTGATTTCTTGCTTGTGCGGAGAGCGCCCTTTATACGTACTTTCGATTCGATATTCGTCAAACGAATTGCGTTGGGGCAAACATTCCATTTCGGCGAGTTCAAGCTATGCGTCATTAGTTGTCGCATTCTCAATCTATATTAAAAGTGTTAAAAAAAGTCGCGGGGGACTTTACGTTTTTGACTTTCGCGACGATATATAGATGAGGATTGTATGAAAAAGAATTATTTTAAGGGTGTGCTGGGCTCGCTGCGTTCCGGGCGTTCCGGCAAGAAGATCACGCAGGATTTCGTGACGCTCAAGAGCTACGAGTACTGGATCCGCATGATGCGAATTTCCAAGAGCTACCCCGATGCGGACGACTGCATCTCGATTTTGCCGAAAGAGCGCGCCTCGCGCGTGCTCAGGGCCCTTTCGGACCATTTCGAGGTGCTCAATGCCGAGGAAGATTGCATTCCGGCATCCAGCAAGAAACGTTTCGTTAGGGAATCGAATGCCAGCTATCCCGGAAAGAGGCTCCGCTGCGACGAGGACAACGAGGAGATGAGCGTTGCCTACCAGCGTCGCCAAATGGCGGTGGTGCGCTTCAACGACGTTATCGACAGGTCGTGCTCCATCAAGGAAATCAGCGATTTCGTGCGCAACTACCTGTGCGGCGAAGGCATTTTCGACTCTTCCTCGCAGAAGGTTTTTTACGGGAGCGCCATCCGCGAGCTTGAAACGTTCCTCCAAGAAAACGAGGACGTCAATGACGGCTATTTCCGGCGCCTCAACATCGTGCAGAAGTCGTTCAACCTGACCGATGACGAGATGGAAATCCTCATGTTCTCATGGATTTTCTTCAACAAGGAACAGTGCAGTTCGCTCCTCGACATGGTCGGTTCCCGCAGGTTCCGCGGCGCCGCGCTTCCGGATATTTTCCCGCAGCTCTATCCCGATATCGATTTCGAGAACCTGGTCTCGAACAAGGGTACGCTCAAGCAGATGGGCCTCCTCGACGAGGACCTCGACATCTCCAAGCGCATCGGGATTTTCCTGGACGGACATTCGGGCAACGATCTCGACAGCCTCTACTTCAGGGTCTACGAGGGCGACTGCGTCCCGTTCAAGAAGCTCTGCCGCAAGAATCCGAAGGTGGAACTCGCCTTCAACATGCTCAAGCACCACAAGATTGGCGACGGCCTGAACCTGTTCCTCTACGGTGTCGAGGGCACCGGCAAGACGGAACTCGCGAAGGCGATTGCGAAGGAACTCAAGCGTCCGCTGGTGCTCACCAACATCAGCACCGAGGGTACCCACCGCGAGAACAAGGAAAACTCGGTGGTGCGCAGCCGCATGGGCAGTATCCTCTATGCCGCCACCAAGTACAAGCACAAGAAGGCGATACTCCTGGTCGACGAATCCGACGTAATTCTCAACTGCTGCGAGAAGGGTGCGCTGAACTTCTTCCTGGAACAGATCAAGGTGCCCGTCATCTGGATTTCGAATACGGTGCGCTGGATCGAGAACAGCACGCTGCGCCGCTTCGACTACTCCATCCGTTTCGACCGTCTCGACGCCGAGAAGCGCGAACAGGTGTGGCAGTCGGTAGTGAGCGAACAGGGCGCGAAGTCCATCATTTCCGATGACAAGGTGAAACAGTTTGCCGCGGAACTGCAGATTACGGCGGGCGGCATCACGCAGGCGATTGCGGGTACCAAGAAGCTGCTGGAGGCGGGCTGCAAGATTGACCCGCTGAAGAGCATCCGCACCATTGCCGAGGCGCAGGCGGAACTCCTGAACCTCGAAACGGAATATGCGGACCGTGACAGGGAAAGCCGTGCGCCGCGCTACCTGCTCGACGCCATCACTACCGATGCGGATATGCCGAAGATCCTGAAGGTGATGAGTACGTTCGATGCCAGGTGGCAGGAGATGAAGGAAGGCGACCGCCCCGACAGCCTGAACATGCTGCTCTACGGGCCTCCGGGCACCGGCAAGACGGAATTTGCGAAACACCTCGCGCGCACGCTCGGCCGCAAGCTCATCATCAAGAAGACGAGCGACCTGCTGAACTGCTATGTGGGCGAAACCGAGAAGGCCATCCGCAAGATGTTCAAGGACGCCGAGGAGAAGAAGGCCATCCTCTTCCTCGACGAGGCCGACAGCCTTATCCGCGACCGCAGCGGCGCCTCGCACAACTGGGAAGTGACGCAGGTGAACGAGATGCTCACGCAGATGGAGAACTTCAAGGGAATCTTCATCGCGGCGACGAACTTCGACGGTACGCTCGATACGGCCTCGCGCAGGCGTTTCGTGCTGAAGGTGAAGTTCGGCTACCTCAAGCCCGAAGGCATCGAGAAACTGTGGCAGGCGTTCTTCCCGGGAGTCGAAATTCCCGATGTCGCGCGTAGCCTCCGCATGCTCACTCCGGGCGACTTCAACGCGGCCTACGGTACGCTCCGTTTCTACGATGCGAGCGAGCTTACCGCCGATGTCGTGCTGCAGGCGCTCAAATCGGAGATTGCCTACAAGGACGGTCGCGAAGGCCGTACGATGGGCCTGTAGTCCCCCTGTAAAAACGACGATATTTGTCGCATATGAGAACTATTTTTTCACAAATAGTTCTTTTTGTTTATATTTAGAGGAGGATATACCCGGAGGCTTTTTATGGCAGATATGACCCGCGGCGAGAGGACGGTACAGCTCTTTGCGAAGGTGATTTCGAACCCCGACAAGAAATTCACCGTGAGCGACCTGATGGCCGCATTCAACATTCCCGACGAGGAACGCCGCAACGTGCAGCGCGACATGCGGTTCCTTGCGGAGATGGATGCCGGCCGCTATATCGCCTGCGAAAACGAGGGGCGCACTGCCGTCTACCGGTCCGCGCTCCACAACGCCGAACGCCTCCTGTTCCCGAACTTTGAGAACACCATGCTGCATTTCGTGTTCCTGAAGCGTATCGCGAACATCTACCCCGCGACAAGCGAGATCATCACGCAACTGCTGGAACGTATCGAGAATAGCCTGCCTGCCAACGAGCAGAAATCGCTGCGGCAGCTCGGCGGCGAACTGAACACGAAAATCCTCTTCATGGGTACGCCTCCCGGTTTCGAGGAAGACGCGAGTGAAAAAATCCGGACCATTCTCCAGGCAATCCACGAACACCGCAAGATCGAGGTGACCTACCGCGACGGCGGCGATTCGGCGAAGACATCGGTTCGCATCCCGCTGATGATTGTCATCTACAAGGACGATCTCTATGTGGGTTGTCAGTCCGAAAAGCTCGAGGGTGTCACCTACACGCTCAAGTTCCGCCGCATCAAGGGCGTAAAACTCACGAAGCAGACGTTCGTGGAAGATCCGAAGGTTGTAGACAAGTTGAGGCGACAGGTGACGTCGGGTGCTGCGTTCATGAGCGGGCAGGAGCCGAGACTCCAGGACGTGGAAATCGAGTTCGAGAGCCGGGCGCTCCTCTATCTCGAGGAAAACCCGTACAACCGTTCCATGAACATCGGCAAGGTGAAGGACGGCAAGTTTGTCGTGAAGATGAAGGCCGAGATTAACCAGATCCTTGTCAACTGGGTCGTCTCATTCTCGGATGTCGCACGCGTCATAAAGCCCGCGCCGCTGCGCAAACGGCTCAAGGATTTCGCGGAATACCTGACGGAAACTTACAGCTAGGGCGATATAAATTGAAAGGAGGCTTTTATGCGCTGGCGTCCCGATGCGACAGAAACAATAATCAACGAGCTCAAGGAAAATTTTGATTATACAATCCCGCTGGAGCCGGAACCCGGCGCTGAAGGGATGTTGATGAACTTCATCTTCTCGGAAGGCGATTCCGGAAAGATGAATGCGATGGTTGAGCACCTGTTGAACCTGAATGATGAAGATGTCAATGACTGCATCTGGAAAAACTTTCCGCAGGACAGTCAGCACTACAAGTTTGGTGAAACACTCGCGAAGATTGCCCGTGAACGCAAGGCCGTGATGGAAGAATGCTTTCGCAGGGACGGGAACATCTACAACAGGACTCCGGATATTCCTTTCGAGAGGGGAGTCATCACGCCGGTCTGCAACAAGCACAGGGATATCCTCCGGGACGCCATGTTCGTGGACAAGGATAACGCCCAGACAGAAAGGGACCGCTACGAGATCGATTGTTTTATTGGTGGTGTCAGCAACGGAAACCGTAGCCAGGGCGACGAGCCTTCCTTTGTTATCCTGAACGAGAGCGGCGAACCGGTGGGCTACATCAAGCTGACGAAGGGCGGATATTTTTCGATGCGCTCCACCGTGAAGACGTTCAATCTCGAATATTACACGTTGCCGGAGCATAGGCGCAAGGGTTACATGAAGCAGGCGCTGAAGGCTTTTGTGCGCGCGGCATCCGAGCAGAGAATCCAGGTGGTGACGAAGGACCCGCTTTTCCATTATGGCGTGCAGACGGAGGTGCTGCCGCTCAAGATGCTGAACGCGCTTATCCTGAAGGACAACGCTTCTAGCGTCAAGACCATCGAGGCGGTTGGCGGCTTTGAGAAACTCGGTACCATCAAGTGGGTTTCCGAAGCGGGATTCGCGGACGACGTAATCGAAGAAGCGTTCTGCTACACGAAAGTGTTTTAGTATTGTTCTCGACAGTATTAAATGTTATATGTCGCTATTTGTCGCAATAGCGATATATTTTTATGCAGTGGAGGTTTGCATGAAAGTAATTGTTCCTTTCAATAATCAGCTGGACTATGCACTATTAAAAAACCTACAAATCCACCTACAAATTCACGGCAATCGAACTTTCGAAGGTCCCCTTCTTCATCGAGGCCGGGTCTTCCAGCATTCGCAAGTTCGAATCCTTGACAGAAAGTTCAAAAGTGTCTAAGTTTAGCAAGGAAGAATTCGCGGACGAGATCAACGCGAAGGTTGCCGAAGGCGTCCTTGACAAAACTCGCGAAATGGCGAAGACGATGCGAGAACAGGGCATTCCTGATTCGACCATTGCCGTTGTTTCCGGTCTCTCCGAAGAAGAAATCCGCAAATTGTGAGTGTTGCGGCAACCATGCTTGCATGATACAACGACAGGGAGACCGGTATGGCGGATGAAAATGAATTCGGTGAAAAAATATGCAAAGTACTATTGGATAAATTTCAAAAAGAATTGGTGGAAGATTTAAAGGGGTATTATACGTGGGATTTCAATGAAGAAACCCTTCATAAATTTAACGTTTCTTCAGCTTGTATAGATAGGATTCCTCACAAAGATAAAAACGACAACAATTATCGTGCAATTATTCCTGAGAAAACGATAATAATAAAAAGCATCTTGAAAGAAGAACTCAAAAAGGGCTTGTCTTATTTAGATTTTGCTTCTTGGATTGTCAATGATTGGGGAAATATAAAGCGGTTTGTCGTTAAAAATAATGAGGATAAACTGAATCAGTTACGGGACAATATTATACAGCAAAATAATGAAGATTATACCGATATTATTGAATGGGAAGGAATATCTTCTTATTCAAAAGTTGCCTCTTTTTTGAACGAGGAAAAATTTGCTGTATATGATTCTCGAGTAGCTTTTACTTTAAATTGGCTGATTTTCACAAACAAATTGCATGAAAAAGATGGCGGAAGTATGAAATTTTTTCGTCAACCGGATGGGCGAAATTCGGATATAGAACGACATAATCAAGAAACAATTTTTAATTTGGCATACAAGGAAAAATTTAACAAAGAAGTTTTTTATTACAAACCTAAAGAAACATATAAAATGTATTGTAGGTTGTTAAAAAAAGCCTGTGATTTTTGCAATAGTCAATCAAACAACCTGTTAAATAATGTGACTGTTGGAAAATTGGAAATGTGTTTATTTTCTATAGCGGCGAATGACGAAAAGAATCTGATATCTAACATTTATAAGGAAGAAAAAAGGTTTATTACTGACGAAATGGATTGTCATCTCAAAATCGAAAGATTCTAGTATTCCTACTTTTACGAATAAATAGAACAATCCTTATGCGTCAGTAGTTGTCGCATGGCTATTGTATATTTCCTTGTAACTCTAGACCCAAGGATTTATTATGGCATACTACAACGTTCCGAAGGAATACGCGGATTGCGACGATATGCTTGCGCACCTTTGCGAGGATGGTCTGGCCAGGCGCATTCCGGATGCGGATGACGATACACGTGCGCGGGTCCAGCACGAGCTGGCGATTATCAGGGAAAAATGCGTTGCCGATTACATCCTGACGGCATGGGATATTGTCAAGTTCGCTAGGGAGCACGGAATCTATGTCGGGCCGGGGCGTGACACTTCGGTAAGTTCTCTTGTCAACTACCTCGTCGGCGTTACGGATGTCAACCCGCTGAAATTCGGGCTCCCGTTCGAACGCTTCCTGAGTACAAATGATAATTGCTATCCGCACATAAATATCGATGTCTCCAATTGCGAGGATCTCGAACATTATGTAAAAGTCAACGGCTTCCCGTTGCGCATCAATATACTCAAATTGGGTTGGTTGCAAGTAATAAAACATGCACTCGACACGTTGAAACACAAGGGTGTTCCGCTGGACATAAACAGCATTCCCCTGGATGACAAGGCGACGCTGAATTTGTTCAAGAAATCAGATGTCCGGGAGATTTTTCAGTTCGGGTCTCCGGCCATGTGGAATTACTTGAGCCAGATGAAAAGCGTGAATTTCAGCGACCTTGTCGCATTGAATTCGCTCGGTTGTCCTGGACGGACTGACTGGATTCCTGAATTCCTTAAGCGCAAGAACAGATACACTAAAGATCGTAATTTTGAGGATATCCTGTCGGAAACATACGGCCTGCTAATTTATCAGGAGCAGGCGATGCAGGTTATCCACCGGATGACCGGATTTACACTGGGCTGGTGCTACCAGATAAGGCGGATTCTTGCAAAAAAGAATCCGGATCACCTTGTGAAACTTGAACCGGAATTTTTCGCGGCGAGCGATAGCCGCGGTTATGACCGGAAGACGATTTCGCGCATGTGGGAACTTCTTTTCTCTAAAAGCGGACTCCTGTTCAACAAGAGCCACGCCGTCGCCTACACCCTCATATCGTTCCAGACCGCATACCTGGCGGCGCATCACGAGGCTGAGTATCAGGCGGCATACGCCGCGTGCAGATACTCGCGGATGTATGACGGATTTACCGCATAGGCGCGCCAAGATGTTGCATTCGTCGCTGTTTAGCCAGGAACCATCGGCATCGTGCGGTTTTATGATGCTATCTTTGTAGCGTATGAATTTTGATTTTTCGAAAACGTATCCGCTGCTCCCGCTTAGGGATGCCGTGGTGTTTCCGCACACGACCCGCCGTATCCTGGTGGGCCGCGAGATTTCTCTCCGCGCCCTGGAATTTGCGGAGAACCATAACAACGTGATTATCCTCGTTGCCCAGAAGGACGTGTCGGTGGAAGAAATCCAGAATCCGATGCTGGACCTTTATTCGGTGGGCGTGATTGCGAACGTGAACGGCGTGACGCCTTTCCCGAACGGCTGCGTGAAGGCGGTGCTGGAAGGCGTGCAGATCGTGGACCTCCGCTCCATCATGACGGTGGACGGGTTCCTGCAGGTGACGGTTTCCCCGCGCAAGTTCCCCGTGAAGGAAAATGCCAAGACGGATTCCTTCGACGAGGTGATGACACGCTTCCGCGACTATGCGACCAAGCGCAATATTGCCGAGGGCATGGTGGATGCATTCTTCGGCATGGAAAGCCAGCTGAACGCCTACTACGGGATTATTCCCTTCCTGCAGGTGTCGCTTGCCGAAAAGCAGAGTTTCTTGGAAGCTCGCTCGCTCGACGAGATGTCGGCGAAGCTCCTCGCGCTCATGGACGTGACCGACGACAACGAGAACGTGCTGGTGCGCATCCAGCAGAGCGTGCGCCAGAAGATGGCTCAGCAGCAGAAGGAATGGTTTATCTCTGAACAGATCCGCCAGTTGCAGGACGAACTGGACGGCGATGGCGAAGGCGCCTCGGAGCCGGAACAGCTGCTGAAGAAGATCAAGGCGAAAAAGTTCAGCCCGGCGATCGTCGAAAAGCTCGAGGACGAGATTGCGCGCATGAAACTCATGCAGCCGACGTCCCCGGAATACGCGGTGAGCCGCAACTATATCGACTGGTTCCTTGCGATGCCCTATGGCGAGTACACCGATACCGTGCTTAACATGAAGAAGGTGAAGGGCGAGCTCGACTCCAAGCATTTCGGGCTCGACAAGGTGAAGGAACGCATCATGGAATACATCGCGGTCCTGAAGCTTACCGGGACCGAGCGCCGTTCCCCGATTCTCTGTCTCGTCGGGCCTCCCGGCGTGGGCAAGACGACCCTTGTGGAATCGATCGCGAACGCGATGCAGAGGAACTTTGTGCGCATTACGCTTGGCGGCGTGCGTGACGAGGCCGAAATCCGCGGCCACCGCCGCACCTACATCGGAGCGATGCCGGGCCGCTTTATCCAGGCGCTGCGCCGTGCCAAGTGCATGAACCCGATTATCCTCCTGGACGAAATCGACAAGATGGCGAGCGACTTCCGTGGCGACCCCGCGAGCGCGATGCTCGAGGTGCTGGACCCGGAACAGAACCACGACTTTACCGACCACTTCATGGAGGTGGGCCTCGACCTGAGCCGCGTGCTGTTTATCGCGACGGCGAACAGCGAAAGCGAAATCCCCGAGGCACTGCGCGACAGGCTCGAAATCGTGCGCCTGCCCGGATACTACCCGCACGAAAAGTTGCAGATTGCCGCCAAGTACCTGGTGCCGCGCATTTGCGAACGTACCGGCGTGAAGCTCGGCGAGCAGGTTTCCTTCGACGAGGACATCATCAACCAGGTGATGCGCGGATGGACCCGCGAGGCGGGCGTGCGCGAACTGGAACGCACCCTCGAGAGTGCGGTGCGCCACCGTGCCAAGGAAATCGTGATGGGCAAGAAGATCAAGCCCGCCGTTACCGAGAAGCAGTTGCAGGAATACCTCGGCGCCCCGAGATTCCTCGACAGCCAGCTGCCCGAACCGGGCCGCCCCGGCGTGGTGACGGGCCTTGCATGGACGAGCGTTGGCGGCGAAATCCTGCCCATCGAGTGCATGCTCCTGAGCGGTAAGGGCCAGATTATCATGACGGGTAAGCTTGGCGACGTGATGAAGGAATCCGCCCAGATTGCGGTGAGCCTGGTGCGCGAACGCCTGCACCGCTTTGGCATCGACCCCGCGATTGTCAAGAAGACGGACATCCACATCCATGTTCCCGAAGGCGCCGTGCCGAAGGATGGACCCTCCGCGGGTATCGCCCTCACGCTCTGCCTACTTTCTGCGTTCACCAGGATTCCCGTGCCGCCTGACGTCGCGTTTACCGGCGAGGTGAGCCTCACGGGCGCCTGCCTTGCGATTGGCGGGCTCAACGAGAAGGCTTTGGCGGCCCTCCAGGCCGGCGTGAAGACGCTTCGACTCCCGGCCCAGAACAAGAAGGACGTGGACGAACTCCCGGCACCCGCGAAGAAGGGCCTCAAGATCTATACGCACAAGCACATTGACGAAATTATCAAGGTGCTGTTCGTGCAGAAGAAGGCGAAGAAGTAATGGAATTCACTCTCGAAGAAATGCGCGGGCACCTTGCTACCCTCGAAGCTAGGATTGCGGAAGCCTGTAAGATTGCAGGTCGGAGCCGTGAATCGGTAAAACTCGTTTGGGTGAGCAAGTTCCACCCGGCAGAAGCCGTGGAAAATGCAATTAGTTTGGGTGCGACCGACTTCGGCGAGAACCGCGTGCAGGAAGCCGAACTCAAGTTCAGTGCACCGCGCATGGCGAAGGACGGGAGCCGCGTGCGTTGCCACGTGATTGGCCCCGTGCAGAGCAACAAGTTAAAGAAGGCGGCGATTGTCGCCGACTGCATCCATTCTATCGCGAGCATCGAGGCGGTCGAGAAATTGGAGCGCGTCTGCGCAGCACTCCCCGGAGAGAATGGCGCAGGCAAGGTGCTCGACATCCTTTTCCAGGTGAATGCCGGTGAAGAAGAGACCAAGAGCGGGCTCGACGTGCACGAGGCGGAAGCGTTCTTGAACCAGCTCGCAGAAAAAGCGGGTGCCGCGACTGGTGACGGCAAGAGCGAAAACTTTCCGCACCTGCGCTTCCGCGGGCTCATGACCATCGGCAAGAACACGGGTGTCGCCGAAGACAGCCGTGAATGCTTCGCATTCCTACGCACCCTCCAGCAGAAGTTCCTCGCGAAAGGCGGTGCGTTTGCCCGCTTCGACCAGCTTTCGATGGGAATGACGGGCGATTTGGAAGTCGCTATCGAAGAAGGTTCCACGATGATTCGCGTGGGCACGGCCCTCTTCGGCGAACGCGACTACAGCAAACCGGTCAACGACCCGGTGTAATTATTCGCAGTCGAGGCACGTCCATTCGACGGTGCCGGAGCCGTAGTTGTTGAAACGCTTGCGCGTGTAGCTCTCGATATCGATAAGGAACCCGATCTTGCCCGCGTTTTCGGTGCAACATCCGTCGCAGTCGCTGTCGGAACACATGTCATAGACGGTCGCATCGATCGTGTGGCCGTTCTTGCGAAGCCTGAAGGTCTTTAGCTTGTATGTTTTCCAGTCCTTTTCGTGGACGGCGATGATGTTGTGCTCGCTGACCCATTCTTCGGTCTGTTGCTCTTCGAGACCCGCGAACCATCCTGCCCACGTACAGCCGTTATAGTCTTCGCATTCCTCGCTGCCGGGCTCCGGCCACGAGGTGTACCAGGTGAGATTCGCCCTGTTCCATACGGTGTCGGCGACAGGTCCGCTTGCGCTCGACTCGATTGCGGCGCTCGATTCGGGCTCTGTACCGCTTTCGCTGCTGGCGATAGTCTCGGAGCTTTCCGCCGTGGCACTCGATTCAATCGCGTCGCTCGACTCGATGGCCGCCGAAGAACTTTCGGGCACATTCGAATTGCTGGGAGTGTCGTCTCCGCAGGCGGCAAGCATGATGGATGCGGCAAGTAGGATGCTGCGCTTTTTCATAGGTCCTCCTCGGGTGTCAGGAAATAGGATATTTGTCTTTCGCGGCTTCGAGTTCGGCGCTCGTCCTTTCCCATTCTTCGTAGAGCTGGTCGACTTTCTTCTTGTTGTCGTCCATGTCTTTCGCGATGGCGGTGATGGCGTTCCCGTCGCCGGATTCCGATGCGGCGACGAGCTTTGCCTCGAGTTCGCCGCCCAGGGCCTCTGCCTTTGCAATATCTTCTTCGATTTTCGCAAGCTTCTTTTCGAGCGGCCGGATGACCTTGCTGCGTTCGGCGATATAGTCGGCGCGTGCCTTGCGGTCTTCCTTGGTGCGGGGCGCGCCGCCGGCATTCTTGTTCCCGCCGTCCGTTTTTACGTCGATGTTTGAAACCTTGATGTTCGCGGATTCGCTCCCGCCGGGCTTCTTTTCGGATGCCCAGCCCACCTTCTCGAGGAAGTCGGCGTAGGTGCCCTCGAAGATGCGGCACTTGCCGCCGTCGAATACCACGAGTCTTGTCGCGAATGCGTGCAGCAGTTCCTCGTCGTGGGTGACGACCATCGCCGTACCTTCGTAATCGTCGAGCGCGTCGATGAGGCTCTCGATGGATTCCATGTCGAGGTGGTTCGTCGGTTCGTCGAGCAGCAGCATGTTGCAGGGGCTCGCAAGTATTTTTCCGAGCAAAACACGGCTGCGCTCGCCACCGCTCAAGACCTTCACCTTCTTGAGTGCGGCATCGCCACTGAACATCATGAGGCCCGCAAGTCCGCGTGCGCGGCTCTTCTGCGAGACTTCTTCGATGGCCGATGCGATTTCTTCTTCGACGTTGTTTTCGAGATTCAGGCGGTTGATATTCGTCTGCCCGAAATAGTTTATCTGTAAGTTCGGATTGTGGCTGATTTCGCCCGCGGTGGGCTGCAGTTCCTTCGCAATCAAGTTCAGGAGCGTCGTTTTACCGCGGCCGTTCGGGCCGATAACCGCGATGCGGTCGCCCTTGAAAACTTCCATCGTGAGGTCGGTGATGAGCTCGGGGCCGCCATCGTAGGCGAACGAAAGTCCCTTGATCTGCAGCATGCGCTTGCCGGGGAATTCCGCCTCGGTAAAGCTGAATTCGAGATTCCTTTCGTGCGTGAGGCGCTCTCCGTTCGCGAGTTTTGCCACTGCCTTGATTTTCGACTGCACCATCGCGGCCTTCGCGGCCTTGTAGCGGAAACGCTCGATAACCTTTTCGAGCTGTTCCTTCTTCTTCGCCTCGTTTTCCTGAGTGCGTTGCGCGACTTCCTCTTCTTCGGCAATCGTCTCGCGCAACTTCTCGACCGTGCCCTTCACCTTGCGGATCTTGTGGCGGTGAATGCCCGCGGTGTGCGTGCAGACCTCGTCCATAAAATGGTGGTCGTGCGTAATCAGCAGCACTTCGCCCTTCCAGTTGCGCAGGAATCGGCTGAGCCAGCGCATCGACACGATGTCGAGGTAGTTCGTCGGTTCGTCGAGCAGTAGCATGTCGGGTTCGCTCGCGAGGACTTTCGCGAGGTTCAGGCGGATCTGGAAACCGCCCGAAAGGAGCGAGGGACTCTTGTTCATGGATTCTTCGTCGAACCCGAGACCGAACAGGATGGCCTCAACCTTGTGCTCTTCGATCCAGCCGTCTTCATTGGGCTTCAGAACGCTGCATGCCTCTTCGTGCACGGTCGCGTGCGTGAAGTTCAGGTGCTGCTGCAGGTAGCCGAGCGTGTATTTCTTGGGAATGTCGATGGAACCGCCGTCGACACATTCTTGCCCGAGAATCATCTTGAACAGCGTGGACTTGCCGCAACCGTTGCGGCCCACGAGTCCGACGCGCTCATGGTCGCCCACGAGCAGGGAGGCGCCGTCGAGCAACACCTGCACGCCGAATGATTTGGAAACGTTCTGTATCTGGATCACGGAGGGTAAAGATAGAAAAAAGCGGTCCGTTATCCTGTACAAAATACGCAAATGCTACAAAAAGGATACTTGAAAGAACTATATTTTACTTTGTATGGGCCAGGAGGTTAACTTATGAATACTGACCGGCGGATCCTTAATTTCGTCATTTCCGCGTTGTTGCTCCTTCTGGTGGCAGCGCCTTCGGTTTTGGCTGCGCAGCGCACCTTGGAAGGCGACGAGGCAAGCGGCTACTATGTCACCTTGCCTGGGTATGGGACGGATACCCTGCTCATCCCTGCTGGGATTACGTCCTTCAAGCTCTATGATGACGGCGGACCTGACGGCAAGGCGTCTGGGTACGGCACGATTGTTCTGAAATCGCTCGATGAATCGGAAAATTCCGTGCTGATGGTGACGGGTATCATGAAAAAACCCAACAATGATTTACTGGAAATTTACGACGGTGAATCTAGTAATGCGAGAACGATTTTTAGCCGCTACGGCACTCCCCATGGCACCGCGATCGATATCGGGTATGTTCTCGGTTCGGGCAAGTCGCTGACAGTATATTCCCAGAATATACAGTCCATCTTTGATGGCTTTGACTTTACGGTTTCGCTTGTCGATCCGACGGTTGCCTTTGAAATCGAGAATGAAGCTGTCGACGGGGGAACTGTCACCTGTTCTAAGGAATCATCGGTAAGCGGCGAAACCATTACCCTGGAAATTAACGCGGATGACGGGTTCTTGCTCAAATCCATCGAGGTTGTCGACGAGACGGGCTACCATGTGCCCTTGAATGGAAGATGGCATCTGAGAACGCAGTCCACGCTGACTTTTACCATGCCTTATGCCAAAGTGCAGGTTATACCTGTATTTACGGACGACCTGACTGCGGAGGGCGGTCTTTATTTGGACATGCAGGTGAGCGGGACCGAGACAGTGGATATCCCTGCCGGCGTGACGTCCTTCAAGGTCTACGACAATGGCGGAGGTTCGGCTAATCCTTCCGCCGGGGGGGATTCGAAGCTTATCCTGAATGCTCTCAATGTGCCGGATGGCCGTGTGCTGAGGGTGTCGGGCAGCATCTATACGGATGACAGTGGCAAACTGTTTGTTCTTGACGGGGATGCCGAGGGCGACGTGATGTTCGAGGGTTCCAGTTATATGAGCACGATTGGATATGTGACCAGTACGGGAAAGACGATGACGCTGAATACCAAGTTGGGCACTTATAGCTTTTACTATTTCGGTGTCAACTTGACGGTGGAAGTTGTCGATGGTGCCGTGGAGCATACGATAGAGAACGAACCGGTCGATGGCGGAACTGTTACCTGTACAAAGGAAACGTCGCTACAAGGAGAGACGATCACCTTGCAGATTGCGGCGGAAGAAGGTTTCCTGCTCAAGTCCATCGAGGTTATTGACGAATCGAATTATCATTTGCATTTGGAGGGGGAATGGAGACTGCGCGAGCAATCTACGTTGACCTTTGCCATGCCTTACTCCGATGTGCGGATTGTACCCACGTTTACGGATGACTTGACGGCATCGGGCGGCCTCTATATCAACATGCCTGCATCGGGGACGAAGGCCGTGGTTGTGCCTGCGGGTGTCTCTTCTTTCAAGGTGTACGATGACGGCGGACCGAATGGAGAACGTTCGAAGGGTGCGGGAGAGATTGTCTTCACCGCCCCGGATATGCCGGACAATTACATGTACGAGGTTGTCGGGCGCCTAATAACGGAAGACAGTTATTCTTCTAGGGATGAACTGTCCATTTATAACGGATATACAAAAGATGGGAATGTCCTGTTGAATCGTTTCTGGAAGAATGGGAGCATTGGGAAGGTCCTGTGTACGGGCCGGATCATGTCGATGACCTATAATGCTAACGCCCCGTTCACTAATGAAGGCCTTGAATTGACGATTTCGTTTGTTGATCCCGCAGCTACGCATACGGTAACGGCGGAAGCGGCAACGGGTGGCTCCGTAAGCATACGCACTGTCGAAGCGCCGAAAGGCGAAACAATTACTTTCGACGTCACGCATGAAGAAGGGTACTTGCTCAGCGGAGTGGACGTTGTCGACGATGAAGGAAACCACCTGTCCGTAAGCGGTGAAAGGGACCTGATTGACAATCCGGTACTTTCCTTCGTTATGCCGTACTCCAACGTAAAAATCTACCCGACGTTTGGCGATGATCTGACGGCAGCATCACTTTCCGTCAATATGCCTGCATCGGGAACGAAGACCATTGATGTTTCGGCCGGAGTGCAGTCCCTAAAGCTCTACGATAATGGCGGTGCGAACGGTTATCCTAGTTATGGAAACGCGACGCTTGTCTTGAATTCCCTCAAGGAATCTGATGATTACGCGTGGATGGTATCGGGAACCATTCATGGCTATGATTCTGATTCCCTAATTATTTACAATGGCGCCGACTTGAGCGGGAGCAGGGTCCTGAATGTGGGAGGGCAGATCTCGTATTTTAGCGGTTACAGTACAGGGAAGACAATTGCGATAGATGTAAAGAGCTCAAGCTATAACAACTTCGACTTGACACTTTCGCTTGTCGATATCTCCGTGCTGCATTCGGTAACGATTGAATCGGAGGGTAACGGAACTGTCACCCCATCCAAGGAACAGGCGGCACTCAGGGATGTCGTTACCTTGGACATTGCGGCAGAAGATGGATCCTTGCTCAAGTCCATCGACATCTATGATGAGTCGGGCAACCGCATAGCCGTGGTTGGCGAATGGCAGCTGCAAAAGAACGCGATGGTCACGTTTACCATGCCGTATTCCAATGTGCGCGTAGTGCCAGTGTTTACGGATGACCTGACGGCGGAGGGTGGACTCTATGTGAACATGCCCACGACCGGGACAAAGACCGTAAATGTTCCCGCCGGCGTTACATCCTTCAAGGTCTATGACGACGGGGGCAAGGATGGCAGCTATACTTCGGGATCGGACGGCATCCTTGTTCTCTCGGCTCCGAATTTGGCAGAGGGGAACGTATTTACGGTAATGGGTTCTATAAACATTAACTCTTACGATACCGTTTCTCTTTACGATGGTAAAAATAGCACTTCTGCCAAGTTGGCTGATTTTGTCGACACTTATGGTTCGATTGGCGAAAGGTTATTTACTTCGGGCAGTGCCTTGACTTTTGCCATGAAATCCCAGATGAATTACGGTACTAGCGGACTGAACCTTACGGTGTCTATTGTCGATTTGAATATTGAGCATGCGGTAAATGTTAGCGCTGTGACAGGCGGTAGGGTGACAAGTTCCAAGCAGTCCTACAAGAAAGATGAAATTGTCACCCTGGACTTGGTTGCCGACGAAGGATACATGCTGAACGGAATCACGCTTGTCGATGGCGACGGCAAAACGTGGAATTTTGCAGGGCCGGAATACTTCATGAGGACGTCGTCTTCCATAACGTTTGTAATGCCGTATTCCGATGTCAATATCACAGCCGGATTCGTCGGCGAATTTACGGCCGAGGCCGGGCTCCATATCGATATGGGAGAGTCTGGCCGCGAGACATATTCCATCCCGTCGGACGTGAAGTCGTTTAAGCTCTACGATGCTGGCGGTGCCAGTGGCACATGCATCGGTACGGTCGATACCCTTACCTTGATAGCCGCGGCTGGCAATGTATTCAATGTGTCCGGCTCAATCAGGTTTGACTATTACGAAGGAACTAAAATTCTGAAAATTTTCGATGGCTATGCGGAAGACCGTGTGCTCCTGGATATGAACGGACAAAATTATTCGTTCAATGGAATGTACACATCGGGCAATGTCCTTTCCCTGGTAATGGAATTGAACATGGGAGTGTCCGGGGAGTGTTATCATTCGGACTTTGATTTGACGGTGGCAGTCGAGAATGTGTCCGATTTCCACAAGGTGGTGATCGAGAGTGCGATTGGTGGCTCTGTCGCTTCGGACAAGACTTCCGTCTTGAAGGGTGATGTTGTTAACCTGAGCATTTCGCCTGCAAACGGAATGCTTATAGATAACATCCTTGTGACGGACGAAAACCAGAATACGGTGGCGAGCTATGCATGGTATGCTGGCAATAAAGCCTCCTTCACGATGCCTTCCTCGAATGTGACCGTGACGCCGTCGTTTGCGGGCGATATGACCGGACTCTCTATCAATATGCCGACTTCCGGAACTGTTGCCGCTTATATTCCAGAAGGGGTGAGCTCGTTCAAGCTGTATGACGATGGTGGCCCCTCGTACATATACGGCAATTATCTGGATGCAAACCTCGTAATCATCGCCCCCGAAGGGAAGACCTTGCAGGTTTACGGAAATATGGATGCTGCATATTCTTACCTGTACTTCTATGACGGCAACCTGCTCGGGAGGGAAATTTACCAGGCATACGATTATCACGGCAGTATCGGCACGCACGTCAGTGCCTCCAATGTCATTGCGGTCCGCTTCAAGACGGGTTACAATAGCACCAGTATATATTATAACTATTACGGCCTTGACTTGACCGTGGAAGTTGTCGACCCTGCCGAATCGCATGATATCCATATTGCAGAGGCGACTCGCGGAACAATGGTAAGCGACAAGTTGAAGGCTAGGCCGGGAGAGATTGTCACCTTGACGGGAAGGCCGGACAAGGATGGGTCTGTCCTGGCGGGTGTCCAGGTTGTCAATGCGGCACAGGTTTCGGCGGCGGTGACAAGAACGTCGGATACGACCTATACCTTCGAGATGCCTGCCATGGACGTCGCGGTGACACCCTCGTTTGCAAACCCCGCCGTTGTCTCCTTTGATGAGAACGGATGCCTCAACAATGGGACCTACTTCCATCTGAAAAGTCCATATGATCCCAGTCATACCGGCTCTTACTGGCTGTTGAGTCAAGGACCTGTCGAGTATCCGGAAGTAGGAACGCGTGATTTCACGTGCTGGAAGGATGTCTATGATTCTCTGGAACATGACCGTTATAGCAAGGAGTATAAGATTGTCTTGGAATCTGATTTGGATTTTGGAGGCTATGACGAAGAGAACTCCAAATGCGCGATGGCGTTCATTCCTGTTGGAAATAGCCATAGCGAGATTGACGGTGCCGGTCATTCCATCAAGAACTTCTGCCACGATTCATCGTTTGCTGGCTTTGTGACTAAGGATTATGGGGGAATCATCCAGAATCTGGTTTTTGAAAATGCATATGTTCGCGGTGATACGGCGGGTGTCGTGGCGGCAACTTTCGCAGGTTCCCTCTATAACGTGACGGTACGGAATTCCAAGGTTACGGGCGTGTATGCCGGCGGTATTGCCGGAATTGTCAAGTCGAATGTGGGTGGGGGCTTTGTTTCCGGTACCGAAATTGCTTCGCCCGCGAATTGCACCGGGGCTGAATGCAATGCTTACCTGGGCGGTATTGCCGGCTTGATGCAGATTGACGATGCCACTATCCAGGATGCCCGCGTACAGGACGTGAATTTCAAGCGTACGGACGCATCCTATGACGTGTATGCGGGAGGCATTGTCGGCAACATTGTCCTGAATTACGACATGGGCCGGACGATCGGTGTCGCCCGTGATACGGTGACGGGAATCTCGTTTGCGTCGTGCGACTATGCCGGCGGTCTCTTCGGGAAGATGACTCTCAATCCGATACAGTGGACGGGAATTACGGCTAGCGTGAGCGACGCATACGTGCAGGGCTCCGTGACGGCGCTCTCCTATGCAGGTGGCCTTGTGGGCCTTGTTTCCGAAGGAACGCTTGCGAACAGCATGTCGTTTGGAATCGCGAAATCGTCCGTGCAGGCCGATATCAGCGTGACGGGTGCCAACTCCTATGCGGGTGGCCTGCTGGGATATTTCGAGAACATGGACAGCGACAGCAATATCGTCGTGACTATCAGGGACAACAGCACCATAGGCGATGTGACCGGTACGCAGACAAGTACGCTTGGCTACCTGATTGGCGGCGTGAGCGATAGCAGCAAGTTCAAGTTCGCTTCCGTGCACAACAACTTCCACTTCGGTACAAACGATGCGCAGGCGAGCAAGGGAATCGGAACCTTTAGCGATGCAGGGTGGAGGTCGCCGGAGCTTGGAGAAAATGTCAGCGCGAACTTCCGCAATGCGGTAAACGGGCTGAATGCCGATGGTACGCTTGCGTACGATGAGCACCCGGTGAAGTCCCAGGTGGCTTCCTATTACAACGGCGTTGTTTCGGCAAGCGACATGATGTCTCCGAAGTTCGCGGCGACATTGAACCGCAGCGAGTACGATGGCGGTACGCCGCTATGGAGCTTCGCGGGGAGCGATAAGAACAGCGGCCTGCCGTTTATTGCGGGTGGCAATTACCGCGCTATCTATGCGGTTGGCTTTGACAAGGAATCCCTGGAACGGCTTGCCGGTACCGACAAGAAGCAGATTCTCGAGGAGGCCCTGTCTGCGAAAACGTATGCGGAAGAATCTTGCGGCGATGGCTGCTCCGCGATTATGCTCTATACCAACTACACAGGCCGCCTGGAAGAAGGCGACGTGACCTTCATGCAGAATCTTCTGGATGGCAACGCCTACTGGTCCGGCGCCCAGGAGCTTGGCAGCATGACCGTATATGCCAATGCCCCCGCCCCCTACGTGTACGAGAAGAGCGTGGAACTGAACGTGGTCTACCATATCTGTACGGGCACCATTTCGAACAACGTCTGTGTCGACGGGACGGAATACGAAATCAAGGACGGGTTGGATATCGAAGGTTACGAGAATATAGGGTTCCTGCTTTCGCCCGTGAAGAAGTTTGTTTCGGACGATTACAGGATCGCGATTCCGCCGATGTTCTGGAGGGCCGATTCCTCTTCTCTCGGGATACTCGTTCCGTCGACTTACAGGATCAATAGCAAGTCGGGAGATGCGGGCCCGGCAGTGGGAGCCACTTCGGCGGAACTGTTCAGGGACCTGTTTGCCAAAATTGCTGAATATGACTTCGAAAGTTTCAGCGATACGGTTCACCTGGTCTACGACATGAATGGTGAGAACAGCAAGGATGCGTTGCTTTTTGCAAGCAGGGGTTCTTATGACGTCCTGTGCCTGGGATACAGTGTTGCGGGCAGCTGGGGTGTCGATTTTGCATCGTTTGGGCTCTACTTCCCAGCTCCGCAAAATTATGACGATCCTGCGCCCATGTACGCAGAAGGGATGTCGCCCTTGGCTGCCGGATTCAAGGTCGCCGTTGACGCGATTCCCGGATACTCCGACAAGTACACTGTCGAATTTGGCCTGAAGGATTTCGATGGCGATCCCGATACCCTTACTGTATCGAAGGATTATATCGTGACGGTGGACGAGCTTGTGGATAAATACCGCTCGACGGTCTGGAGAAAGGAGAACCTGACAGCAAGTGACGCCGTGCGCATGGACTCGATCTACACCGGTCTGAAGGTTTTCGCGCTTTCTCCTGACGATTTTGTCATGAATATAGTGCCCCAGTATAATGAATATGTTGTCACGTTCGACGTGCGCCTCCCCGTGGGTGTCGATACGACCTCCGTATTCTTCGGCCAGGGTTGGGATAGCGAAAAGCCGCTGACCCGGACGCAGCACCTTAAAGATTCTCTTCCGCAATTGTACCTGGCGTGGTACGTGAATTGCCTCAATCATGTGGGATGGGGACTTACCGGGCAGGATACCATCGAAGGATATATTTCAAGTAATGAATTTTTCGATGGCATGCTTTCTCCGGAGCATATTCCTGAAAATGTCGCGGCGGGCGGTAAGTTCAGCCTAGTTCCCATCTTTGAATCGCCTTATTGCGCCGAGGGTTATGGTCAGGCGAAGATGTATTTCTATGCCATGAAGACGAGCGAGGCATGGGGCAGTGAAATTTCGTACGATGTACACGACATCCATGGTACGGTTGTGCTTAGCCAGAAGGTGGCGGGTACGGTATACGAGCATCCCTTTGTGGTCAAGAACGATACAAGCGTCCTGGATGTCCCGCCCCTTTACATGTTTACGCATTCCGATTATCTGGAATTCAATGTCTCGGTGCGTCCGGATCCGGGGTACGAGATGCGGAATCTTGGATACCGGAACTACTATAATGGCGACTATCCCGAATATTTTGAAGGCGTGAAGTTAGGCTTGCAGATTGACGGCACGGATTCCATCTTGAGGGTCGGCCCCGATGATATTGGCTCTGTGGCTTTGTTTGCCTCTTTCGACCCGAAAACCTATACCGTATCGTTCAAGTTCGAACCGCTGAAGAACGGCATGGTCATGTTCGGTTCGGGCTGGGAGTCCGGCACGGCGCAGCTGGATGTGGTTGAAAAGAGCAACTTCCCGAAGGCGTACTTCCTTGCCGATGACGGTCTTTCCGTGGTCCGCTGGAGCGCTGATACGCTCGGGTCGCGTTCCTTCAATTACTTCAATACGGACCTCATCGGGGACGCTCTCGGCGGGAAGGCTGATGAAGGACGCCTGACGTTCCATGCGGCCGCATCTCCAGGCACGGGCAGGACATACGGAACGCGCGACCTGTATGTCAAGGCGGTCAATGACAAAAACGCAGTCCTGACAGGCTATTCCGACCATCATGGAAGCGTTGTGCTTTCGCAGAGCTTCGACACCCTGGTGTTCAGGCAGGAATCGGAATTCACGCTCATGGGCCCGGACGAATACGCATACCGCCTTACGGTACCGGACGCCTCCATGGACGACACCCTGACATTCGATGTTTCCGTGAAGCCCGATCCGGGTTACGACATGTCGATTGTCTCGTTCAGCGATGGATGGAACGGCAAGCCCAGCAGCGGAAACTTCGGCTACAATGCCAAGAGCAAGACATTGAAATACGTGCCTTCGAAGATGGCAGCGGGTGAAGGATTCAAGGTCAAGTATACTCCGCTCGACTACAGCCTGGTGTTTACGCGCCCGACAGTCGTGCCGCCGATGAACGGAAGCGATACCGTAGCCTACTTTGTTGCCGAGTCCATCTATAAGGACAAGTGGAGCGATTCGGCCAGGAGCTACAACCTCGAAAGCGAGAATAGGCAGACTCCTAAACTCTATGCGGTCAATGGCTGCATCGGTTGGAGCAAGTCGCGCAAGGCTGATTCCGTGTTCTACGAATTCGACAATGTGGCTGCGGCGACGCTGAACTATGTCGATACCGTGTCCGCGACCTACCATGAAGTGGACCACGAAACCTGTAGCGAAGTTCTCTCGAAAACTATCACCGTGCATGCCGACAAGTACGGAACGCTTGAACTCTGGCAGTTTATCGGCAAGGGCGCGAACGTCGATACTGTCCGCCATACCTTTACGCCGGACAAGGGCGCCTCGAGTAGGACCGACAAGGTCTACACGCTGGATGTTCCTTACTATGATGTGGGTACGGAAGATACGATTTCGATGAAGTTCGAAATTCATGGAGCTTCCGCGACTCCGGGCAAGTATTATATAGATTCGGAAGAAAGCTATTACTACAGCAAGACGGAAGGTGGCGCCGAGGTAATCGAATTTGCCGAAGGCAGTGAACTTACGACGGACGGCAGGGAACTCGAATTCCACCTGAAGTTCAAGCTGGCCGAGGCGACCCTGGCCTTCGATGCCGGAACCGATTCGCTGTTCTACGGTAACGACTGGAAGGAAGACGGCCTTTTCGCCCTGGTGGATTCTTCGTCGAGGGTGCTGCCGAACATCGTCTATTCGAATGACAGGTGCCTTGCGGGCTGGTCGCTGGATTCTGCCGGCGGAGATGTGTTCACGGCGCTGAATGTTGCCTTGCTGGATAGCGTCTACAAGCGCGATGCCACCGAAGGCACGGTGCTGATGTATCCCCGCTGGACCGGCGAAGTTTCCGAGTGCGCCGGCGATTTCGTGAAGCTCCCGATAGAGCAGGAAAACGGGACGGTCAGCTTCCTGGAAAATGGAATGCGCCATGAGTTCGTGGACGGCTCGATGCTCCTGCCTTCGGGCCTGTCGATGAATGCGTTGAGAATCAAGTCGACCCCGGATTCGAGCTACGTGCTGGATTCCCTGGTGGTTCTCTTTGGCCGCGAAATCTACGAGGAATACGGCTATGATGTCTACGGCTCCGGCGAATCGTCTGCAGGGCGGCTCGTCCTGTTCGAAGGCGACACCCTGCCCGAAAATCTCGCTTGGGCATCCTTCGTTGCCTATTTTGGCAAGGCGAACAAGACTCCGGTCACGTTTGTCCAGAAGAATTACAGGCAGAGCGGCCATGCAATTTCGCTTGACTTTGTGGCGAGCGACTTCGAAGTGACCCGTGCGGTGAAGGGTATCGCGAAGGTCTACGACGGTGAAGACAACGTTGTTTCCACTATATCCCTGGGCGATTCCCTGGAATCCGGTTACAGGACCCCGCTTGTGCTCCGCATGGAGGGGCCCGGCGATTACAGGGCGGTGGTGACGCTCTACGACGCGAAGGATACTGCGGTATATGAACAGGAATTCACGGTGGATTCTACGGTTTCGCCGGTCGCATCGGAAAGCTGGCAGATGATGTCGCTTGCCGCGGCCGACACCTCGGCCTTCGCCTGGGACGGCGACCAGGTGTTCTACTGGTGGGATGCCGGCAATACCGGTGAATTCTGGCAGTACAAGCCGTTCGAACGGGGCGAATCCATCGAGGCAACCCGCGGCTTCTGGTACAATTCGATTGAAGGCCGCACCCTTGCGCTGCGCTCCGATTTCAAGGATAACGACGACGATGTCGTCTGGAACCTGAAGAGCGACTTCGATGGCTGGAACCTGGTCGCGAACCCGCATAGCTGGGGCATCGACCTGTACAGCCTGAATGAGGATTTCCGTAAGGATGCGGACGAGGAAGCGGAAGTCACGTTCCTGCGTTACGATGCGCAGACGTCCGGGTACTTGCCGACGGATTATCTGGAACCCTTCGGCGCCGTATGGGTCCAGGTCTCGAAGCCGCGCAAATGGAAGATTTCTTCTGTTCCTGCGTTTGCCAGGGATACGGCGGGCGTAGATTCGCTCGATGCCGAAAGTCCGGCGGCAAAGCGGATCTTGGCGAAGGCGTACACCAGGGAACGCTGGACGATACAGCTCACCTTGTCCGACAACAGCGGCAAGCGCGATTCCTGGAACCTGCTCGGAGCGGGGCCCCATCCGCATGTGGCCGACGAACCGCCGGCAAGCATGGGTGACCACGTGAACCTCTCGATAGTCGAAGGCAACCGCCTGCTCGCGAAGTCCATCAGGGCGATGCAGGGCGAAATGGAATGGGCCGTCGCGCTCTCTGCTACGAGTGACCGCATGGGCTACCTCACGCTTGAGGGGGTGGATGGCGTGCGCGCGTTTGGCTACCATGTCTATGTGACGGTGGATGGCGAAACGACCGAGGTGCACGAAGGATCTCCGCTTAAGGTTTACCTGAAGTCGGATGCCACGCATGCAACCGTTCGCGTTGCCCCGGCCCCGAGAATCGTGGCGAAGAATACCATCGCGAACCTGCACTCCCTGCGGGTCGGGAACCGCCTGCAGGTGGACTTCGATGCCTCCGAGGGGCTTGCCGGGACTGCCGCCCGTGTCGACCTCCTGGACATGAAGGGCCGCGTGGTGGTGACGTCGACCGTGTCGGCGGCTCGTGGCAGCAATTCCGTGCTTCTCGATGCGCCGAAGACCGGGCTCTACATCCTGCGTGTCCGGGCGGGCTCCGTCAGTCAGGTGGGCAAGGTCTGGGTGAGGTAGCGGAAAAATACCCCGAAAAAGGTGAATCTTACAAAAAGCATTGACGAATAGTTTCAATTTGCTTACATTTTTAGGAAATACAATCAACAACCTCAAAAAGGAGATAGTATGACTATCAAAAAATGGACTTATGCGGCCGGCCTCATCGCTGGCTTTGCGCTGGTCGCCTGTACGGGCGAAAACGGTCAGGACGGTGCTCCGGGTGCAGACGGCACGAGCTGCATTGCCAAGGCGCTCAAGGACAAGTCGGGCTTCGACATCATTTGTGGCGACGAAAGCGTCGGCACGGTGAAGAACGGTGCTGACGGCGAGGACGGCGCCAAGGGCGACAAGGGTGAAAAAGGCGACAAGGGCGCCAAGGGTGACAAGGGTGACAAGGGCGACGACGGCGAAGACGGCGCTTCTTGCACGGTCAAGGCTTTTGATGGCGGCTTCAAGGTGCTCTGCGACGGCGACTCCGTCGGCGTTCTCGTGAACGGCATCGACGGCAACAACGGCAAGACCGCCTACGAACTGGCAGTCGAGGCCGGGTTCGAAGGCACCGAAGAAGAATGGCGCGCTGCCCTGAAGGGCGACAAGGGCGATGCCGGTGAAGACGGCAAGTCCGCCTACGAACTGGCAGTCGAGGCCGGGTTCGAAGGCACCGAAGAAGAATGGCTCGAAACCCTGAAGGGCGATAAGGGCGATAAGGGCGACCAGGGTGACCAGGGTGACCAGGGCGACCAGGGTGACAAGGGTGACAAGGGCGATAAAGGTGACAAGGGTGACAAGGGCGACAAGGGTGATACCGGCGATGACGGCGTTTCTTGCACTCTTAAGGATAACGAAAACGGCACCGTGACGGTGACCTGCAGCAACGCCTCCGTGACGCTGTTCAAGGCTATGTGCGGTACGAACGTTTACGACCCGAATACTCACTTCTGCCAGGCCAGCAACATGACCCCGTATCCGTTCTGCGACAAGAGCGTCGCCGGCGGTATCTACGATGGTGAAGCCTATTTCTGCGCTAACAATACGGTTATCCCTCTTTGCGGTGGTACGGATGCTTTCGACCCGACAACGGAATACTGCGAAGCTGGCGAAGTGCTTGACCTCTGTGGTGGCGATGAATACGACCACAGTACTTACTACTGTGAGAACGAAGTCGTGCTTGACTACTGCGTTGTTGGTGGTAAGAACACGAAGTACGACCATGAAACCCAGTACTGCGAAAGCAATAAGATTTATGCATACAAGATTTGCCCCGAAACGGACGACGTGAAGTACAAGTGGACTTCTCAGTATTGCTATAGGCATGGTTCTGCTGGCGAAATTGAAATTGCTGAGATGGGCATTTGTAAGGGAGATACAATGAACCTCCTGACCAATTATTGCCATAATAATAGCGTGAAGCGTAGGGTGATTTGTGGCGACAAGAATGATTCGCTGAATATTGACATCAGATTTGCGTCGGATAGCGCAATTTGTGATACTCGTGATAACCACATATACAAGATTGCGATTATTGGTACTGGAGACAATAGGCAGGTTTGGATGGCTGAAAACTTGAACTATGCTTATCTCGAACCGACAGATCATGGTTTCGACTCTAGTAGCGTTTGCTTGAACAACAATCCTGCTAACTGTGCTGTTTATGGACGTCTTTATACCTGGAGTGCCGCTATTGACTCTGCTGCACTAGAAGAAAAGTTTATTCAGTGTGGCTATGGTGTCACGTGTGAAAACTTGCCGAGCAAGGTTGTTGGCGTTTGCCCCTCCGGCTGGCATTTGCCGAGCAAGGCTGAATATGAATTGCTCGTGTCGAATGTTGGTGGGCTTTCTACCGCAGGAACGAAGTTGAAATCGACGTTGTGGAATGGTACTGATACTTATGGCTGGAACGCTCTTCGCGCGAATTATGGCGTCGCAAACGGTAAGACGTTCTCGTATAGCAATTCTGATTATACCACATTCTGGACGTCAACGGAAACTAATGCTAACTACTTAAATGTGTTTAATTTGCGTGGAGGCGCTGCAGGCGAATTTGAAGTCTACGAAAAGCGCAACGCTCGTTCTGTCCGTTGTGTGATGGACAAGTAATCTCCTAGTCTAAGGACAAACTAATTTCCAAGACGGACCGGTTAACCCCGGCCCGTCTTTCTTTTTATGGGCGAGCAACTTGCCGCCCTTTTTTTTGTAAACAAATTTTTCTTGGCCTTTTTGGCACATTTTTCCGTTTCGTCCGTTTTTATGTATAGATAGGGGGCCTTTCCCTGTCCGCCCTTGCGGGGGCGTTCCCGCCTAAAACGTAAAAATGGAAAATAAACGCATACCCTTTGAAGAACTCACCATCACCAACAGGTTCATGTTTGCCATGGTGTTCAGCCACAAGGAAATTGCCAAGCCCTTCCTCGAAGCGGTGCTCGGCATCAAGATTTACGAACTCAGGGATCCCGAGCCCGAAAAGACAGTCGAAGTAAGCCCGTTCTACAAGGGAATCCGCTACGACGTCTTTGTGAAGGAGACTGGCTCGGACGGAGAGACCCTACGCAGTTTCGATATAGAAATGCAGATGGAAGATACCAAGGAAATCCCCAAGCGGACGCGCTACTACCAGGCGATGTGCGACAGCGAGTCGCTGAACAAGGGTGAAGTGTATTACAATCTGAAGGAACTCTATATCGTGTTCTTGTGTCCCGAGGATATTTTTGGGCAAGGGAAAGCCGTCTACAGGTTCAGGAATCTCGAGGTCGACGACCCGAAAATCGAACTGGGTGACCTCTGCTTCAAAAATTTTTATATATTCAGTAAGTACCGCGATGTCGCCGAGAAATCGATCAGGGAATATCTGGAGTATTTCGCTACAAGGAAACCGAGTTCTCCTGAAACCAAGAAGATTGACAGGATGGTGAAGTGGTACCAGACGGACAACGAAACGAGGAAACGCTATATGACTTGGCAGCAGGAAATCGACATCGCCGTAGACCTTGAACGCCAGCGCGCAGATGATGCGGAAAAGCGCTTTTTCGAGGCAAAGGACCGTGCTGACGATGCTGAAAGGCGCTTTTTCGAAGCAAAGGATCGTGCTGACGATGCTGAAAGGCGCTTTTTCGAGGCCAAGGACCGTGCCGATGAAATCCAAAAGAAGGCTGATGCGGAAAAGGCCCGTGCCGATGAAATTCAAAAGAAGGCTGATGCGGAAAAGGCCCGTGCCGATGAAATCCAAAAGAAGGCTGATGTGGAAAAGGCCCGTGCCGATGAAGCAGAATCCCGTGCTGACAAGTACGAAAAGATGCTCCGTGATCTTGGAAAACTGTAGCAACTGTTTTTAACATAAACCTTTTTTCACAACGGACCGGTTAACCCTGGCCCGTCTTTTGCTATTATTAGGGCATAGAAGTTCTCTCGAGAGGCTACGATGATTATCGATTTGAAAGGAATGGAAACGACGGTGCTGCCGAATTTCAAGGGCGGCGAGAAGGAATACAAGGCCAAGATGTATTTTGACGGGACAACGCGCATAATGCACGGAACGCTCGAGCAGGGTGCATCCATCGGTTTCCACAAGCACGAGACCAACAGCGAAATCATGTTCTTCGTCGCGGGCAAGGGCAAGGTGCTCTTTGACGACGGCGTGGAATACGTGGAAGCGGGCCAGTGTCACTTTTGCCCGAAGGGCCATAGCCACAGTCTGATTAACGAGAGCGAGGAACCGCTCGTGTTCTATGCGTGCGTTCCGGAACTTGGACAAAATAAAGTTTAAGATTGCCGCGGCCCCTTGCGGGGCCTCGCAATGACAATAAAAAACGGAGTATACAAGATGTCTAAACTGATGCGTTCTATTTCGGGTATCCGCGGTATCGTGGGCGATACCCTCACCCCGCAGGTGCTCAAGAGCCATGTGCGCGCCTTCCTCGAGATTACGAAGGCGAAGCGCGTCGTTATCGGGCGTGACAGCCGCCCCACCGGCGATGCCATCGTGCAGTTTGTTGCGGGCATCTGCCGCCTCTCCGGCGTGGATGTTGTGGATGTCGGCCTTTCGACGACGCCTTCGGTGGAACTCCTGACGGTGCATTTCAAGGCGGATGCAGGCATCATCATTACCGCAAGCCATAACCCGCTCGAATGGAACGCGCTCAAGTTCCTCAACAGCAAGGGACTCTTCCTCGGACCCGACGACGTGAAGAAACTTTTCGAGCTCGCCGATGCGGACAACTTCAGCTATCCCGACTACCGCACGATGGGCAAGTACGAGGTGGCTCCGGATGCCGACGGCATTCACATCGACGGCACGCTCAAGATTCCGTTCGTGGATGTGGAAGCGATCCGTGCGAAAAAGTTCAAGGTGGCCGTGGATGCCGTGAACGGTGCGGGCAGCTACATTGTGCCGCGCTTACTCGAACAGCTCGGCTGCGAAGTGGTGCGCGTGCATTGCGAACCCGACGGCACGTTCCCGCGCGGTGCGGAACCGATTCCGGAGAACCTGGGCGACCTGCGTGAAGCCGTGAAGAAGAACGGTTGCGCTCTCGGTTTTGCGGTGGACCCGGATGCGGACCGTTGTGCCCTCGTGGACGGTTTAGGACAAAGTATCGGTGAGGAATACACGCTCGCAATTGCGACCGAAGAAGTGCTTAGCCAGAAGAAGGGAAGCGTCTGCGTGAACCTTTCGACAAGCCGCATGAACGAAGATGTCGCTACGAAGTACGGTTGCGAATTCAGCCGCGCGAAGGTGGGCGAGATCAACGTGAGCTTGCAGATGATCGAGAACGGTTGCATCATCGGCGGTGAAGGCAACGGCGGCGTGATTCTGCCGGTGCTCCACTACGGGCGCGATTCCTTGGTGGCGGCAGCCCTCGTGCTCAGTTGGATGGCTCATCACAATGGTGGTCCCGAGAAGTTTGTGGCCGAAAATCCTGCCTACGTGATGCCGAAGAAGAAGTTCGAACTCGGCGACAAGAAGGTGGCGGATATATTGCCGAAGGTGAAGGCGGAATTTGCCGGCTGGAAGAGCGACGAGCGCGACGGCCTGTGGCTCGGTAGCGAAAAGTCCTGGGTACATGTGCGCGCTAGCAATACGGAGCCTGTGATTCGCGTGATTGCCGAAGCTCCGACTGCCGCAGAGGCCGAAGAACTTTGTGCAAAGGTCGAAAAACTCATCTAATCGTAGCTATGCTGCTTTATCTGAGTTTTTAGAAAGCTTGTCATTTTTTTTAGAAAAAAACAAAAAGCCCGCCGCAAACGCAGCGGGCGGTTTTCGTTGTAGATTCTTCCCTTAGGATGACATAAATCGTTTCTTTTGTATGGGGTGGAGGAATGTTTTTCTTAATTCACGTTTGTTGTGAAATAGGATTTGCTCAGATTTAGAAAGCTCTCCATATTCATACTTTTTGGTGAGAAGTTCCAATGTGCAAATGAGATCTGCTGCTTGGAATAACTTGTAATCTTTTGGTAGAACTTTCCGAAGAGAATATGTAGATAACTCCGTAGAAAGAATGTAATTTAAGATTCTGTTCAACTCATGCTGGCCATTATCGTAATACAGGACCACATCTTCAAAATTTTGGAAAAACTGTAGATTATGGCGAATGAATAAAGACATTTCACGTGCCATTCGGCCTTCTAAGGCCAAAGTCGTTTCTCCTTGCCTTTTTTCAAAAACGAATGTTTTGTAAGAGATTGGGGATTTAAGGACAAAGAAAAATAGACTTATAAATAGAGACCTTCTTTTGTTCGGTGATTCGTTGGCAAAAATTTCTTCCCTACGGATAAGCGGTGCCGTATGAATAACAAAATCATTGTTGAAGCCAAGAGATTGAATTTTGTCATTTAATGATTGGACCTGTTTGCTTATGTCTTTTGATTGATCGTGGATAATAAGGGTCACAATATAGTATGGGGATTTAGGATTGTAGGGGCCAAAATCTCCACTTTCGTCCACAAAGATGCTTAAGCAACTCATTCGATGCTCCCCTCAAAAAAAGTGGCGGACAGTTTGCCCGCCTAGTTAGGTTGAACCTGGGTCTTTCGACCAGCTCACTAATAATATACAATATTTCTTTTTAAAAGTCAATAGGTAACATTGCTAAATCAGCAATATGGCGAGCACCTGGCCGCTCAATATGCGGAGCAGCATGGTGAGCGGGTAGACGGAGGCGTATCCGATATTCACGGCTTCGCTGTCGGCCTGGCTGTTGGCGAAGGCGAGTGCGGGCGGATCGGTGGTGGCGCCTGCGAGCACGCCGCAGAGCGATAGGTAGTTCACTTTGAAGGCCAGGTGCCCGACGGTCGCGACGATGGCGAGCGGCACGAAGGTGATGAGCGCGGCGAGCGCCATATAGTAAATTCCGTCGCCGTTCAGGAGCACGTCGAAGAACTTGATGCCCGCATTCAGCCCCACGCAACTGAGGAACAGGGTGAGTCCGAATTCGCGGAGCATGAGGTTCGCGCTGTTCGCCATGAAGAAGTTGAGCGGGCCGATTTTGCGCTTGCGGCTCAGGAGGATGGCGACGATGAGTGGGCCGCCTGCAAGCCCGAGCTTCAGGGGAGTCGGCATTCCGGGAATGGCGAGGGGGATGCTTCCGGCGATGACGCCGAGAAGGATCCCGAGGAATGCGGGAAGGATTTCGGGATGGTCGAGCGCGGTGAGCGAATTGCCGAGTTCCTTGGCGGCGGCCTCGATGCCTTCCGCCGTTCCGACGAGTCTTAGCTTGTCTGCAAACTTGATGCGCAGATCGAGGCGGCCGGTAAACTTGAAACCGCTGCGGACGACGCGGCTGACGTTCACGCCGTAGCGTTCGGCGAGGGCGAGAGTGCCGATGGTCTTGCCGAGTACCTTCTTGTTCGTGACGAGCACCGTCTTTACCAGGATGGCGCGGTTGCCGTCCGCGGCGGTCACCTGCGTGATGGGCGTCTCGAGGCGCCTGCCGATGATTTTTTCCATATTGGCGACGGCGTCGGGCATGCCCACGATATGCACCTTGTCGCCTTCCTGCAATATGGTCTTTCCGTTCGGGGTGAAGATGTCGTTGCCGCGCATCAGCCGCGTGATGACGACTCCGCTCGAGATCAGGTTCGGGATATCCTTCAGCATGATTCCGTAGAGGTTCTGGTTATCGACGGTGAGGCTGTACGACTCGATTTCCTTGGTGTTCGCGGCGATGTCGGCGGCGTAATCCTTGGCAGCCTTGTCCGGGTTCTGCCTGAAGATGATGCGCACAAGGAGCATTACGAGAATGATGCCGATGACGCCGAAGGGATATGCAACAGCGTACCCGATACCCGTAAGGGAAGTGTCCACCCCGGCCGCGGCAAAGGCTGAGTTAGCGGCTCCAAGGGAGGGCGTGTTTGTGACTGCGCCACAGAGCATCCCGATGAGCACGGGTACGTTGTTGTGCATATCCGTCAAGAAGTACAGGCAAAGCGTGACGGCGACACCCAGGAGCACGATGCTTGTCGAAAGCACGTTGAGCACGAGGCCGTGCCTGCGTATGGAATCCATGAATCCGGGGCCCACCTGCATGCCGATGGTGTACACGAACAGGATGAGTCCGAACTCCTGGATAAAATGGAGTACGCTTCCGTCGACGCGCAGGCCGATGTGCCCGAGGCCGATGCCCACGAAGAGCGCTCCCGCCCCGCCGAGGCTGATTCCCTTGACCTTGACTTTCCCGAGCATGAGCCCGAGTGCCGCGGTAAGCGCGATGGCGAGAACCTGTTGCGCGACGGAGGGTTTGGTGAATAGGTCGATGAGCCAGGTCATAGTGTTGTGCTTAGTTCTTTACGCAGCGCACGGAAGCGGCGATGCTCTTGTTGAAGTGTTCGTAGGTGATGGCCGTGTCGGTTGCGCGTACGAGATAGGCGCGTGCGTCATCGTAGCTGTCACTGGTCCAGAAGCTCGCGCTGGAATCCTTGTCGGCGAACTTGCCGTCGAAATAGCGGAATCCGGCGAATTGCATGTTGAAACCGCCTTCCTTCTTGAGGTCTGCCGCAGATGCGTTGCCGAAGGCGTCCTTGAAAGCCTGCTGCGAGGGGAGAGTCCAGCCATTGGGGCAAAGACCGTTCGTTGCCGCGTTCCATGTGTACAGGCGGCCCATGGTTTCGCAGTTGGAATGGCTGTTCCCGTAGCAGATGCTGGAATCGGGAATGTAGACGTCCATGTTTTCGGCCATCCAGACCTTGCCGGCGAGCGTCACCGTCTTGTAGGCTTTTTCGGGGCACGAAAGCGTGCTCGTAGATTCGTCGTAGGCGCAGGTGTGGGCCTGCTCGCAGGCGGTGAATGTGATGGCTGCGCTCATGACGGCGATCAGGACAATGGCTTTGAAGAACGGGTTCATTATAGCTCCTTTTGCTACCGGATTTCTTGTTTCCGGGTGCAAATTTAGAACAGTCGATTCATATTGACTAATGCATTATTTATATTTGATTCATCACTTTTAGTTATGGATTGCGCGAGGTAAGAAAATAGTATGGAATTGACACATCTCAAATACTTCCTGGAAGTAGCCCGTACGCAGCACGTGACGCAGAGCGCGCATAACCTGTGCATTGTGCAACCGGCGCTTACCAAGGCCATCCACAAGCTCGAAGAAGAAATCGGTGTTCCGCTGTTCAAGTCGAAGGGTAGAAACATCGAGTTGACAGAATATGGTAAGTATTTTCTTGCGCGTGTGCAGCCGCTTTACGAAGAAATCGAAAGGCTCCCGCAGGAGCTACGCGACATGGCGGGCGACGATGCGGTAAAGATTCGCCTGAACGTGCTTGCGGCATCTTCGCTGATAACATCCGCGGTGATTGCCTACAAGCGGCTGCATCCGGAAATCAGCTTCGACCTGATCCAGAACGAGAGCTCGAGCCTCTATGACGTGGGCGTGTTCACGTTTGCCGATGCGGACAAGGCGAAACCCGATGACGATGAGGTGACGCGTCTTGACGAGGAAATCTTCCTTGCGGTTCCGAACGGTGAAAGGTACCGCAAGCTGGACCACATATCGCTTCGGCAGATGGAGGGGGAAAAGTTTATCGGCCTTGCGGGCACCAAGCAGCTGCGCAATATCTGCAACGAGTTCTGCCGGGAGCTGGGCGTGCGTACCGACATCTCGTTCGAGAGCGACAATACCTCGGCCATCAAGGATGCCGTGGCGTCGGGAATCGGTGTGTGCTTCTGGCCCGAGTACACTTGGGGCCGCGTCGAAAAACGCAAGATTCGCCTGCTCAAGATCGTGGATGCGCCGTTCCGTCGCGACCTGCTCGTGACGCTACGCAGGAACAAGGCGGACAACCGCAATACGGAAAACTTCTACAGGTTCCTCGTCACGTTCCTGAGAAGGCATTTCCGCCACCGCAGATAGGCGACACTACAGCTCGATACCCGTGTCGCGTTCGATGACCGTCTCGCAGGCGGCCTTGAACGTTTCGGGTGTCGCGACGATGGTGACGGACTGCTTTGCGCGCGTGATGCCCGTATAGACAATCTGGTTGTTCAGGAGCGGGTGCCCGACTTGCCTGGGCAGGAACATCGTCACGTGATCGTATTCGGAACCCTGCGACTTGTGGATGGTAATCGCGAAGGCGCTCTCGATGGCATCCGTCGGGAACCATGAAAGCGGGTAGAATACGTAGCCACTCTCGCTTGCGCCGGGTTTCTTGAGCATGATGTACGGGGTCGAATCCTTGTATGCCACGATTCCCGTGTCGCCGTTGTACAGCTTGTACATCGCCTGGTTCTGGGTAATGATCAGTAGCTGTCCGGGGAAATACTTGTCGCGCAGTTCCTGGTCGACATCTGCCTTGATGAGCTTGCAGACGGCGCTGTTTATCTGTTCTACGCCGTATGTCCCGCGGCGTTCCGCCGAGAGGATCCGCTTTGTGAGGGAAAGGTTCCAGATGGCGTCGCATTTGTCGCGGTCGGGATTTTCCGGATCGATTTCGAACGCCATCTGCGGAAGTTCTGCAAAGTCGCCAATCCAGGATTTGAGAACCCTGTCGAGGGTCTCGGTTTCCTGCTTCCTTGTCTGCTTCCCGGCGGGGAGCGAGTAGTAGAAAACCTTGTTCGTGGGAAGAGTTTCGATTGCAGTTGTTCTGGTTGCGGTGCTTGCAAGCGCCGGATGGGGTGCAAAGGCGGGTGCGTCCATGGTGGCGCCTTTTTCTGCGCATGCCTTGATGTCTTTCGCGAGGTTCCCGATGACGGAATCGTCGGTGAAGCGGTTGGAAATTTCCAGCTTGACGCAGAAGTTCTTGCTCGATTTCGGCTTGAGGATTTCGCCCAGCACGGCCCCCGCGTCTACGGAAGGCAGCTGGTACGGGTCTCCGAGAATGAATATCCTTGCGCCTTCGGGAATGGCCTGCAGGAGCGACGCGAACAGGTTGATGTCGATCATGCTCGCCTCGTCTATCACGAAGATAGATTTTTCGGAGAACTGTTCCTTCGCGTTGTACGAGAATCCGTTGCCGGAACGGGAATACTTGAGCAGGCGATGGATGGTTGAACCTTCGAGGTTCTTCAGCTTCTTGTAGACTTTCGAGTCCTTCTTGAATTCGTCCTTTATGCCGTCCAGGCCGTTCTGCAGGCTTTCCTGCATGCGGTCTGCCGCCTTGCCGCTCGGGGCCGCGAGGTAGATGGAACAGTCGCACATCCCGTCGTTTGCGGTTTTCAGGTCTTCCTGGGTCAGGAGGCTCCAGAGGATGTAGAGCACGACCGTCGTCTTTCCGGTGCCGGGCCCGCCCGTGATGATGAGGTTTTCTCGCTGCCCGCGGATGACGGCCTGCGCCTGTTCCGCATTCAGCTGGAGCGGTAGAATCTGCCCGCCCTTCTTGTATGTGGCGATGCTTGCGATCGCCTTCTGGCATTTTGCGATGTCGGTTTTGCCGGGGAGCTTGTCGCTACCGTCCTTGAAGAGCGTACCGGCGTACTTTTCGATGAGGAGTTTTGCCTTGAAGAGCTTGTCGAGGTAGAGGTAGGGACATTCGTTTGCTTCTTTCGTCAGAATGAGCGGTGTCGAGATTTCGCCGCTGTCGGGTTCGCATGTGTTCTGTACGGAAAGAATTTTCGAGAAATCCTTCTTGCACAGGTCCTGGATGCCCGACTCGATAATCGGTCCGAAATCCTCCATTTCGGGAATAGAGCAATCGTCGGCGCTTTCCCTTAAAAGCAGGAGCCCGTTCCATTTCTTTTGCCATCTTGCGGTGAATATGCCGATGTTCAGGGGGACGCGGGTGTTGCCGTCGTCCCACAGCGAAAAGCAGAGGCACAGGAATTTTTGCGTGCGTTCGGAAATGTCGGGCTGCATTCGGAACAGTGCGTGCAGAAGGTGCTTGTCGAGCTCGGCGATGCCGCGCATGACCTTCAGCTTGTCAAAGAAGGTGTCTAGCGATTCCAGTTCCATATCAGTTCTCTCCCTCGATTCTTTTCTTGTTCATCAGCTCCTTGACTTTTTCGTACGCGGACTCCAGCGCGGCGTAATCCTTCCAGGTATGCGCATAGATGCCGCGTGAGGTGGTGCCGTCGGTTCCGCGGAGGAACGCGTAGTAGATGCCTCCGAAGTGGTCCTTGAATATCTGCTGCTCGTCGAGGTTTTCTGCGGTTCCCTTGCCGTAGAACTGCTTGAGCCACTGGATAAGGCAGTAGCTGTAGAGTGCGCGTTGCACGGAGTAGTCCTCGTCGACCTTGGCCTTGACTTCCGCGGCGCCGTAGCTGTCGAGCGTATCCGATTTCCAGTCGAGGATGGAGTAGCGCTTCTGGCCATCGACATCGCGCACGAAGAGGAGGTCGATGAAGCCCTTGCACACGCGGTGGAGAATCGCGAGTGCCCCGTTGCCATCGGTTGTATCCTTGGCGTCGGCGTTCATCCCGAACTGTACTTCGGGCTTGTGGTCGGTATCGGGCAGGCCTGCCAGCTGGAACGAGACGTCGCTACGGATGTCCGCCCCCGTGATTTCGGGAAGGCTCGCGTGCAGCGTGTTCCAGATAAACCGGATGGTCGTTTCGGTCCATTCCTTCCTGTGCGCGGCAATCGGGAGCGACTGCGCCTTGAATTCTTCTTCGATGGAATTCACAAGTTCTGCGGACGGATGGCTGAGGGCGTCGTCGAGGGTCGCATAATCCTTGCCGAATTTGAAGAATCGGGTGTGCTCCAGGATGTTGTGGAGCGCATCGCCCACCTTGGATCCGCGCGGATAGTTTCCGGTATCGAGACCCGTGCTTTCGTCTTCGGCGGAGGCCCCCTCCTTTTCGGTGCGGCTGTCGTCGGGCCCGGCGATCGGGGTCTCGGCGCGGCCGGCGAGCGAGGAGTAGGAGTACTGCAATATGCTTGCGCCTGCGACCTTGCCCTGCAACATGGACATCTGCCTTTTTTGTTCGTCGATGTCTTCGTCGAGGTTCGCGGCGCCGGTTTCATTCTGGGTACGGTCGAGGATGCCGCGCACGAGCGCAGCCATCTTGCCGAACGCCTTGGTGTCGGAAACCCAGGCTTCGTTGCTTGGAATCTTGCTGTAGTGTGCGGTGCCCTTTTCGACAAAGCTGTCGAGCGCATCCATCAGGAAGTGCAGGTGCCTGAAGTAGGCACTTCTCTTGGGCGCTTCGCCTTCTTTCGGCTCGTTGTACCAGACGCTATAACGCGGGATGACGAGTATGGAGGATGCCCTGGTGAAATCTACGTAGAACAGGCGCTTCCATTCTTCCATCTCTTCGCTCTTGCGCTTCTCCTTTGCGGTATCTCCGAAACCGATATGGAGGGTGTCGTTTTCGCCGTGGGTAATGACGGGTGCGCTGGTATGGGGGAGCTGCTTGTAGCCCGCGATGGAGATGACGACGGGGAATTCGAGGCCCTTGGAGGCGTGGATTGTCATCAGCTGCACGGCGTTGAAGTCGGTTCCCTTTTCTACGAGGTCGCCGTTTTCGTCATCGGCGGATTCCGCGTAGCGGGCAAGCCCCTGCAAATGGCGGATGAGGTCTTCGAGGGTGCACCTGTGGTTGTACAGGTAGTCGATGGCGTAGTTGCCTATCTGGCGGAGTTTCGCCATTCCCTGCAACTTGGAAACATTCATCAGGCGATGCTCGATTTGCGAGTCCTCGTAAATGCGCTCGAGCATTTCGGCGTAGCGGTGCTTTAGCGCGAGAGCCCTCCATGCGGCGATTTGCCTGCGTTCCTGGTTGTTCGGGTCGTCGAATTCCCTGCTTTCGGTGTAGTGCAGTTCTTCGAGACCGCTGGACTGTTCCGTGCCGCGGCTTGCGCGTTCCCTTTCGGCGACGATATCCTTGAAAAAGTCCGTGATGAGCACTTCGCTCAGGAGCTGTCTGTTCCACGAAGAAAAATCAGGCGCGTTGATGGCCCGAAAAAGGGCTATCCATTCGGCGCATTCCCTGCTGCGGAAGAGGTTCGCTTCCTTGTAGTGCGTGTAGGGTACGCCCACGTCGCGCATGATGGCTTCGACGTTTGTAAGTTCGCTGTGGGACTTGGCGAGAATCGCGAAATCCTTGAAGGTGACGTTCTTTAGCGGGGTGTCGTGCTCGGGCTTGCCGTAATCCTTGTCGAATACCTGGAGCCGCGTCGTCTTGCCGTCTTCGCTGAACGAACACCACTCGATAATCTTTGCGACAACCGTAGCCGCAAACGAGTCCGCGGTAACGTTCTCCGCGCTGAGCCAGATGGATTTTACCTTTTTCCCGTCGATTACGGGGGGCGCCTTCTTCTTGTCCGCGTTCTCGCCATCGGGCGGGTACGAGTCCGTGAAGTCTACGAGCTTGGGCATGTCTTTGCCCGGCTTGAAGTAGTCTCCGGCAAAGAGCGCGTTGCAGCCGTCGATAATCCCGTCCGTGGAACGGAAGTTGTGGACCAGGTCGATCTTCTTGCCGATTTCGTTTGTCGCCCTGTTGTACACGTTTACGTCGGCGCCCTGGAAACTGTAGATGGATTGCTTGGGGTCGCCCACCACGAAAATGGAGTGGTCGGGTACGGGCGTGTCGCCTTCCTTCAGGAATACGGTGCGGAAGATATCCCACTGCAGCTGGTTCGTGTCCTGGAACTCGTCGATGATGGCGTATGTGTATTGCGCGCGGAGCCGTTCCTTGAGCGAGTTGCCGGGTTCCATGATTGCCCTGTGGACCGAAAGGATCATGTCGTTGAAGGATTGCAGCTTGCTTTCGGACTTGCGCTTTTGCCACTCCTCGAAAATTTCGGGGGTGTGGGCGATAAGGAATGTATGGAGCTTGATGGTCTTTACTTTTGAACCGGCGGACTTCAGCAAATCCTTTACGCTCTTGAAGTATTCGAAACTCGGCCTTGTTTCTTCGGAAAAATCTCTTTTGGCTTGGAACAATGAACCGCTAAACAGGTCCTTGTTGGGAACCCAGGACTCCAGAGTTTCGATAAACGGAATTGCTTTTTTTACGGAGTCTGCAGCATCTTTGATGCTTTGTAAGTTCTCTTTTAGTCCCTGAAGAAAAATGAGGTCGCTAAATTTTTTTGCGCTCGCCATTTTTTCCAGGTCTTCGAGCGATAGCGGGTTGTCTCCGAGTCTTGGTAATTCCACGTCGTCCAGCAACACGATTTCGTTGCCGTCGCAGTCCCTGCCTTTGTACATGTCGACCGTCTTGGAGAAGGCTTTCTTTAGGGCGCCGATAAACGAGGATGTGCTTTCTGCATTGTTCAGCAGCGCTATGAATTCGGCGTCGGTGCTCCACTGGTCGCGAATAATTTCGTCTATCAGGTCTTCGGCGGCGGAATCGTCGATCATCGCCATGTCGAATGGCCTGCCCGCATCGTACGCGTATTCCTTGAGTGCCTTCTGGCAGAACGAATGTATTGTGAAGATGGCGGCGTTGTCTACGTCCTGGTAGGCCTTGCGGAAAAATGCCAGCTGTTCGGGCGCGAGGTCGGGTACGTCCTTGTCGATCCTGCCGTTTGCGAGGACCTCGTCGATCTTTTTGCGGATGCGGTCCTTGAGTTCGCCGGCCGCCTTTTCGGTATAGGTGACAATCAGGATTTTCTTGAGCGGAGTCCCTTCGGCAAGCATTTTGGCCACCATCAGCTGGATGGTGTAGGTCTTGCCCGTACCGGCCGAAGCCTGGATGTAGATGCTTCTCGAAGGACTGAACTTGCGTATGCTGAATTCGTTGATGCTTTCGTTGGACATGTACTGCTACTCCTTCGCCTTGTCTTTCTTTGCGGTTGCCTTCTTTGCTTTCGGTTTGTCCGGTTTTGGCGTCTCGGGCTTTTCGGGTGGTACATATTTCTTTATGGCGATAAGGCCGCGCATCATTCCTTCGGCGCTGTCCCAGTCGGATGCGAAATTCTCGGGAGAGAACCCTACATCTGTCAGCGGGTTGAAAAGGCTCTTCTTGTCGAAATACGCCCAGGGCCCCTGAAGGAGCTTGTCGGAATAGCTGAATACGTCTTTTTCCTTGAGTTCGCCGAGCAGGTTCGCGGGAACCGCCTTGCTGAAGGGCATCCTGTTTTTCTGCTCGTCGCCGAATGCGGTAGCGTATATTTCTTCAAGTTTCGCGCGCGCATCTGCAGGGGACATGGTGACGCTTGTCGTTGCGGGTCCGGCCAGTTCCTCGTCGCAGGAATAGATGGAGATACCGATGGTTTGCGGGGCGCTGTCGATTGTCGGGTTCTTCGCTCCCTTGTATGCAATTAAGGCAAGTGCCTTGATATAGGGAGGCATGTACTTGTCGAGGGAGATGTTGGTGTTTTTTTGGCTAGAGGAACTGACCTCGATGAGCGCGGTGATGTTCTCGATATCCTTCGCGTTGCTCCAGTCCAGCTTGCCGGAAAGAAGCCAGGGTGTTCCGTCGGAACGTTTAAGTTGCAAGTCTTGGATCTTCTGGCCGAACGACCAGTTCTTCTGGATATCCTGCACGAGGCCGGGTTCTTCGGGGGTGCCGCCCATCTGCGCGAGGATCAGTTCCTTCTTGGCATCGATGGCTGCCCACTGCTTCTTTCCGAATTCTCCGTTCGGGGATTTTCCCTTCAGGTCGAGATCCTTCTTGAAGTTTTCCAGTTCTTCCTTCTCTCCCGAAAGTTCCGCCGCGAGGGCCTTTTTCAGGATGATGCTCGTATCCAGATTGTCGAAGAACACGGGTTCGAAAAGTTCCTTCTCGACATCTTCGTCGTCTTCATTGATCAGCATGAGTCCGATGCGGAACTGGAACGGATCCTTCAGGAATGTCGCGAGCGAGTAGATGCTGACGCGTTCGGGGATTTTTACCAGGTATTGCTTTTCGCCCTTCTTTTGCTTTTTGGGGACGGAACGCGTTTTCTGGTTTCCCGAGAGCATATTTGCGTACGCAATCTTGTTTCGCAGACTCTTGGGTGTAAACAGCTCGGTCGTGGTACGGGTTTCGTCGAGAGGGATTTCGGTTTCTTTCCAGACGGTGCCGATGAATTTGCGCAGGTCGTTTACTACCGACGACGGGTAGAGATCGGCGTCTTTCTTGATATCCTTGTTTACGTAGCTCAGGTGGAACCCTTCGCCGGTACTCATGAGCTGGCACAGGAACGCATAGCGGTTCTTGAGGATGGGGGAGTCGTCGCCGGGCCAGGGCCTGCAGGACTTGCGCAGATCCAGGGTGTTATGCTGCCTTGCGCCGGGGAAGCTTGCGGCGTCGGCGCCTATGAAGAAGAGGTGCTTTACGGGAATGGTGCGGTTCGGCGCGAACTTCATGAAGGTGACGCCGTTTACGAACAGGTTTCCGCAGCTGTATTCCGTGCCCTGTGCGGCAAGCAGCAGGCTCTGTTTCACGATCCTCATCGATATCTTGTCCGTGCCGGCCGCATTCTGCCAGCTAAGAAGCGAGATGGCGTCCGAAACGCGCTTGTACACGATGGATTCGCTTTTCAGGGAATCGGGAACGCTTGGCATGGCGATCCACCTGTCGATCTGTTCTGCGAGATTATCCAGGTTGGTGCAGCTCTCCTTGCCGTATTCGATCCAGTTTTCGAGCGTTTCGATGCAGTCGATGAACTTGCAGAGCGAAGATTTGTTGGAACAGGCCATGTCGGAGAAGGGCCTGAGGGTGTCATCGTCGAATTCTACGTCGCCCGATGTCATTTGTGCCATCAGGAGGCGGTTCTTTACGGTATCCCAGTCGTCGCGCTTGTTGCGGGCGCGGTAGGTGTTGGTTTCTTCCACCCAGTTTTGCCACGCCTCCACGTCGTTGTTGCTGATGTTGCGTGCGGCCTGCACTACGGGGTTGCGCACGAGGGCGAAGAAGTCCGGCCTCGTGATGCTTCCCTGGTCAAGGACGGCAAACAGGTTCGAAAGTGCGTTTTCGGTCAGTGAGTTCTTTGCGGGCGAATCGACGATTGCGAACGGGATGTGCAGGTATCCTTCTTTTTCGCTGTCGGATTCGGGTTTCGCGGGGTTCTGGTCGAAGACCATGTTGATTGCGGTGCGGTATTCGTCGAGGCTTGGCGATACCACCAGGATATCCTCGACGCGGGTGCCCTTTTGCAGCAGCTTGCAGATTTGCGTATGCAGGTTTTCGACTTCGCGGATCTTGGTGGGGGCTGCGGTCACGTCGAGCGAACCGTCGTTCGTATCGCTTTCGGCAATCCCCGGCTCGTTATTGCGGTGCGCGATGGAGTATTGCACCTTGTGGAGGAGCGTATCTTGCGGCAGGGGAATCTCGTTGCCGTGCTTATCGTAGATGCCGTTGAAATCGAAGTCATAGTTGGTCGCCTGGCACCAGAGCTTGATGTTGTCGCGCCCGCTGCGGCCCCAGCTTGCGAGCAGGTCGTTTTCCTGCTCGATATTTGCTCCACTTTCGGGAATGTCGTCGATGTCCGTTGTCGGGTTTTCTGTGTCGGTGTCGCTTGCTTCCATCACCTTCATCTTGTCCTTGATGCGGTCGATGTCGCCGGATTCCGATTTCCACTCCCCGTTTTCTGAAACGTTCCAGGTCCTGCACAGGTCGCGCGAGTCGGGCCTTGCGTCTTCCCAGAATTCCATGCACGGGTTCTGTATGTAGGCGTACACGTCGTGGTCCTTCGCGTATTTGTGCAATATGACGCGGTAGAACTGCCCCATGCCCGAAAGTCCGAAGATAAATACCGGGAGCGCCTTGCCGTCTTGTCCATGCGGCAGTTTTTCTTCGAGGAAGACTCCGCCTTCGCGGTTGTTGAAAAGATAGGGGATGGTCAGGTAATTCTTTTCTTCGCGGGAGCTTTCGGAATTGTTCTTGAAGGCACGGGTCAGGAGCGAATCGCCTCCGTGCTCATGGAAAATCGCCGAATAGAGTTTCTGCTGCCAGCTTTCGCGGGTTGCGAGGTTCTTGTTGAAGTTCTTGAAGAACGGCTGCAGCTTGCCCTCTTTCCACTGGTCGAGAATGCCTGTAATTTCTCCATTTGCGCCCTTGGCAAATCCGCCCGGGCGACTCGTTTCGTATTCCAAGAAGAGGGAGGCCATCTTCGATGCGAAATCGAAAAGGTGGTTCTCGTCGAGCTTGCCGTCTTTTTTGCCGTCTACCATCAGGTAGCGGGTCACCTCGCTGTCGAGGGCCTTGTAATTCGGCATGCCGTTTGTTTCCTGTACCAGGTAGGCCAAAATCACGTTGCGGAGGATATCCGCCGTCAGCTTCTTCTTGGATTCGTCATCGCCGACCAGGATATCGAAAAGGAACCGGTCGATGGTGCTCTTGTTCAGGTTGGCGAGTACGCCCTTTTTCTTCATCCAGCGCAGACGGAACCATTGTTCCAGCTTGGGGTCGGGGAAAATGACGACGGGGGCCTCGAAGGGGGAGGTCCACTTGGCGGAAACGGCCTCGATCATTTCGTCGGCGAGGGATTCAAGGTTCAGTGCGAATTTCAGATGGAGCATGGTTTCAATATTACAAAAAAGTCGAATGCCAAAATGCCCTCCCGTAAGGGAGGGCGAACGGGGTACTAGAATTTTATGCGTATCACGATGGAGTTTTCGAAGTAGTCGGGATTTCCGCCGATTCGCCAGAGCGACGCTCCGTAGGAGAACAGGTTCGGTCGCGCCTTGCGGAGGATGGCGGCGCCTGTCGCGCGCAGGTAGCCCGCCTTGCTTTTGCTCGGGATGCCCTTGAGGACGGCTTCCAGGTCGTCGATGCTCACGCTGATGGCGTTGTGGTCGTGCGGGTTGTAGGGTTCCGCCTGCACCTTCGCCTTGAGCGATGCGAAGATTTCCTGGTGTTTTTTGCCGGCGGCAGCCGGGTCGTCGCCGAAATGGAAACTGACGGCGGCATCGGAAAGGACGCCGAATTTTTCGACACCGTCTACCCACGGATGACTTGTCGCGCCGACAATCCCGATGGTGAATTCGAAATGCCGGGTGCTCTCGCCGAAGTAGCGGATGAACATTTCTTCGGGGGATTCCCTGTGCGGCACGGGCTTGAGCGCATCGCGTGCGGCTGCGAAAAGGATGGCCGTCGTGTCGGTCTCGCCGCTGGATACGGGAGCATCGGTTTCATAGATGTTCTTGAAGTTGCCTTCGCCGCGGAAGCATCCGTAGATCCATGCGAAGAGCGCTTCGGCCGCGATCGGCTTCAGGATGTGTAGCAGGATGGGCGTGAAACTTGCGAACACCATTGAACGGCGGTGCAGGAGTTCTGCCGCGAGGAGGCCGTCGTGTTCCTGCACGGCGAGCAGCAGCGCGCCCACGTGCAGCAGGAAGGAATACTGGTTCGCGTCCAGGTTCGTGATGCTTGCGGGCAGGTATGCGCTGATTTCGGCCTGCATTTCCCTGGGCAGGTACGTGTACCACGATGGCGTAAAGTAGGTGCTGCCTTCGACGTACTGCATTTCCGAAAGCTGGGATTCTTCGGGGGAGGCGCTTCCCTCGTAGTCCATGATGCCCGTCTCGCTGCGCGAGAAGGCGTAAATGCTTGTCGCCTTGGCCGTTTCGACCTTGACATAGAAGATTTCTTTTGCCATTGTTGGCCTCCGTGATGAAGGGTTCACGCTGGAAATATAGGTTTATTTAATGTCAGAAAATGACATTTTTGTAATTGCTGCGTTTTTTGTTAAAAAAAGTGGGTTGCCTATACGGCTGAAACTACCTATATTTTACCCATGCTCAAGATCGTTAGGGCCATTAGCCGTTTCCTTTCTACCTACACATCCCTAGTTGTCATCGGTTGCGCTGTTATCGCGTTCTTCGCCCCCGTCCTTTTCGGCTGGGTGCACGGCAACACGAGTTCCATCATCCTGGGCGTCATCATGCTCAGCATGGGCCTTACCATCACCGTCGACGACGTGAAGAACCTCATGAAGCAGCCGTTCCACATTCTGCTGGGCGCCTGCGCGCAGTACACCATCATGCCCCTGGTGGCCTTTACCCTCACCAAGATTTTCGGGCTGGACCCGTACCTTGCCGTGGGCATCATTCTCGTGGGTTGCTGCCCGGGTGGCGTCTCTAGCAACGTGATGAGCTTCCTTGCCAAAGGGGACGTGACGTATTCCGTGAGCATGACGATGGTCTCGACTTTGCTTGCCCCGCTCATGACCCCGCTGCTCGTGCTCTGGCTTGCCGATACGAGCATCGACGTGAACGCCAAGGGGATGTTCCTGAATATCCTGTACGTGACGGTCGCTCCGATCCTGATCGGCTTTACCTGCAACCACTTCTTGAGCAAGAATCCGGTGTTCAAGGAAGTGCGTGCGAACATGCCCGCGGTAAGCGTGATCGGTCTTGCGTTGATCGTGGGCGGTGTCATCGTGACGGTGCGTCCGCACCTGCTTACGAACGGGCTTTCGCTCCTCTTCCTGGTGCTTGCGGTGGTGTTTTTCCATAACGGTCTCGGCTACGTGCTGGGCTATACCGTCGGGCGCATATTCAAGTTCAATACCGCAAAGAAGCGCACCATCGCTATCGAGGTGGGTGTGCAGAATGCGGGCATGGCGACTGTGCTTGCGGCGGCGTTCTTCGCGAATCCCGAGAACGTGGCGGCCCACCCGGAGGCTGCGATTTGCGTGGTTCCATGCGCCATCAGCTGTGCGTACCATTCCATCAGCGGGACGATTGTCGCGGAGTTCTTTGCGCGGCACGACAAGAAGGAGCGCACGGCATGATGCTTGTTCCCCGCGCCGCTGTTCTCGCGGCCCTATTCGCCCTTGTCTCGATTGCGAATGCGCAGCTCGTGCAGAAGAAGGCGCCTACGCAGGCCGACAGCGTGAACCTCACGGGCAAACAGCCTCTGGTCTACTCGCAGGATGCCGAGGAGGCGCGCAACAGCAACGTAAAAAATGCGACCGTCTCGATGGACAGTCGCGAATATTCGAACGATTCTGCTACGGGAACGCTGATCGGGATTGGCGCTGAATTCGTAGGGCAGACGGTCAAGAATATCCTCTCTCCGAATTCCGCCGAAGCCGACGCCGTCGAGCTCGAACGCCAAAGACGCTAGTCCGCGTCTTTGATCCTTGAATTATCCCAGGTACTTTTCGCCACTTTCCACGCTCTGGTAGATGAGCGTGTTGATGGTCATGGGGCCCACGCCGCCGGGGACCGGGGTATAGGCGCTTGCCACGTCGTCGAGGCCCTTCTCGATATCGCCCACGCCGCCCGGATGGTAGCCGGCATCGACCACGACCGCGCCCTGCTTGATCCATTCCTTCTTGATGAACTCGGGCTTGCCGACGGCGCCCACGAGGATGTCGGCCTGCTTTACGAATTCGGGGAGATTCTGCGTCTTGCTGTGGCAGATGGTCACGGTGCAGTCCGCGTTCAAGAGCATCATCGCCATGGGCTTGCCGAGGATGGCGCTACGGCCCACGACTACGGCGTGCTTGCCGGCAAGCGGGATGTTGTAGGCCTTCAAAAGGCGCATGATGCCGGCGGGTGTTGCACAGCCGTAGGCGGGTTCGCCCATCGCCATGCGGCCAAAGCCGAGGCAGGTCACGCCGTCCACGTCCTTGCGGGCGTCGATGGCCTCGAAGGCAGCGCGCTCGTCGATGTGGCGCGGGACCGGGTGCTGCAGCAAAATGCCGTGCACGTCGCGGTTGTCGTTCAGTTCCTGGATTTTGTTCAGGAGTTCCTCGGTGGTGGTGTTCTTCGGGAGCACCACGCGGATGCTTTCCATGCCCACGCGGGCGCATGCGTTGCCCTTCATCTTCACGTAGGTGGCGCTCGCCGGGTCGTCGCCCACCAGGATGGTGGCGAGTATCGGGGTCTTGCCCGTCTTTTCCTTGAGTTTCGCCACGCGGGCGCTGAGTTCTTCTTCAGTGGTCTTGGCGAGTGCCTTGCCGTCGAGGATGAGTGCTGCCATAATGTCTCCGGTGCGCAGGATGCGCTGGTTTTACGGCAACAAAGATAGAAAAGTGGCGCCTACACGAACATGTCGAGGACGGCGGGGATTACGATGCAGACGAAAATCCAGGGGTAGGAAAGTGCTCCCGGGAGCCAGCCGGTGGTCGGGCTCGATTTCCTGACGTGTGCACGGACGGTGCGCGCGTCGCGGCTCACGGCCTTTTCCAGTTCGTCCTTCAGGCCGTTCAGCGATGCGTCAAAGCGACTTTTGTTCTCGCCTGCTTTCGCTACGATATTCATAAAGTTGCTGTTCATAGGCTGTACCTTTCTTTTCCTGCTTATAAAAATAGTACAAGAAACAGCCCTCCGCAATAGAAAATGTTTCGAAAAGTTTACAAAGCGGGTTTTTTGTGAGGTGATTCACGCAATCTTGTACCTTCCCGGAGGCGGATGTGAGCGAAATTACCTATTTTTCCATTTGTTAACAATAAAAAGAAGGTCTTTCTCGTATGAAATTCTCCGCTATTGCCCCTATTGCCGTTTCTTGCGTTGTGCTTGCCGCCTGTGGCGGAAACAAGAACGCGGCCCCTGCAACGGATCCGGCTCCCGTGCCGGCGCCGGCCGCACCCGAACCGGAAAAGAAGGTTTCGCTCGACAGCACGGTCGACCGCTACAGCTATGCGCTCGGCATGGTCCTGGGCAGGAATGTCGCGAGTTTCAACGTGCCGCTCAAGATGGATGTGGTCTTTGCCGCTATCCAGGACGAACTGGATTCCAGCCGCCAGGTGCTCCTGACGGATTCCGCTCTGGAAGTGGCCTGGCAGGACCTGTTGCTGGTGGTGCAGAGGCAGAAGGAAGCCGACGAGCAGGCCGCCGCGAAGAAGGCGCTCGATGAACAGGCGCAGTTCCTCGCGAAGAACGTCATGGATTCCACGGTGAAGGTGACGACCAAGGGTGTGCAGTACAAGGTTATCAAGGAAGGCACGGGCATTACGCCCAAGTCCAGCGACAAGGTCCAGGTGCACTACGTGGGTTCGCTCCTCGACGGTACCGAGTTCGACAACAGCGTGAAGCGCGGCGAACCGCTCGAGTTCCCGGTGAACGCGGTGATCGAAGGATGGCAAGATTTGCTCCAGGTGATGAAGGAAGGCATGAAGGTGAAGGCCTGGATCCCGAGCGCCCTTGCGTACGGCGAGGCCGGCGTGCCGCCGATGATTCCCGCGAATGCGCTCCTCGTGTTCGAGGTGGAACTCCTGAAGGTCTATGCCGAGACTCCGGCCGTGGATAGCGCCGCTGTAGCCCCTGCCGCTCCGGCCGAAGCAGCCCCCGCTGCAGAAGAGGCCCCGAAGGCCGAGGAAAAGCCCGCAGCCGAACCCGCGAAGGCTGCCGAACCTGCCAAGCCCGCGAAGGATAGCAAGAAGCCTGCGAAGGGCAAGAAGAAGTAAGAACTATGAACAACACTGCGTCCGATTTCTATTCCCAGCACTTCGAAGTTGCCGGATTCATCCGGGAAGTGTTCGGCTATATGGACCGGTTCAAGGGTCAGCTTTTCGTCTTGAAGATTGACGACGGCCTGATGGACCATCCGCTGTTCCCCGTGCTTATGCGGGATATCGCCCTGTTGCATAAGGCGGGTATCCGCATCATTATCGTGCCGGGTACGCGAAACAGCATCGACGCGCAGTTGAAGGCTTGGGAACTTGAGACCAAGTTCGAGGGCGGCGTGCGCCTTACGAGCGAGGAAGCCCTGCCGCATATCGAGCAGGCGTCCCTGGGTGTTGCCCAGCGCATCATGAGCCACCTCACGGCGAGCGGCCTGAGCGGTATCCAGGGTAACTGGGTGCTGGCCCGGAGCCTTGGCGTGATTGGCGGTGTCGACTACATGCGCACCGGCAAGATCGAGCGTATCCAGAGGGATATCCTCGAACAACTTTTAAGCGAGAAGTTCGTGCCTATCATTCCGCCTATCGGCTGGAACAAGTTGGGGCATGCGTACAATATCAGTTCTACCGAACTCGCGACCGAAATCTGCAAGTACATGCAGGTCGGCAAGCTGTTCTTTATCGGTAACGAGAATGGCATCAAGCTCGATGGCCTCGTGACCGGCAAGAACACGAAGTACCTGGAACCGACAGACTCGGGCGTGATTTCTGCGTTGGACATTGACCAGGCGAAGGAACTTCTGGAACTCAATTCCGACCAGCTCGACTTCGCGCAGATGGATTACCTGATGAATGCCATCCGGGCATGCGAGGCGGGCGCGAACCGCGTTCACCTGCTGAGCGGTGAATTCCAGGGCAGCGTGCTGCAAGAAGTATTCAGCGCTCGGGGTGACGGTACCATGGTGTACGCGAACCAGTACTCGAGTATCAGACCCGCGAACATCGAGGACATTCCCGATATCCTGCGCATCATGCAGGACTACATCGCGAAAGGCTACCTGGTGCCGCGCACGCAGGAAAGCATTTCCGAGAAGCTCAAGGACTATGTGGTGTACAGCATCGACAACAGCATTCACGGTTGCGGTGCGTTGCATGAATTTGAGGACGGCATGGCCGAAGTCGCCGGCATCGCGGTGGGTGCGAACTACCGCAAGTCGGGCATCGGCGATGCCATCGTGCGTCATCTCATTTCTGTTGGCCGCATGAAGGGCTACAAGAAGCTCTTCTTGCTCACCACGCAGGCTCTCGACTGGTTCTACCACTTCGGATTCGAGGATGGTACGGTCGAGGATTTGCCGAAGAGCAAGCGCGACCACTACAACCAGAAGCGGAAATCCCGTATTCTGATTATGCCGCTGGATAAGTAGTATGAATACACTTGAAGCAATACGCACGCGTCGCAGCACCCGCAAGTTCAAGGCACAGCCTGTTGAACTCGAGAAGTTGAAGCAGATTGTCGAGGCGGGTCAGTTCGGGCCTACCGGCGGCAACGCGCAGACGAATCACTTCTTCGTGATTTCGGATGCTTCGGTGATTGCGAAACTCAAGGAGTTGGTGCAGTCCGCCTTTGCCGCGATGGAACTCCGCGAAGACTTGTACAAGAGTCTCAAGAATTCCATCACGCTTTCCCGCAAGGGGAACTACTCCTTTTGCTATACGGCGCCCGTGCTGATTGTAGTCGCGAACAGGAAGGAATACGGCAACAACATGGCCGATGTCGCCTGCGCCGTGGAGAACATGATGCTTGCGGCGAACGAGCTTGACTTGGGCAGTTGCTACATCAACCAGCTCAAGTGGCTGAACGAGGACCCGACGCTCCTCGAATACCTGCGCGGTTTAGGCTTGCGTGAAGACGAGCGCGTGTACGCCTCCGTTGCCATCGGCTACGCCGACACGGAGAGTGGCCTCCCGAACCGCACGGAATCCCCGCGCGTCGGCAACGAAGTCGTGTTTGTGTAATTTTTACTGGGTTATTTCCCGAGCATCTCTTTAACTTTTCTCTTGACTTCTGTCAAGTCACTGCTCGTGAGTACCGGGATAAGCGAGTTTATTTCTTCGATGGGTTTGTCCCACCAGCGCCATTCGAGCATCAGGTTTGTGAGTTCTTCGTCGAAACGCTTGCGTATAAATTGCACCGGATTGCCTGCGACAATCGTGTAAGGCTCCACGTCGCTACCGACGACGCTGTTTGCGCCGATGATTGCGCCGTCGCCGATATGCACTCCGGGGAGAATCGTCGCGTTCTGGCCAATCCAGACGTCGTTCCCGATAATCGTATCGCCCTTGAACGGTAAATCGCTTTTTGCAGGCGGCTTCATGTTCCAGCCTTCGAGCATGGAGAACGGGAAAGTCGAAACGGCATTCATCTGGTGGTTCGCGCCGTTCATCACGAATTCCACGCCTGCAGCAATCTGGCAGAACTTCCCGATGATGAGTTTGTCGCCGAGAAAGTCGTAATGGTGCGTCACATGGCTTTCGAATTCCGAGTCAGCGTAGGTAAAATCCCCGACGATGATATTCGGGTTCTTGAGCGTCGGCTTCACGTAGATTTCCTTGTCGTAGCCCGCAATCGGGTGTACTGCCATTGGGTCGGGAATGTTTTGCGGTGTTGTCATGATTCCAAAATACATTATTTGTGTACAAGATTGACATCTTGTCAACGGAAAAAATGCCGGAAGGGTGCCTGCGGGCCGTAAATTCATATATATTTCAAGTGTTGTTTGAAGTGAAGGCGTCTTTACGCCTTAAAGGGATGTTATGCTTAAAAGCAGACTCAGGACTGCGGCGGTGGCCGCTTCCTTCTCCGTGGCGTCGCTTGCTGTGCTC